>ERZ779865.2727-NODE-2727-length-10694-cov-2.165429_pt1 | contig 10694 bp, 4 predicted proteins | sample MGYA00433088_ERZ779865 | MGnify/ENA primary metagenome ERZ779865 (study PRJEB29588, sample SAMEA2151703) | human gut metagenome | biome: human gut; feature: human-associated habitat; material: faeces | place: Denmark | collected 2008/2010 ... | reverse complement strand
GTCCTGCCAGTAGAGATCTGCAGGTCGGTTGCCCCCATGGCCTCCAGGAACTCCTTCGAGCCGACGATGTAAGTATCCTTCAGATAGAACTTGGCGTCCCCCGGCTTAAATTGCATCAGGAACCTTGCCCTCTCGTTTGCGTCTTCGATCAGTTTCGCGTCCTCCTCGATCTCATCAAAGCTTGTATAGCGGGATGCCGCGTAAAGCCCGAAGATGGCATCATCATGCAGGATGTATTCCCCTGTCTCGGAATCTACCTTGTTGACCCTTAAGTAGGAGACGTAATAGCTGTTCCGCTCCTTCACATCGGCATATCCCGTGAAGTCCTTGGAGCTGTAGGTATTAAGGTCTGCCGGTGCCGTCACGCTCCACGGTACCAGGGCTGCCGAATACAGCTTATCATAAGCCGTCAGTTCCCCGGTCGTGGAAGGGATGTCATCCTTCCAGTTCATGCCGGACGCGTTATTGTCATCCTTTGCCCCGTCCTTATAGAGGACATTGTCCGCGGTACCGTCATCTTCCGATACAGACGCGTAGAAGAAACGCTTCCGCAGGGTATCGCCGTCATAGGTTTCCCCGTTGGCGGTATCCTTCCCGTTCCCGTTCTCCTGTTCGTAACCGTGGTACTGACTCTCATTGTTGCCGCCGCGTTCCGCGCCGATCTCCGTGATGCCTGCCTCTCCGCGGTGGTCGTTCTCATAATAGTCCTTCAGCGGGTCCCGGTATCCCTGGCGCAGTTCCCATCCGTGGTAGCCGTATGCCCCGTTCGGTGCCATGATGGTCCCGGAAAGTCCGTCGATATCCAGTCCGTATTTATAGACCTCAAAGTCTCCGTAGTAGCCGTGTGCCCGGATCACGAACTCGCGTTCATCCTGGTTTTCGGTATTGTCGGAAAGCTCCTCGCCGAACCGGATCAGGTAGTTGGATGCCTTTGCCTGTTTCTGCAGGGACATGTCCGTATCGAAGTTATAATGCGGGTCGTAGTTGTCGCTGGTGTCATTGCTCTTTTCCGCGTCATAGACACTCGGTACGATGACTTCCTTCGGCTTTTCGATGTCATAGCTTCGGTTCTTCCAGTCGTTGACGTCCTTATCCCGTCTCTCCGGCTGCTGTTCCACGATGACATACACACCGTACGGCAGGTAACTGGAGGTGTTGTAATACGTTCCGTTATGCAGCTCATCCGCGGAAAGGGTCGCGTAATCCTTATCCGCACCGCCGTCTTTCGCGCTGTCCCATTCCACGCTGTAAATGGTATCCAGGTCGTAGAAGTAGAACGGCTTTAAGTAATTGTAGGCTTTCGCGATGGCGTTAAAGAGTGCCTCATCGTAGACTGCCTCGTCATATCCGATGGTGCCGCCCTTTAAGGCCACGTTCTCGCCCTGGCCGTTATCGACCATAAGTTTGGCCGCTTCATCCTGCAGGTACCATTTGACCGCGAACTGGCGGACCGCATCGGAGGCTTCGGCATTCGCCCTTGCTAAATCCGATGTATTGGCGGTCACTTCGGTATTCACGCCGTTGTTGTCTGCCGGGTACTTCTCATAACCGTCCCGGTAGCCGAAGACGCGCTCCCGGATCCAGCGGAACGGTTTGAAGGACGTATCCTTATCCCCGCCCGCGGTGTTGTCCTTATCCGCACCGTCGGTATTGGCCTTCGTGTGGCCCGGGTCCGTGTCATCCTTCTGGTACTTCTCGTAGAAGGTCTCGAACCAGTGCTGGCCCGGGTAGTTCTTCATGGCATCCCCGGTATACGTGGAGTGCATGTCGTCATCCCAGATGTCGGTATTGGCCGCATGGATGGCGTCAAAAAACTTCTCGTAATTGTACGTCTCCACTTCCCGGGTTGTTCCCTCATCCTCGATGGTCGTGAGGGTGGATTCCAGGATGCGGGTGTAGCCGCTGTTGGCCGTGTCGTTGAGCTTATCGGAACGGTCCGCGTCCACCAGCTTCCCATTGTAGCTGTAAAGGCTGGAGTTATCCTTCACGGCTTCTCCGGACGCGCCGCGCTCGGAGGTCGTGTAGCTTTGGATGTCGCCGACATCCGTGGTGTTTCCGCCCTGCGGGGTGCCGTAGGACGCCCATACGTTATTTGCCCTTGCGGAAGAGGTCCTGGAATCCTTGTTATGCTCCACCTCCGTGTAGATCTTCTGGACGTTGGAGGATTCCAGCGTGCCGTCGGCAGAGGTCTTATCCTTTTCCGGGAAGTCCACGGTCTTTCCGTCAAACGCGCCTTTGTACTTCCAGGTAAAGGTATCGTAATTGCCGTCATCCGCCGCCTTGTCCTCATACTGCGGGATCATCTCATTTCCGTTCCGGTCGACCCAGGTGATGGTGCCGTCCGCCTTCCGGTAGAGGCGTTCCAGGTTGGACTTTAAGTATGCCTTGAAGCGGAAGTTTCCGATGCTCTCGGTGCTCTCATCCTTGTTTTCAAGTTTCAAAAGCTTTGCGAACCAGTCCTTTGCAGTCTCATACCAGCCATCCTCGCGGTCGGCGGAGATGTTTTCGGAATGGACTGCCCCGTAGGTGTCATGGGCATAGTCGATGGTCTTGGTCTCTTCCGTGGTCCGGTTATGACCGCAGAAGCCGCAGATGGCATCTCCGTCCGTGTTCTCGTAGCCACAGTTTAAGCAGTACCAGACGCTCTTGGATTCTTTGAGCTTCTGGATATCCTTATCAATGCGGATCTTCTGGCGGAGGGAACGCTCGCTTACCGCAACCGGAGTTTCTTCCGTGCCGTTGCTTTCGTAAACCGTACTCTGATTCGGATACGTCAGGGTCGTATTCATGATGAAGGAATCCGCACCTGCATCTGCCGGTTTCCATATAATGGAGAAGGAGCCAAGATTCGCATATCCGGAATCCTCCTTGCCGTAAATTCTGAACGTTACGGTGTCGCTGTCCGCGAACATGGCCTGTGGAATGGTTACAAGGTATTTTCCGGTCTTTTCATCATACTCAGCAAGCAGATCCGTTAAAACATCTACTTCCCTTTCTCTTGTTACCTCTGTTACCTTCTGCGTATAATCAGTCCAGGTGGCTAAGGTGCCGTCCTGATTGAACTTCTGCATCTTACCATCATATACCCAATATGTCTTTGGATTTTCTACATTCAGGATATAAGAAGATGGTAATTCCGCAGGGAATACCGTATTGCAGTTTACGGTAAACTTCTTTAAGGATGCCGACTGGATAAATCCGGTTTCATTCCGGTTTACGGAAGTAACCAGATCGGAATTTGCCGGGACTTCCACATAGATAAAATCTCCGGACGCCGTGGTCTGTTTCACATACAGGGAGTCATGCTCTGTGTTGTATACGCAGGAATCCACCTTACCGCTTGTGGCATGGTTATAACGGATCACCGCATAAGTCTTGCCGTTTTCCGTGATGATGTCCGTGATGCGGGCTGCATTGAAAAATAAGATGCCCTGATCAGTCATGGCGCTGTTCACTGCCCCGATCCAATCCGTATCGGACGTACCCACTAACGGCACCCGGATCCACGGTGCATGCGCATCCGGCGTCTTGAATTTATTTGCCAGAAGCTCTGCGTTAAATTTCTCTTTAAAATCATTTACGTCCACGGAACCAAGTGTCGTTTTCTGTACGACGTTGCGAATCGTTTTATTGGCCGGCACCGCTCCCATGGTAGTCTGGACCGGGTCGGATACCCGGGTTACCGTATACGCCTTTCCATTTACCGTGATCGTTTGTCCGACGGCAGCCTCTACATACTGGCCATTCAGCTGGATGCGTTCGTTCTCACCGCCAAGGACGATCTTTTCGACCGGAACCGTTGTGTATTCGTTGGTCTTATAGGTTTCTTTTTTCTTTGATACGGTTGCGAAAGATGCACCCTTTCCGGTTGTCACTTCTAACTGTACGTCACGGTCAACACCGGTTGCGGTCAACGGCATTTCCATGCCATTCGGTTTATAGGTGATGGAGCCGATCGAGACACTCATGGAACTTGGAGCTGCGACGTAGCTGCCGGCTCCGTTCGTCACCTGGTTGGTCTTTCCGGTAACCGAAAGCTCATATCCTTCCGAACGGGAAAGCTCCTTAATGTAATACTGGGTTCCATTCTCTCCTACGATCAATGGCCGCCCGATCCAACAATTTCCATTGTTTTCTTCATTATTCAGGATCGGATATACCTCGTGTCCGCCTTCTAAGCCTTCAATACCGTCCTGATTGGAAGAATGCTTATAATATACAGTGGCATCGCCTGCTTCTGAATCCTCAATGGAGACTGCCTGATTTTCGGAATCATGCCCAATGTACTGCTCATTATCTTGTGCTGTCGCATCGCCATCTGCCTGTGGTTTATGCAGGTTGTCCGGACCGTCAAAGGGGTTGTCGGTCCGTTTTACGACGCTTCCGGCCTCATAATCATACGTGCTTCCCGGGGCTTCCGTAAACGTCATAAAGGATGCATCACCATTCCGATCGGTTGTAGCCACTGCCAGCAGATCGTCTTTTTGATATACCGTTCCGGTATGTCCGTCCGGATGTTCGACATTCTGTGCCGCAAACAGTCCGTAAACCGCTCCTTCCAGGGTTCCGTCTCCGTTCTCGTCTGCATAAGCATCATACGCCGCATTGTTTTCTTCCGATGCCCGAAGATCCAGATCCCTTTTATTGATATGGATCTCACCTTCCGTCCGGTGATCGAATACGGTAAAGGTATGGTCCACAATATCCGCAGTCAGCGGAGCGACGTAATTGCCGGGGCCGTCTTCCGTCCATGTGACAGAATCCCGGACACTGTGGGAACTGCTTCTTACACTGCCGTCATCGTCATCGGATAACAGGGAAATAAAAGAATCCCATGCACCCTGCAGCATCTGATAGAATTTCTCTGCCATTTCCTGTACTTTTCCATACAGGTTCTCAAACCAGCTCACTTTTGCCTGTCCATTCACAGCCGCTTCCGAATCCGTCGCCCGTGCTGCGTCAGAGGCTGTGGAAATCACTGCCACACCATAACCGGATTTTGTATCGTCCGCAAGGATCAGGTCAGGAAGATCTTCGCTATCTGCATCCTCATTTTTATCATCTTCTTCAGCAGTCGAAGAAGTCTCCACATCGGTATCTAACGTGTCCAGATTTTCAAGATACTCCAGATACGCATTATTCGTGGTATCTGCTTCTAAAGTGACCTTGCTGCTGTTCTTTGTGTCGCTGGCAATTTCTTTTGCATCGGAATCCGTCGCAGTGGATTCTGTTTTGAGGGGCGCATCTTCCTCATGAAATGCCGCTGCAGATGCGAGCGTCAGACTTTCTGCGTCTCCCTCATCGCCTTCATCGCTTCCGGAGCCGCCCGGATTGCTGCCGCCCGCTGCCGATGCCGGACTATCACGATGCGGAAGGCTTCCTGCGTTTCCGCCATAAGAAGAATTGAACTCCTTCAGCTGGGAACTGGTCACCGTTTTTTCCTCGATGGGGATGTCATCGGTATGGGTGTCATGGTTGATGTATCCCGGTCTTGCCTGCACCTCGGTCGCACCATATTTATATTTTAAGCCGATGAATTCCGCATAGCGTGCGTCACGGTCATCTTCCATTTCTTTTTTGGATTTTGAGCCGTCGGCGTCTTCACCTTTCGTGTAGCCATTTTCCGCGGTCGCACAGTAATAACCGGTTGCCGCTTCGTTGATCAGCTTCTGGCAGGTATCCACTTCGTTTTCCCAGGCATCGATTTCATCCTGGTTCTCGATCTCACCGGTTTCCGGATCCTTTTCCGGTTCCGGTTTTGCCGGATGTCCGCCGCAGAATCCCTTTATGTATGTGTAATGCTTTGTATCCGTATGGGCAATATCTCCATTATCATACACAAGGTCGCCATCCTCATTGGTCGCGTTCAGATCGTCGCTGCACGGATCGTTCGCTGGATCGCCGTCCATATTGCCGTCGCCGAAATCCCAGCCTTCCCACTTCATGAACTGGCTTCCGGAATCATTTCCCCAGTTGGAGATTTCCTCCAAGGATGTCGCACCAAGCTGTCCATCCGCATCCGGAAATGCCTCCAGGATATCCCAGTAAGAGTGTTCCAGCGGCTGCCCTGTTTCCGAATCAAATTTCTTTAAGCGGACGTTGTAATCCGCTGAAAACTGTTCGGTATGTTTATAGCGGATAATCTCATCGGGAGTTGGCGGCAGTGGATCCTTCGGCTTACGGACTTTGGAAGTCGCTTTTAGTGCCAGCTCTTTCGTAAACGCAACGAACCGCAGCTGGCCATTACTCATCATGTTGACCGGGTTTCCTGCTGCATCCGTAAAGACACAGGCAAAACGGCCGCCGATCAATCCGGCCGGCTGGGAGTGCTGGCCGCTGTTTTTCCCTTCCTGCTCGGTCGGGCCGGTCACACCATTCATATCGGTATTTGTATTGGAATCCTTAATGACAAACAGGCAGTTCGGGAGTTCCCGCTCCAGGTCTTCTGCGGTATCCGCAGAGATATCCAGAATGTTATTCTGGTTCGTGACCGTCAGAGAACCTGGGCCTGTTGTCGAGAGGGTAATTGCTGCATTTTTATCGTTCGCAATATCCGGATACTTGGCGGCAAAGTCGGAATAATCCCACGTCTTATGGTATTTTCCATCGGCACCAAGGACCGCATCCGTAAACGGGATGGCAACGGTTAAGTCACAGGTCCCGTCCTTTCCAGGTTCCATCGAGTACTCAAACTGACTCATGAACATGGCATCATTCCATCTAAGTTGAAACCATCTTGCCAACTCGAAGCTTTGGGTTCCGAATAACTGGTCGTAAAAGTTATAACCGTTTATATTCGGTCCATACCCATCCATGAAGTTTGCGGAATAGATCCCTGCCATGTTTTGTAATAATTCACCGGCCATATGGATCTGAGAACCGATGCCGGTATCCTCAAGGCTCAGGGTCATGGCAAAGGTCAGCATACTGTAAACGGTCGCCTGCTCATCATCCTTCATGGCAGTTTCATTATCGAGTCTGATATCTGACGGTTGAAATGCGTGCATGGCGCACATCAAAAGCAGGTAAAACTTCATGGTTTTGATGTCATTTTTTGCTGCATTTCGAATGTAAAGTGGGTAATTTGCGGCATTATTGCCAGGATAATAAGCCTCCGTTGCAAAAAACTGCGTCCCATACGGGTCCTGTCTGGTGCCCTGGATGCCGTTTCCGGCGATGATCGTACCTACCTGATCCGATTTATGATCCTGGATACAGGAAGTAAAATGATTTGCCAATTGGGAAAAATCAATGACTGTTTTTTTATCGCCCTCACCACTGACGGCTACAGCTCCCTTGCCCGCCTTTCCTTTGTAATTCGAAAGCCACCATTTTCCATACCAGTTTGGTTCCTCTGTCATAGAATTTTTCACCCGTCTGTGCGTATTGGTTAAATTTAACGCAAGCCCGGTGGGCGTCACTCCGTAGATTCCGGCTAATTCGTCCGCCCAATGGCTGAATGTGTAGTCTCGCCAGGTATCTGCAAGCGCAGGATTAGGACGGCTATTCATTTCCGAATACCCTTCCTGCGCGTAAGCGATGGTGGAGCCAAGATTCGTCACCACCAGGCTTGCGGCCATCGCCGCAGAAATGATGCGAATACTGTTTCGTCTCTTCCGCATACTGCAACCTCCTCAGTTATTTTGATAAAATCAATTGCTTACAGTATGTATCATGTTTTTGGAATGCTATAAACCTTTGCGGATAACACTTTTTGGCACAAAAAAAGAGCTGTCAAACGACAACTCTTCTTTGTTTTATATTTAGTCTACGTATTTCGTTTCGACGTTTCTGTAACTGCCGCTAACCATACGATTGAGTTCGTGATCAATGCCTGCCGCAATTGCACCTGCATCACGAGCATAGTCCCCAGTATAGCGCCAACAAGCATCCGAGAAAGACGGGAGTGTGCCGTTTTCGCAGTACCAGTTATCGCCTTTCCGCACGACTTCATAAGGACCAAGATTACTCCATGTCCCTTTGTAATTTAAGGTGATTTTATATCCATTCGCATCATGCATACCGAATGGATCAAATCCGCCTCCGTTAATTCCGACGTCCGTGTACAAATACCCGTTTTCGTCAAAAACATAAATTTCCCAGGTTCCGTCGTTGTCGTCGTCGGTCATCCAACGATCGTATCTTACATAAGGATCGTTTGCGTATTTAAAATTCAATGCATGAGTCGGATCCACATAAAACCCGTCCGCCTTCTTAAACTTAAAACCCTGTGCATCGCGCTCCCACGTACCATTGGATACCTGGTACGTCTGACCCGGCTGCATGTTTTTACGGGTTTCATTTCCGCCGGCAATCTCTCCGGCTGCCGTATTTCCGCCGGAAGCTGCACTGCCCTGCGTTTTCACGGCTCCATTTTCTGTCCACTGGCCTTCGCTGTTTACCGCGTAACCATCCGGAGTCGTGGTGTTTGCCATCATGTAGCCAGTGCCATCAAAGTAATAGCATTCTGCAATGCCGTCTTTGTTGCCGTCTAACCACTTCCACTGGGATGTCGGATAAGATCCGTTATCCTCCTGCCACCACCAGCCCTTTGTATCCTGTTTCCACTCCGCTGCCATTGCGGTTGTTGCTGCCCCAACTGTCATAGCCGCTGCCATTGCAAGCATCACTGCCTGCTTCACCATTCTTTTTCTCATTTTATCCTCTCCTTTTTACCACTGCTGTATCGTCGTCATATTGCCCCATGGGTCGATGTATTTTACCTGTACGACGCCACCCGGCACTAATCCTGTGTCGGTAACCCATTTGCCGTCTTCATTCACTGTATAACCGTCCGGCGTTGTCGTATTGGTCAGGATGTAGCCGTTTGCATCAAAGTAATAACAATGAGCAATGTTATTGCCATCATCGATCCACTGCCAGCCATTTGCATGCCAGGTGCTGTTATCCGCGTTTGTTCCGTACCACCAGCCGGTGTCATTCTTCTGCCAGCCGGCTGCAAATGCCGGCACACTCATCGTTCCCATCAGCGCTGTGGCCACTGCCATCGCAGCAACTGCTTTTGCTGTTTTCTTCATTATTATTGTCCTCCCGTTGTTTTTCTTTGATAACTATATTATACGACATTTTATGGCAAAAACCAAAAAGAATATGGATTTTTTTGCTTTTGTTATATGTCATACAGTATGCATCAAATGAATATCACTTACAGTATGTATCATATGAACGCCGGTTATTTTTGCGGATAACACTTTTTGGTCAAAAAAAGGCAGATGAATCAAGTATCGATGTACCGGATAAAAATCATGTAGACCCGAATCAGTACCGCTATCAGGATATTGGAATTGGATATTCCTGGGGTATGACAAGTTATTCTTTTGGTAACTTGGTATACAATCATTTCCATGGATACGACAGAGAAAAAGGCGGCGCCGATTCTCGCGTCGATAGCTGGAACGATTTTGGGGTTTGCGTAAAATTCAAATAATCGTTTTGCGTAGTATAAAGAGCCGCGGCAGAGGCATTAGCCCGCCGCGGTTCTTTATGGACTGCGAAATGTGCATTGATTGTTATCGGTTTTATTTAAGAAGAATGCAGCAACTTCAGAATTGGATCCGACAATTTCATATATGTACCGTATAAAACTTTATATCCCGTTTTATATTTGTTGAAATGATTAATAATCGAGAGACCCAGGTACGCAATCAACTGAACCGGCAAACTTAAAATATAACACATTATGAAAAATAGTATAATCACGAGAGCAATCTTTAATAACACCACCAATGCATTCGCTGTTGCATGGCTGCTTAAAAAAAGAGTTAGTATCCCTTCTCCCGCTCTCTGCAAATTAGTCAATGCCATCATTTTGACATCGTAAGTTGGATCAATAAACTCTAAAATTGAAATAGCGGCTCCTAAAGATGTAGCTAAAAATCCCAACGGCAAAAATGATAGCGTCAAAAATTCTTTATTGTGATTAAGAATTTTTTCAAAATACTGCTCTCTCCGTCCGCATCTTCGAATCATTCCGACGAGGTAAATAAATACATATAAAAAATCCACCGCCATCATGCCCCAAAATCCTTTGTTAACGAATACCAGCCCTGATACGATGATTGTCGTATAGCACAAATCGTACGTAAGTAACGGTGTTTCATAACGTAAGTATAAATCCTTTGGTTGAATTTCACTCCATATTTGTTGGATTAGATCCTTCTTTTTAATTTTAGGGCATTTCTTCCCAATAAAATGTCCAAGACGAATAAAACTGTCTCCTAAAAAGGCATCGTAAACATATCCTACGCAATAAATACTTGTTGTTAATGCTACCATTAAAAAGGCAAGGAGCATTTTGAGCAATGGTTTAAAAAACCACCATAATATTTCCATGATTTTATCACTCATTTTACTGGTCAGTTCAGCTATATTTATTCTCATTTTCATTTCTCCCTCGAAATTTTCATTTGAAAGCATGAGCATTTTATCTCACTCTATATCAGCATCATGGTCCTCGCACTCTAAACATTTGCATTTGCCCTTTCTCGATATCCTTAAGTTCAATAGTCGCATAAATAGTATGGCGACGCAGATGGTGAATACGAGATGGTTTTTTGATCTTGGTTTTGCGGATAACACTTTTTGGCAGCAGAAATTTGCCGGAGATTTTTTTGAAGACTTGCATTTTTCCGATTGGGATGGTATAGTATAGATAATATAAGAGATGCCACCGA
>ERZ779865.2724-NODE-2724-length-10712-cov-13.052829_pt1 | contig 10712 bp, 10 predicted proteins | sample MGYA00433088_ERZ779865 | MGnify/ENA primary metagenome ERZ779865 (study PRJEB29588, sample SAMEA2151703) | human gut metagenome | biome: human gut; feature: human-associated habitat; material: faeces | place: Denmark | collected 2008/2010 ... | reverse complement strand
CAGAAGCTATCAAGGCTACTGTTAAGGAGAAGATGGAACTGTTCGGATCTGTTGGCAAGGCTGAATAATTCTGAGATAAAAAGCTTGACTTAGTAAGTTTGAGGGTATACTATACTTATATAAGAAATATTTTTGAAATAAGTAGCATATGCTATTTATATAATTGGGATGCAACTCCTGATTTCTCCGCTGCGGAGAGTTTAAATATGAGCAGAATTAAATTAAAGTTGCTTAAAAAGACTCTGAAGAGATTCAGAGTCTTTTTTGTAAAAGGAGATTAATTTGTACAAAGCCGAAGAATTGTGTGGTCTTTTAATAAAACCCAAAATTAACGATATTGACCTGGATGTTTTGCAAGACTACTATAGAAAATTTTTAAATCCGTTCATTTATCAATATGATATAACAGAAAATGAGAAGCAGAGTTCTATTCAATTAAGGTTTGATGAAGAAAACTTCTGTCATTTGTTAGGAATTGAATCGATTGTAAAATATTCAGTTTCGAAGAAAGAAATACACCATTACAAGGGACAAGGCGGCTGGGATTATATACAGAATACAGGTCTTTGTTTTAATGATCTGAAAAGGATGAATAAGAGCAAATTTAAAAGCATAAAGGCAAAATTTGTTTATTTCTATCTCATGCCGGATATTTTAGAAAATCCGGTTGCAGTTAATTTTAAAAATGAAAATGTAAGTCCTCCAACAAAAATCGACTGCGATATTTTGTTTTATACAAAGGATGAAAATGCAATTATACATCTTGGAATAAAGAAAGATGAGACATTGGGATATTACATTCCCAAAACTTTTTTTGTTGAGAAAATTGGAGAAGATGGAGTAGACATTTACATAGATAAGCAGGAAAAGATTATAGCAACTAAGAAAAATAGAGTTATTATGTTATAGATGTTATAGAAATGAGACTTGTGCCTTGAAAAAGTAGAGGGTACAACATATATTGATGCGACGATAAAAAATTTCCAGAAAGGATAAGAGATGGAGAATTATATCATAGAGCTAATATCGGTGGCTGGAACATTTATAGCAGCCTATTTAGGGTCCCTTTGGGCATTGAAAAATGTTAAAAAAGAAAAATATTTTGAAGAAAGAAAACAGATATATTATGAATTGGCGAGCATATTACCTATTATAGATACATGTATAACGCAGTCTGATTATTTACAGGATTGTCAATTGGGTGGAACTGCGGAAAACAAAATTGTAATTATGGAAATGAAATTGCATGATGCAGAGGACCGACTAAAAATAATGCAAGAGAGCCAGCATACATACAACGAAATGCATGAAGTAGAAATAGAGATTAGTAATTGGGAGTATAGAATAAAGCGACACAAAGAGTACTTGCAAGAAATGGGAGAGCTACATAAAAAACTAGAAGAATTTGATAAAAGTGGGAAGAAAAACTTGTTGAGATTGTTTGCATCTGCGAGAGTGTGGAATAGTTATGTAGAGCTTTCAGTTGCCTTACATAATGAGTATTATTGCAATTTAGGCGTTGTAAAAGAAGACATAGTACATCATGTTAATAATTTGATTTTTTATATGAGGAATGATTTACAGGGATAAAGTTACTTACATATAGAACAAGATAAAAAATAACTATCCGCATTGCTCTGCGATAGTTGAAAAAACCCCTAGAAAGGGAGGATGCCAAGGATCAGGATCCTTGGCATTTATTATGAAAAAGTTTTTTAAACAAGAAACTGTTGTGTGCTTAAGTTTTTGTTTTGTTTGTTTCTATGGTTATAGTATATGAAACAGAAATGTCCAAAACGTGTTGTGGAATTGAAAATTCCTTGAAGGATTTGTAAACAAAATATGAACAGCTATTCAGAGGCAAACAAATATGTTCCACTGTACGTCGAATACTTGTATTCGTAAGAACAGTGGAACATATTTATTTGACGAAGTAACCACAGATGAGCAAACAACAAGTAAACTTGTTGTTCAGGAAAGCATCGTAGATGCGATTTTGCGAATGGGGTTCTGAATAGCTGCGTTCTTACGGTTCCAGCATCGACTTTACATAATCTTTTGGTGACAGCTTTGTATATTTCTTGAAGATCTGGCTGAAATACTGGGGATTATTGCCGAAACCGACCATTTCCGCTACCGCATAGGGAGATTCTTCTGAGTGCTCCAGTAAAAGTTTTTTCGCCTCCTGAATGCGGAGCTCTGTTACATAGGCGGAAAATTTGCTGCCAGTCTGTTTGACGAACATTTTGCTGACATAATCCGGATTCATAAAAAGATAATTTTCCGAGATCCATTTCAGTGAAAGGTTGCTGTCACTCAGATGCTCTCCAATGTACTTTATGACCTTTTCCACACAGTCTGTGTATTTGTGCTGCGGTTCCACAGAGAAGATCGAGGTCATGATCTGCTCCGCAGATGGAATCAGGTCATTCATGGTGACACAGACGTTGACTGCCATGAGACTGTCTGTGGTCTGCAGTTTGCTGAGCGGGTAATATTCCTTCTTGGAGGCCTCCATTACCAGACGGATCATCTGGGTCTTGGCCAGATCCACATCCTGTTCCCCGGATAATTCTGTGAAAAATCTTCTCTGCAAAAGTTTTTCCGGTGGCATTTCCGTGAGGAACAGCTGTGTCAGCAAGGAATCTACCCGGGAAGCAGTCTTGCTTTTACAGGTTTCCACACAGGATACGATGACCTGCGTGATCTCTGTTTCATTGGAAGGCTTTAACAGATAGTGTTTCACACCATAGCGCATGGCGGTCCGTGCAAATTCAAATTCACCATATCCTGAGAGGATGATAAACTCTGTGTTCAACTGGGCAGCACGGACCTTTTCAATCAGATCCAGCCCGGATAAACCGGGCATCTTGATATCGGTCATGACAATATCCGGGTATTCATCCAGAATACAGTCAAAGGCTTCAATACCGTCTTTGCAGACAGCAGCCACATCAATTCCCAGAGAATTCCAGTCGATCAGGGAATGGATCGTTTCACGTATGATCTTCTCATCATCCACGATAATCATCTTTAACATAAGGTATCTCCATTTTTACTACAGCAAAATCATTTTCGTTATAGAAGTGCAGCCCGTATTGCTGGCCGAACATCAGCTGGATGCGTTCTTCAATATTTAACAACGCAATGCCCAGACCCTGTTCCTGAATCTTATGTGTCCGGAGATTCTCCAATAAATCATCGGGGAATTCAGATCCGCTGTTTTTCACATAAATCTGTATCAGCCCCTGGGAATACACACAGGTGAGATTGATGATACATTCATCCGTGATCTGCTCCAGTGCATAGTGTACGGCATTTTCCAACAACGGCTGAATGGAAAGTTTGGGAACCTGTGCATCCAGACAAGCATCCGGAATGCTTTCCGTAAAATTCAGACGGTTGTCAAAACGAAGCTGCTGTATAGTCATATAATAATGTATAATATCAAGTTCCTGCTTCAACGTAAAGCGTTCTTTTTTGTTCAGCGTCATCCGCAGGAAATGTCCCAGAGAGTCAGCAATCTGCGAGATTTCCGGCTCTCCGATAGCCTTGGCCCTCCAGTTGATGGCATCCAGCGTGTTATACAGGAAATGTGGATTCATCTGGGATTCCAGGCTTTTTAACTGTGCATCTTTGGTCAGAAGCTGTTGACGGTAATTTTCAACAACCAGTGTCTGGATCCGCTCTGCCATATGTGTAAATTGCCTGTGCAGAATACCAATCTCATCGGTACGATCATTATAATCATAAGGAATCTCTGCCAGTACGGTGGAGTCTTCACCGAACCGCTGCATACGGTAGAGCAGCAGATCAAAATGTCTGGTGATCTTACGTACGATCAGGTGGACGATCAAAATGGAGCACAGGAAACCGCAGAACAGGATCAATACATATAGAAATGCAGTCATCTGCTGGGATTTTGCCACTTCGTCATAAGAAATCAGATGCAGATAATTCCATTCATTGATGTCCATGGTGCCGCGGATGGCAAAATATTTTCTGCCATTCAGGGTGACAACAGCATAACTTTTGATTTTATCATTGATTTTCTGTACTTCCTCTGTATCCAATTCCGGAGAAGAGAACAGCAGCTGGTCTTTCTCATAGATGATCCAGTAGGAACCTTTATATTCATTGCTGATCTTGGACATTTCCGTTACCAGATCTCCCAGATTTACATTGATGATCAATGTTCCGAGATTATCCAGTCGTAAGTTCTTGATCTTTTTGATCTCCCGGACAAGAAATATACCGTGGTCTTCCGCATGGGAAGTTACCCATACCGGGGAGCCTTCCCCGGCCTCTGCCAGAGCTATCAGTTCTTTAGTCAGATCCGCATCCGGCCGACAGGCAATATTTTCATTGGTATAAGTGATGAATCTGGGGCAGGAAATTGCCGCCATTTTCAGGTAGGGCTGGCGGTATTCCAGGTAGTGTTTCTGTAAAGCAGAATAAATATCAGAGTAATAATGTACAGCATAGTCTTCCTGGGGCTGGTAGATTGCATCCAGTGTTGATTGGACTGTAGAATCTGAACGGACGATATTGGTCATGGTCACCAGATCCTCCAGCCGGTTAGTAAATTCATAGGAGACTAACGACGAGGAAGACTGCATGGACTGATACAGCAGCTTATGATAACGCGATGTAATAATGGAAAAGGCAGCTACCAGGAAAAAGAACAGAAAGAGAAGGTCAATCCCTATGGTAGAGAGCAGTAACTTGGTTTCTAACTTTTGATTTGCTATTTTTCTCGAGATATTCTTATTAAAAAATGACATGATATACAAGCCTCCATCAGTTCTTTATTGATTATATACACAACATGCACATGTTTTCAACAATGATATCGGTTTTTTGGTGCAAATAGACGGAAAAGTATATTCCTGGAAAAAGTAAGAATTGTTATAATTAAAACATCAAAAAGAAGTAAATCCATAGCGGATTTACCTTTCGATACCAAAAGGAGGGTTATATTAATGAAAAAGAGAGTTTTATCCCTGTTAATGGCATCCGCCATGATCGTCGGACTGACTGCATGTGGTTCTTCCAATGAACCCGCAGCTACCGCTTCCACCGACAGCGGTAATACCGCAGCCACGACTGCTGACAACAGCGGAAGTGCAGCAGCCGGAAATGTATCCATGACATTCACCTGGTGGGGCAACCAGACCAGAAATGAACGTACACAGGCAGCCCTGGATCTGTATTCTGAGCAGAATCCCGGTGTAACCTTTGACACACAGCCTGCAGAGTGGAATGATTACTGGACCAAACTGTCCACCCTGGCAGCAGGTAATTCCCTTCCCGAGTGCCTGCAGATGGACTATTCCTATCTGGCACAGTATGTAGCAGCAGATCTGCTGGTAGACCTGACACCTTATGTAGAAGATGGCACGCTGGATGTATCTAATGTATCTCAGAGTATTCTGGATGCGGGTTCCATTGACGGTAAGTTATATGCAATCTGTGCAGGAATGAATGCACCTTCCCTGTTCTACAACAAGACCTTGCTGGATAGCCTGGGAATCACTGTAAAAGATAACATGACAATTGATGAGTTCGAGGCAGTGGCACGTGAGGTTTATGAGAAGTCCGGTGTTAAGACTGATCTTCCTTACAGTGCAGGTGACAACTATCTGCCCTATGCAATGCGTTCTCACGATGTGGTGAAGCTGTTTAATGAGGATTCCCTCAATGTAACAGATGCAGCAAGTCTGGTACCGGGCTTCCAGATTTATGAAGATGGTGTCAAGGACGGATGGATCATCGGCGCAGATGTTCACGCTGAACTGACTTCCAACTCTGTAGAGCAGAGTCCTCTGGTATACTTCTCTTCCGAAGCAACCCAGTCCTGGTGCGGATTCTTCTGGTCCAACCAGCTGTCCGCTATGGTAGCGGCCGCTCCCGAAGGCATGGAGATCGGTATCACCACATGGCCTTCCGAGAACCCTCAGAAGTCTAACTTCTTAAAGCCCAGCCAGTTCTTTGCAGTATCCAGAGATGCCGGCGAGAATGAGGCTGAAGCTGTTAAGGTTGTAAATTATCTGCTGAACTCTGAAGATGCTAACAAGATTCTTCTTGGTGAGAGAGGTGTGCCTGCTTCTTCCGTAGTAGCATCCGCCATCGCTCCTCTGCAGGATGAGACTGCACAGGTGGTTACCAAGTATGTAAATGACGTAGTAACTCCCAACAGCTCCGCTATCAGCCCTGCGATCCCTGATGGAGCAAATGAAGTATATGATTACTACAACCAGTTGGTTGATAAGATCCTCTATGGTCAGATGACTGCACAGGAGGCAGCAGAAGATCTGTTCAAGATGGGCAACCAGATCATGTCCAGATAAGCTGCCAGGGCTTACATAAGCAGTAGCACAGTATAAGTATTACAACATTTTTAGAAAGACCAAATGGGTACTGTGGAAGATCCCACAGTACCCATTCTGAAAAAAAGGCTGCTTCTATGAATGCTGCAGCAACGGAGGTAACGTTATGAAGACAACAAAGCATATGACTATCCGTCAGAAGCTGAATACGGAAAAGGCTGCAGGTATCGTATGTACTATGCCATTTATCGTTGGATTTCTGGCGTTTATGATTATTCCCATGTGTATATCGCTGTACTATTCCTTCTGCGATTACAACATTTTACAGCCCCCTACATTTACCGGCTGGGCGAACTTTAAGAGAATGTTTTCCGATGCAACGTTTTATCAGTCGTTGGTGGTAACTTTCAAATTTGCCATCATTTCGGTTCCGTTACGACTGATCTTCGCATTGATCGTTGCGCTGCTTTTATTTAAGAGTACGAAAATGACAGGCGTTTACCGTGCACTGTATTATCTGCCTTCCATCATCGGCGGATCTGTAGCAGTAGCAATCCTCTGGAAGAGACTGTTTGCGGTAGACGGACTTGTAAATAAACTTTTGATGGTGTTCGGAATGAAAGAGCCGGTAGCCTGGCTGGGAGATACCAGAACCGCAATCTGGACTCTGATCATTCTGGCAGTATGGCAGTTCGGTTCTTCTATGCTGATCTTCCTGTCTGCATTGAAACAGATTCCTGTCAGCCTTTATGAAGCGGCAAGAGTGGATGGTGCCAACGGATGGCAGCAGTTCTGGAAGATCACACTGAAGCTTCTGACCCCCACGATCCATTTTAACCTGGTAATGCAGATGATCAACGGCTTCCTGGCATTCACACAGTGCCTGATCATCACACAGGGTAAACCCATGAACTCTACTCTGTTTTACACGGTATACATGTACCAGCAGTCATTCCTCTTCGGAAGTACCGGCTACGGCGCAGCACTGGCATGGATCATGCTGGCATTGATCGCATTTATTACATGGATCCTGTTTGCAACCAAAAAACTGTGGGTATACGATGGCGGTTTATAGAATCGGAAAGGTACGCCGCAATGCGTAAGTGGGTGTTATTATGAAAAGAAAAAAGACAATCAGTAATATTATATATCATGTTTTAGTATGTGCTTTCGGACTGGTAATGATTTACCCTCTGGTATGGATGGTAATGAGCTCCTTTAAGGATACGAACACCATCTTCACTACGGCCACCAGTCTGATCCCGGAGAAGTTCACATTACAGAACTATGTGAACGGCTGGAAGGGTTTTGCCAAAGTAGGATTCGGCACCTTCTTTAAGAACTCCCTGTTTATCTCCATTACCGCCACCATTGGAACCGTACTTTCTTCCTCTGTGGTAGCCTATGGATTTGCCAGATGCAAATTCCCCGGCAGAAAGCTTCTCTTCGCAGCAATGCTGGCATCTATGATGCTGCCGGCACAGGTACTGATGATCCCTCAGTATCTCTGGTATCAGAAGCTGAACTGGGTTGGAACCAATCTGCCGCTGATCGTGCCTTATTGCTTTGCTATTCAGGGTTTCTTCGTTTATATGATGACAAACTTTATTGAAGGCATTCCCAGAGAGCTGGATGAGGCAGCAAAGATTGACGGCTGCTCCTATTATACCATTTTCACCAAGATCATCTTCCCGCTGATGGTTCCTACCATGATCACCGGATGTATCTTCTCCTTTATGTGGAGATGGGATGATTTCCTTGGAGCATTATTGTATGTCAACAAGACAGAGAAATATCCTGTCAGCCTGGCACTGAAAATGTTCTGTGACCCCAGTTCTTCTTCCGACTACGGTGCTATGTTCGCTATGGCAACCTTGTCTATCCTGCCTGCAGTATTGATCTTCTTCTGCCTGCAGAGATATCTGGTAGAAGGAATTTCGACTTCCGGCCTGAAGGGCTAAGAGAGGAGCAGAGAGATGATATACGATGTATTGGAATACGGTGCAAAAGGTGATGGCGTGACGAATGACGCTGCAGCCATCCAGAAGGCGATTGATGCCTGCAGCCAGGCTGGCGGCGGTAAAGTCCTGCTACAGGGAGGACATGTCTTCCGGAGCGGAACCATTTTTCTGAAATCAAATGTAGAATTTCATCTGGAGATGGGGGCTGTCCTGAAAGCCAGTGACCATCTGGAAGATTTCGATATGTTGAAAGTGGGAACCCCACAGATCAGCAAGGTAGACACTCCGACCTACAATGCCTGTGATTACAATGGAAAACCGACGCTGAATTTTGTATACAGCAAGGATGCCGAGAATGTGGCTATCACCGGATTTGGCAAGATTGACGGCAACGAGGAGATATTCTATGGAAAAGTGACCAAATGGCATATTGACGGATATTTTTATCCAAGAGTACCGTTGCTGTTCCTGGAAAATGTAAGGCATCTGACCATCCAGCAGGTAACCCTGACCGGCAGTGCATTCTGGACCACTCATCTGGTGGGATGTAAGGAAGTATTGATTGAGGGAATCCGTATTATCAATAATCTGCGTCTGGCTAACTGCGATGGCATTGATCCGGATCACTGCAGCAATGTGAGAATCTCCAACTGTCATATTGAATGCGCAGATGACTGTATTGTATTTAAGAATACGGCGGCTGCCATGGAATATGGTCCCTGCGAAAATATTGTAGTGGATAACTGTACCATGATCTCCACCAGTGCCGCTATCAAGTTCGGCACGGAGAGTGAAGCACCTTTCCGGAATATTTCCGTGACCAACTGTAGTATCCAGCGCACCAACCGTGCTATTTCCCTGCAGTTACGTGATAAAGGCTGTATAGAAAATGTCACATTCTCCAATCTGAATATCGATACCCGCCTGTTCTCCAAGGTACATTGGTGGGGCGAGGCAGAACCCATTACCATCACTGCGGTGAAGAGAAATGCACAGACGAATGTGGGATATATCCGGAATGTCCGTTTCCAGAATATCAACTGTGTCGGAGAGAATGGCATCCTGATCTACGGTGACGATTCGAAAAATATCCGGGATATCACATTTGACGGTATTCATGTCCAACTGGAGAAGAAGACGGACTGGCCGAAGAATTGCCATGATCTGCGTCCCAATGAGGGGAATGTGATCCTGGAGGATTCTCTCAGAGTGCTGTATGCCCGCAATGCGGAAAATATCCATTTCCGGAATTTCTCCTATGAGATTACTGAGGACATGAAGGGCGAAGTGCAAGATCCTATTTTTATTGAAAACTGTGAAAATGTGGAATACTGATCCATAGATATGAAAGCTATGGACATAAAAAGACCTCCGGAGATCAGAGAACATCTGACTTCCGGAGGTTATTTCTTGAAATCTTATCGATCCAGCTTGTTGGGTTCGGGATAGGTCTCGCCGAAGGTATCTACGGTAACACTTTCCATTACCTGGTCCTCCAGGGGACGATCGCTGTAATCGGTAGGGGTCTCAGCAATCTTATTTACCACATCCATACCCTCAATGACTTTACCGAAAGCGGCATAAGAGCCATCCAGATGAGGACTTGTCTTGTGCATGATGAAGAACTGGCTGCCTGCGGAATCGGGATGCATAGCTCTTGCCATAGACAGAACGCCTTCGGTATGTTTCAGATCATTGGTCACGCCGTTAGCAGCGAATTCACCCTTGATGCTGTAGCCGGGGCCGCCCATACCGGTGCCATCGGGACATCCGCCCTGGATCATGAAACCGCGGATGACACGGTGGAAGATCAGACCATCATAAAAGCCCTTCTTGATCAGGCTGATAAAGTTGTTGACTGTGTTCGGCGCAATCTCTGGGTAGAGCTCTGCCTTCATGATATCACCATTTTCCATCTCAATGGTAACAACTGGATTTTTCATGTATGTTTCCTCCTGAATTTTAAAAAATACCTCATTAAGTGGTCACATTATACCATAAGAACGTTCGAAAATCGACCGTTTTTTGTTCCATATTTGTCCATCTTCTTTATATTTCGTAAGTTTCTCCTCACAATTCATTCACATTTATGGCTTAAGATGTATAGCACAATGTCGAAATGGACATTCTATGCGAAAAGATGAATGTTGCGCTCAGGAATCATCATCTGTCCTGCATCATACATCTGTGAGCAAACCAAGTCAAAAGAAAGGTTGGTAATGTACTATGAAAAAAACATATTTTGCAATCCTGGGCGCGGCTGCGATCCTCTCGCTCGCAACCGCCTGCTCTTCCACAAACGTGAATGAATCGACTGCTAATGAATCGTCCCAGTCCGCCTCCTCCGGGTCCAGCTCGAATGGCATGGACGAAAGCAGCCCGATGGATGATTTAAAAGAAGACGCCAAAGACACCCTTCTTC
>ERZ779865.2717-NODE-2717-length-10724-cov-11.855094_pt1 | contig 10724 bp, 7 predicted proteins | sample MGYA00433088_ERZ779865 | MGnify/ENA primary metagenome ERZ779865 (study PRJEB29588, sample SAMEA2151703) | human gut metagenome | biome: human gut; feature: human-associated habitat; material: faeces | place: Denmark | collected 2008/2010 ... | reverse complement strand
GATATACAAGTGATATGACGGAAAGTCAATGGGAAATAATAAAACCAATATTACAGGAAGCAAAATAATGTTGCAATAATACAAAAAACGGACTGTTACAGCGTTTGCCGCAGCAGTCCGTTTTTTGATTTATGCTTTTTTGAATTATGAGCGGGGATCTGTTGCACCTTCGATCATTCCGTCAAATGCAGGCTTTTTGGAAAGATCTGCATTGAACAGAAGGGGGAATTCTCCCGCTCTCCATGAAAGCGCATCGGTAAGACCCCACAGAGTTACGCTTGTAATGGGAACGCCCTCTTTTTTAAGCTCAACAAGTCTCTGCATAAAATCTCTGTAATAATCTCCCTGAGTCTTTTCCCAGTCGCCATTTTTCTGTGTTCCCACATCAAGCTCGGTTATGTGTATCTCAACACCCAGCTCCTCATGGTATTTTTTCAGAGCGATCATGTAAAGTGCAGGACTGGTACCTGTATTGATATGAGTCTGCATACCCATTCCGTCAATGTTTCCTGCTTCTGCAATAGGTTTTAAGAATGCAAGGATATCCTTCTGTTTGCCTGCCATGTAGCTGTTGTAGTCGTTGTAGAAAAGCTTTGTTCCCTCGGGAGCATACTTGCGGGCAAATTCAAATGCCTTTGCGATATAATCATCGCCGATAGTTTCGTACCAAAGACTCTCTCTCATGCCGCCGTCGTCTGCTGCGGCTTCGTTAACTACGTCCCATGCGCTGATAAGTCCGGGGTAATTTTCGTTTGTCCACTCCATAACGCTCTTTATGTAGCTTTCCATGCGCTTTAGCATAAGCTCACGGTCTGCAAGCTCTCCGCCCACCTTATAGTCCTTGTAGAATATCCAGTTGGGTGTCTGAGAATGCCATATAAGTGTGTGACCTCTGACGGTCATTCCGTTATCCCTTGCAAAATCCAGCTCCGACTTGAAACGGTCGAAACGCAGTGCGGGGCATTCCATATATTTTTCGGGGTCGGAAACGTTTTTCTGATGATCGAATATCGCTTCGGGCTTCATGTTGTTTTCCATTGTTACGCTGTTGAACTGTGCCTTGACAAGCTCGCTGTATTCGGGCTTTTCAAGAATTGCGGGGGAAATTGCCACACCGATACGGAAGTAATCCGAATAGGCATCCTTTAAGGAAGGATATCCCGATGTGTCGGCAAAGGGAAGCTCGGCAGGAGTTGCAAGATATGTATATTCACCCTTGACCGTTACGGAAAAATCATCGGCATAAATATCGTCAAGATTATCGCTTTCGATATAAACGAGAATGCTTTCCGCACTGTCAGGAATGATAAAGCTGCCGTTCCCCGAGGAATATGTGCTGTCATTGGTATTTACAGTGAAAACTCCGTTATAGCAGGTGTTTCCCATGACTGTGTACTGTACCGATACCCTTACCGAGGGATTGGAGCTTTTAAATGAGCCTGACACCTCAATTTCATTGCCCCTGAAAAGCTCTGCGGGATACTCGGCACCGTTCCACGCTTCCTGTCTGCCGCTGATGAGCATTGCCTTTCCGTCGGAGGCTGTTGTATCATCTACCAAAGCTACAGAGGCACTTCCACGTCCTCTTGCGGCAGTCATATCTTTTGTAAAATCCTCTTTGATCTTGGGAGCGTTGTTTCCGCTTTCAGCTTCTGTCACTGCCAATGTGGTTTCGGCAGCGGTCTCGGCAACGGTTTCGGCACCTTCACTTTTCACTTCATTACCGCAGGCTGAAAGCATCAGCATACAGAGCAGTGCCGCTGTTATTTTTTTTAAGTTCATAGCATCATCTCCGTAATTTTTTGATACGATCATCATATCCATTTAAAAAAATTATAGCACAAAAAAACAACTGCCGCAATTCGATTATTGCTTTTTTAACTATCAAAAATTGTGATGTATCACTTATTGTTATTCTCAAATCGCAAAAAATGAACATTAGTGCTAAGCATATCGCACATTTTTTCTTGAAAACTCGAGATAAATATGGTAATATATTTGCAATAATTCATTTTCGGAGATGATACTTATGATAAGAATTGCGGAAACAGAGAATGGAACGGTCAGGGGACTTCCCGCCGCCGACCCAAGAGTTTCGGCGTTTAAGGGTATCCCCTTTGCTGCGCCGCCCATAGGAGAAAACCGCTGGCGTGCTCCTCAGCCATGCCAAAATTGGAAGGGTATCCTTGACGCTTTTACCTTTGCTCCGATTTCTATGCAGGACGTTCCCGGACTTGGTACGGATATTTACTGCCGTGAATGGCACGTTGACCCCGACATTCCCATGAGCGAGGACTGTCTTTACCTTAATGTATGGACGAATGCAAAGAGCACCGATGAAAGACTGCCTGTTCTTGTGTGGTTCTTCGGCGGCGGTTATCAGTGGGGTTATACCTCGGAAATGGAGTTTGACGGTGAACGTCTCGCAAGACAGGGTGTTGTTGTAGTCACCGTTAACTATCGTCTCGGTGCGTTAGGTTTTCTTGCTCACCCCGATATTACTGCAGCTCAGCCCGATGCTCCCTGCAATTTCGGCAGCCTTGACCAGCAGGCAGGCGTTCGCTGGGTTAAAAGAAACATCTCTTCATTCGGCGGCGATCCTGACAATATCACTATTGCGGGTCAGTCTGCAGGGGGCGGAAGTGTTCTTGCTCAGATGGCTTGCAGAGATAATGAGGGAGCTTTCAACAAAGCCGTTGTACTTAGCGGAATGTTCCGCAGTCCTTATGAGATAAATCCTTTTTTTGTTCCGCTCCCTCTTGAAAAGGCAGAGAAGCTTGGGGAGGAGTTTTTCAGCTTTATGGGTGTTTCCTCACTTGAAGAGGCAAGAAAGCTTGATGCTTCTTTTGTAAGAAGTAAATATTCCGAGTTCAGAGGCGCAAGAAATGTTATGTTCTGCATTGTACAGGACGACAAATTCTGCAAGGGCGATGCTATGAAAGCCTTTTATTCGGGCGATCGTGTGAGAGTTCCCGTTATGGCAGGAAATACGGGAGATGAATTTATTGAGGGGATCAAGGCTGATGATACTGATGAGCTGAGAAATAAAGCGATAAAATATTTCGGTGATAATGCAGAGAAATTCCTCGGATTTGACGAAGCGGTGAAAAAATCACGGTGCGGTTATGCAGCTGTCAGTCACCCCGAGATCGGTGTGAAATCCGCCTTTATCTGCGAAAGCAGACTGAACGAACCCCGAGACTGCTATTATTACCGTTTTATACCCGATATTCCCGGGGACGATAACCCGGGTACATTCCATTCGGTTGATCTGTGGTTTTTCTTTGACACTATTGCAAAATGCACCAGACCATATACAGGCAGACATTACGACCTTGCAAGGCAGATGAGCAGCTATTGGATAAACTTTATCAAAACGGGCGACCCCAACGGCAAGGACAGGAACGGTGAGGCACTTCCAAAATGGGATAAATACACCGAGGATAACAGGGCTGAAATGCTGTTTACATCTGAGGGTGCAAAGTCCGCTGCTGCCGAAAGCGAGTTTGTTTCATTCCTGACAAACGCAACTGTTATGAGAGAAATGGGAGGAAAAATAAAATGAGTAAAACACCTGCATTCAACCCCTATCTGCCGAGCTGGGAATACATTCCCGACGGCGAGCCTTATGTTTTCGGGGACAGAGTTTATGTTTACGGCTCTCACGATTTTTTTAACGGATATGTTTTTTGCATGGGTGACTATATGTGCTGGTCTGCGCCTGTTGATGATTTGGGTGACTGGCGTTGTGAGGGCGTTATTTACGGCAGATGCGATGACCCTATGAACAAGGAAGGGAAGATGTGTCTTTATGCCCCCGATGTTACCGTGGGACCTGACGGACGATACTATCTCTACTATGTTCTTGACAAGGTGCAGGTCATGTCTGTTGCTGTATGCGACACTCCTGCGGGAAAATATGAGTTTTACGGATATGTTCATTATCCCGACGGAACAAGGCTTGGGGAACGTGAGGGAGACGAGCCGCAGTTTGACCCCGGGGTTATCACAGAAGGAGAAAACACTTATCTTTACAGCGGATTCTGCGGTAAGGGAGATAAGGGCAGAACAGGTTCAAGAGCTGTGGTACTTGACAAGGATATGCTCACTGTTAAGTCCGAGCCTGTAACAGTTATACCCGGTTGTGAATACAGCAGCGGTACAGGTTTTGAAGGACACGCCTTTTTTGAGGCTTCATCTATCCGAAAGGTGGGGAAAAAATATTGTCTGATCTACTCCTCCGAGGTCATGCACGAGCTTTGCTATGCCGTAAGCGACAGTCCGCTTGAAGGCTTTGAGTACGGCGGAGTGCTTATCAGCAACACCGATCTGCACATTGACAGCTACAAGCCCGCCAAGCTGCCTATGGCAATGGGGGCAAACAATCACGGCAGCATTGTCATGATAAATGATAATTGGTACATTTTCTATCACCGTCACACTAACGGCACATGGTACAGCAGACAGGGCTGTGCGGAAAGGCTGGAGCTTAATGCCGACGGCTCATTTACTCAGGCGGAAATGACCTCCTGCGGACTTAACGGCGGTCCTCTTGAAGGTAAGGGCGAATATCCCGCATACCTTGCCTGCAATCTTTTCACTCCGAAGCACTCCTTATATCTGGGTGAGGAGGGTGCTCCGAAGATCATGCAGGACGGCAGAGACGGTGACGAGGAAACAGGTTATATCGGCAATATCACCGACGGCACTACTGCGGGATTCAAATATTTCGATTGTCATAATGTCAGCAGGGTATCCGTTACCACAAGAGGATATGCTCAGGGCATATACGAGGTGAGAACCAAATGGGACGGCGATAGCCTCGGTGAGATAAAAGTGGAATTCAGCAATGTCTGGGAAACATACAGCTCGGACATTAGTCTCCCCAACGGTGTTAATTCGGTTTACCTCACTTTCAAGGGCAGCGGCAATTCAATGCTCAGATCGTTTACACTTGAATGATGTAAAAAACTCCCCCTCCGCCAATAAAGACGGAGGGGGAGTTTTTTTACTCACTTATACTAAACACCAATTAAAAACTATACAAAAAATTGAGCATAATCTTGCGTATATGGATTATGCGATGATTTTTTGTCTATAGTTTTATTTAGTATTACAGGTCATCTTTAAGTGATCTATTCGGTACTACCGCAAAAAAATATATACATTGCACAATTTTTAATTGGCATTATCAGGTTCTTTGAGCTATAATATAATTACAGTAAATCGTATTAAAAAGCTATCTTCATTTTTTTCTCCTATAAAAATTATCCTCCCGGGCATGGCTTGGGGGGGATAGTTTTTTATGAAAATAGCAGTCAGAAATCGGCAAAATAAATGGGAAAGGACGAAAATTTATGAATCCATATCTTCCAAGATGGGAATACATTCCCGATGGCGAACCGAGAGTTTTCGGTGACAGAATCTATATTTACGGCTCTCATGACTCTGCAGGTGCAGACGAGTTCTGCGATTATGTTTTAAAATGCTGGAGCGCACCTGTTTCCGACCCTACAAAGTGGGTATGTCACGGAGATATCTTCCACACCCGTTCCGACAGAGATCACCCTTCCGACATTGACTGGGGAACGGAGCAGTCCAGACTTTTTGCCCCCGATGTTGTTTGCGGAAAGGACGGAAAATACTATCTTTACGCTTATATCGCAAATTCAAAGGGCTGCGTTGCCGTAAGTGACAGACCCGAAGGTCCTTTTACTCTTGTGTCAAAGTATAAATATACCATACCCGATGAAATTTGCTGCGGCGGTATTTTTATTGACCCGGGTGTGCTTGTGGACGATGACGGACGCACATATATTTACTGCGGATATCTTAAATCATTCCTTGCTGAGCTTAACAGCGACAATATGTACGAGGTTTTGGACAACACCTGCATAGAAGATTTTATCCCTAAGGAAACCACGGAAAAGGGCAATTTCAGCGAAGAGGATTCCCTTTTCTTTGAGGCTTGCTCACCCAGAAAAATTAACGGCACATATTATATGATATACTCCCCCAAGCATTGCAGCAGGCTTGCGTATGCGACCTCCGACAGTCCCACAGGACCTTTTACATACAGGGGATATATTATCGACAGCGGAGTGGATTACCCCGGCGGAAACGATCACGGTTCTGTTGCCTGCATAAACGGTCAGTGGTATGTTTTCTATCACAGAATGACAAACGGTACTATCATGTCAAGACGTGGCTGCGTTGAAAAGATTGAAATTCTTCCCGACGGTACTATCCCACCTGTTGAACCCACATCTCTGGGATTTGCAGACAGCCTTAACCCCTATGAGATCACTCCTGCGGATATTGCCTGCGTTCTTAAAGGAAGCTCCTTTATTACCGAAAAGAATCTGTTTGAACGGGTAATAATGAACATTCACGACGGTGATGTTATCGGCTACAAGTATTTTGATTTTGGTGAGGACTTTTCAAGCAAAACAATGGAATTTGCCGCTAAGATCAACGGAACAGGCTGTAACTGTCATATGCACATATTCGCCGATGATGAGGAGATCGGAGTCTGTGATATCGGTCAGGGCAGCGGTATCGTTAAAACGATCGTCAAAGCTGTTACTGGCAGACACGCTGTTTATTTTAAGATATCAACGGATTATCACGGCTGGACTGCTGATTATTTCAAGAACAGAAGCCTTTTCGAGATGATCGAATTTGTGTTTATGAAATGAACGTATCTGATTTTTAAAATAAAAATATACTTCCAAATTTTATGGAGCGTGAGAAAAAAATCACGCTCCATTTTTTGCTCATTTCATTACAAATTCCGAAAATTCGGCATATCCTCCCGCTGATTCGGTTGAATACATAAACAGTCCCGCTCTGCAGCCTGTAAAATGATCAAGCTTAAAATATAATTTGTGCTTGCCGCCAAGCTGTTTTCTTTCACCGTTTTCAATATAGAAAAGCTCTGCCTCGTCCTTCATGTTCTCAAAATCGGCGGATATTCCCACGGTGAGAAAATCGGCATCAAGGGGAATGCTTTCTGTTATTACAGTGCCGTCCTCTCTCATAGAGTCCATTTCAATGAACTTTGCACCGTCCCGCACAGACGCTCCTATCCACGCATAGCAGCCCTGTAAAGCGCATATTCCCGCAGCGTCGCCGTTTTTCAGTCCCTTTGTGTTGATAGTTACGATCGCAGTGCAGCGAGGGTAGGTCATACGTTGAGTCAATGTGTTTTTCGCATGGAGAATATCACTGCACAGCCTTCCTGAGGTAATTCTGTAGCAGCCCTTCTGTGGGTTAAGAGAATAGTATTCCTTATCCGGCTGATGATTAAACTGCCAGCATGGAGAAAGCTTTTCCCCTTTAAAATCGTCGGAGGAGGTCAGCGGGGCATAGCAATATCCCGCTTTGGCGGTTGGTATCTCAAAGCTTTCGGGTATTTTACCATTTTCTCCGAAGATCGGTCGGTCATTATCCCATGAAACAGGTATGAGAACGGGTATCCTGCCCACTGCCCCTCTGTCCTGAAAGAGAATGGCATACCATTTACCGTCGGGGGTATCGACAATACCACCCTGGGCAACTCCCTGACCGCAGTAACCCATAGTATCCTCAAGGCAGTCTCCCCCTGTAAATTCCCCTTCAAGGCTGTCTGATGAAAAGCAAGCCTCACAGCGCAGCCATCTGTCGGGGCGGGAATGAATAAAGAAAACGTAATATCTTCCGTTTATCTTGTAAATGTGAGAGCCTTCGTATCCGAGCACTTTATTGTCCTTGTCAAATACTATTCTTCTGTGCAAGCCATTCTTTTTCGGAGCGGATAGGTCATCACTCAGCTCTGTGAGCCATATCTCCCTGTTTCCGTAAACAATATAGACCCGTCCGTCATCATCAAAGAGAAGTGAGCAGTCATGATAAAACCCCTCAATGGTGCTTTTTTCCCATTTGCCGTAAATATCCTCTGTGGTGTAAAGATATGTTTTGTGAGTGTCATTGCAGGAGAAGCAGACATAATATTTTCCGTTATTGTATCTTATACAAGCTGCCCACATTCCCTGACCGTAAATATTTCCCTCCACCAGTCTCTGAGCGGGAGTATTATCAAGGGTATCGCAGACATATACGGCGTGTTCCCAGTTTACAAGATCATAGGAACGGAGAATTTCACAGCAAGGGAAGAAATGCATTGTAGTAGAGACCATATAGTATGTATCGCCCACCCTTATAACATCGGGGTCGGGATAATCGAGAGATATGATCGGATTTATTTTTTCATTTTTCAAAACGATTCACCTTCCGTATATCGTTTAGAACCTGTCTTCACAAGAAATGTGTGCGGATTTTCGAGCATAATTTTGTCTAAGACAAGGCAAAAATCCGCAGGCGGGCTTGCCGCCCGGCAAGGATTTTTAACGCAGTCTAAGGCAAAATTTGCCGAAAAGACGTGCGCATACGCTTGTGAAGACAGGTCCTTATATAATAACTTGCCGCAAAGACTTTTATCTGCAAGGCTTTGCGGCAATTCACATTATTATTTTATTTTTGATTCAGAGCTTATTCGTTCTGAGCCTTTTCGAGTCCATCAACAACCTCTGCAACGAGAACATCAAGGGCACCGGAAAGCTCTTCTCTTGTGGTAGCCCACTCAACACCGTGGAGAGCTGCGTTAAGACCAACGCTCTTGTTTGCATTGGATGTGGTGAGGCTTTCGATCTCAGTTGACATACCGCCTGCAAGGTCAACAACAGGGTACTGACGAGCAAGGTCGTTTATCTCATAAAGATGATCGATAACATCCTGAGGCCACTTGAATTCTTCACGGCACTGCTTATCGTTAACTTCTCTTGCGCCCTCATCAACAGCAGCAGCAAGTCCGCACTCAACATAAAGAGCAACACCGAGAGGATTCTGAGCACCCTTTGTCATACAGAAGCCGTCAAGTACAGCTGCCTGCCAGGGATGTTCTGCATCAGCAGAATTGGGAACGGGAGCCATACCGAGATTCTCGGCAGGGATATTTGTGGGCCAGAATTCGGGAGGATTTCTGACAGCCCATGAACCTGTGATATAGAACAGTTCTCTGCCTTCACCCATGAACTGTGGCTGCTCATTCCAATCGTAAAGACTCTTGTCCATAACAAGACCCTTGTTATAAAGATTAAGCATATTGTTCATTGCACGCTCGATCTTTTCACTGTTCATATTAACGATAATATTTCCGTCCTCAGCTTCAATGAAAGCCTCTCCGCCGGAACGGTAGAGAGCAAGCTCAGACCACCAGCCGTCAAGACCTACATTCTTATCGGGATCACTTTCAATAAATGTCTGGAGCATATCAGAGAATGTATCCCAGTTCCACTTGCCTTCCTCGTAAAGCTCCCAGGGATCGTCAAAGCCGTATTCATCAATGGTCTGCTTGTTGTAAAGAACAACAGCATCTGCGGAAACGCTGGAGATAAGAGCATAGTGCCTTCCGTTGAAGTTGTACTTATCCATAGCTACCGCAACATCAGACCAAAGCTCGCTGTCAAGATCAATGTAATCATCAACAGGCTGGAACATTCCGCTGATTACGCCCTTAGGAAGAGATTCTTCGTCACGGGGGAAGAAGTCAACGCCTGAGCCGCCCAGAACGAGGGTGCTGAGATCGGAGTAACGAGTTTCCCATGTGGTGGGGATCCACTCGACCTTTCCGCCGTACTTTTCCTGGAACATACCGAGCTGTACGGGAACAGATACGCCTTCAGCGGGGTTGATATCCCAGTGGCTGAGGAACTTGATAGTCTTGTTTTCAAGCTCTTCGTCACGGAGAAGTGCGGTTGCACCGCTGACTGCCTCTGCGTCCTCACTTGCCATGGTAACAGTAGTGGTTGCGGCTGTGGTGGTAGCATCTGTAGCCTGTGTAGCTGAAGCGTCATTGCTGCCCGGTGCAGTAGTAGCTGTATCTCCGCCGCCGCAGGCTGTAAGACCCAGAGCGAACGTAAGTGCGGATATTCCTGCTACTGTCCTTTTAAAGTTTTTCATAAAAATACCTCCATATTATAAATTTGTTAAATTTGCTAAATTAGGTTATTCCTGATTTTTAACGGCTTCGATCATTCCGTCAAATGCAGGCTTTCTGCAAATGTTTCCTGCGGATTAGCCTGAGAAGCTGCGCAGCCTGAAAGAATAAGTGCAGAGAGGAGATCCATTTACCTCGGGAGCTTCAAAATGTATTATTGCTTTGATTTTACTTCAATTGATTTAGCACTTTTATTCACTTATCATAAAAAATATAACTTATTCTTATAATATTATAGCACATTTTCCACCAATTGACTAATCAATTATTGTTTTATAGCTCGTCAAAAATTGCTCTTTTATCGTAATTGAAAAAGAATAATACTAAGCACCATGAAAATTCAATAGATAGAGACAAAAAATATAGTATGTAGTCTCCAGAAACGTTATAATGAAATTACCACAAAACATTATAAAAAGCATAAAGGAAATTGCATACTATGTCTAAAATTATAACACAGAAAGCAGAAGAAAACAAGCATATTTCAGAAAAATTAAGAACTTTATGAAAAAATTTGATGTATCTTCTGCATTGAAATCATCAAATGCGTTAAAGGTCAAAGGATCTGCAGTAATCGAAATATTTCATACTAAGCACCATTTAAAAACTATACAAAAAATTGAGCATAATCTTGCGTATATGGATTATGTGATGATTTTTTGTCTATAGTTTTATTGGTGATTAGTAT
>ERZ779865.2715-NODE-2715-length-10727-cov-3.215611_pt1 | contig 10727 bp, 7 predicted proteins | sample MGYA00433088_ERZ779865 | MGnify/ENA primary metagenome ERZ779865 (study PRJEB29588, sample SAMEA2151703) | human gut metagenome | biome: human gut; feature: human-associated habitat; material: faeces | place: Denmark | collected 2008/2010 ... | reverse complement strand
TAGACGATATTGATTTTAATCTTCCAAATATGTTTATATATGAAAATATGACTTTTGAGGATGTATGGTATACAATAGAGAATACTGAAGAAGCTTTAAAAAATGCGTTATTATGTTCAGATAATATTCCAGATAGGCTAATCCCAAATTCATTTGATGAAACAATCTCATTAATTGAAAAGATTAAAGATACAAAAGAAAAGCCAACAAAAAATGAATATATTCGTATTATAAGTAATATAAGTGAAATAAAATCTTCAATGCAAAGCATCGCACTACGATTTGATTATGGGCATTTACGTTTTCTGTATGAAAGTGAGGGTATAGCTGATTATTAAATTTCTCGTTTATTGGAATCAATTAAGTTTAATATATTTAGCCTAAGTCAACTACTCATAACATTAGTTATGGATAGTTGGCTTTCTGCTTTTTTGAAAGAAGGTGGTTTTTAATGAGTGCAACCATAGGTGCGGCACTGAAGAAAATAGCAGTTTCTCTGCTGACAGATAAAAAGGTCATAAAAACAATAGGCGGTATAATAATCGGCATAATCATAATTGTGGTTATGCCGATTGTTGCTGTTGTTTCCGTTTTCAACGGAAGTATGGATATTGATACCGACAAACTCAAGCAGTCTATACAAGCAAACATTTCAGCAGAGAAGATGAAAAATCTACAGCTTATCAACGACACGATGACTGAGGTTGAAAACCAACTGAAAAATAAAAAGTTGTCCGACTATAACACGCAGGCAGAGGTTATCTATCTGTTTTCTTTGTCCGATAAATCAGAAGATGAGAATTTTGTAAAAAACTTTGTATCCTGTTTCAAGAAGAATCAGTCTGATGAGGATTTGATAAAAGCCGTCAATCAGAAATTCGAAACAGAGATTAAGTATGACGAGTTTCAGAAGATGATGCAGTCAATCAAGGGTGCTGAAATCAGCACCGTAGGCTTCACCGATAAGACAACGAAGAATAATCTTGACCTTGTCAGGTGGTGCGAGAACACATACAAAAACGGCTGGGGTTATGTGTACGGCGGTTACGGTCAGGTCTGCACAAAACAATATCTCGACCAACAGGCGTCGTTGTTTCCCGGAAATAACGAGGCAGGTGGTGAGATGAGAAAGGTCGGTGAAAAATGGCTCGGCAAGAGAGTTTGTGATTGCATAGGCTTGATAAAATCTTATGCTTGGTACAACGCTGACAGTGGAGAAATTGTCGCAGGCTCAAACGGTTTTACGGATTGCGGAGCAAACTCCATTTGGAGCAGCGTTACTGAAAGCGGACCGATTTCAAATATGCCCGATACTCCCGGACTTGCCGTCTGGATGGACGGACATATCGGAGTGTATATCGGCAACGGAGAAGTCATCGAGGCACAAGGCACAGCCTACGGAGTTGTCAAAACAGAGCTTAACGGTCGAGGATGGACGAAGTGGCTGAAGATACCGAATATCAAATATATAAATCAAAGCAATAAGAAATGACGAGGTGATTTTTTATGAAGAAAACAAGTGTAAGCATAATGTACGATGATGAAAAACTCAATGCAATCAGGCTGTATATGTTACAGCGTGATTTAGATTTCAAGGAAGAGCTTGAAAAATCTGTTGACTCTCTGTATGCAAAATATGTTCCTGCAAATGTCAGAGAGTTTATTGATATGAAAGGTTCACAGGTGAAACCACCAAAGCCTAAAAAACCAAAGCTACAGGAAGAAAATACCGAGGTGGTAACTTGAAAAATCAAAATTTCGGAATAGAAATTGAAATGACCGGCATCACTCGCAGTACTACGTCGAAAGTGATTGCCGGTTATTTTCATACAGACGCAACTCATGTCGGCGGCTGTTATGACGCTTATTCTGTCCGTGATAATGACGGCAGGATGTGGAAGATTATGCGTGACGCAAGCGTTCGTTGTGAAAACCGTTCGGGACAGAACGCAAGCTCTCTGTACTCGGTTGAATTTGTCACTCCGATTTGCAACTATGACGATATAGAAACCATGCAGGAGTTAGTCAGAAAGCTTCGTGGCGCAGGAGCAAGAGTCAACTCAAGCTGTGGTTTGCATTGCCACATAGACGCGTCAAAGCATACTCCTAAAACGCTTCGCAATATCGTAAACATTATGGCGGCTAAAGAGGACTTGCTTTACAAGGCTTTGAAAGTGAATATTTCCCGTGAGCATTACTGTCAGAAGATGGACACACGCTTCCTTGATGAAATCAATAACCGTCCGCCGATGTCAATGGAGCAGATAAAGTCAATGTGGTATGACGGCGAGGACTACAGCTACCGACACTATGATGATACTCGCTACCACGCACTGAATCTTCAAAGCGTGTTCTACAAGGGTACGATTGAATTCCGTCTTTTTAATTCAACCTTACACGCTGGCGGGATATGCTCCGCACACAGACCGAATCACTTGCGAAGAACTTGAAAATTCCAATGCAAAATCTGCGTTGGTATGCAGCGTTTCACAACGAATCGCATCACCCTCATGTGCATTTAATTGCGTATTCAACTGTTGAAAACGAAGGCTATCTCACGCAAAAGGGAGTTGAAAATCTGCGTTCGTCATTTGCAAAAGATATTTTTCAGCAAGATTTATTGTGCATATATGAAAGGCAAACCGAGCATAGGGATAAGCTCCGTGCTGAGGCTCGTGACATTGTAGAGGATTTGGTTTCGAAAATAAACTCGGAAATATATATCAGCGCATCAATTCAGCATAAGCTTTTGGAGCTTGCTGATAGGCTTTCAAAAACGAAAGGCAAAAAGATTTACGGCTATCTCAAGCCTGATGTAAAAGCAATTGTGGATTCTATTGTTGAAGAGCTTGCAAGTGATGACAGAATCAAAAAGTTGTATGACCTTTGGTATGAACAAAAGGAAAATACAATCCGCACCTACACAGATGAAATGCCTGACAGGATTCCGCTTGCTAAAAACAAGGAATTTAAGTCAATCAAGAACGCTGTAATTAAGGAAGCGTTGAAATTAATTCCTAACGAAGATGAAGTGGAATCAAGCGAGAATATTGATGACGAAGATGTTTCGGAATCGCTCGAAAATGAAGAAAACACCTCTGCCGAATCAACCTTTGATTCAGACAGAGGTGTTCTGTATCCTCATTATTCAATTAAAACAAACCGAAACAGCGTTGCAGTTTCTTCTCTTTATCTACTGCGCTATCTCTGTAACATAATTCAAAATCAATTAAGATTTGAAGAAAGGCAGAAAGTACAGAGGACAGATAAAAAATTACAGCAGAAGATTAATGATAAAAAGCAGGCTCAGGGGTTGAAAATTTAAGTTTTATAAACTGGAATTTGCAGAGCCTATATCATTGAAATGATTGTCATAATAACATCTATTCCATTTCCTAATAAATTTCCTATAAAATGGGCAGTCATTGGTACATATATATTTTTAGACTTTATGTATGAAATACTTAAAGGAAGTGCCCATATCATCGTTAAAAATATCCCCCATATCGTTAATGAATGTTCTATAGCATACAAAAACATACTTAATAAGGTTGTGCTTATGAGCATTCTTTTATTCTGAAAAGAAATCATGTTTTTTCTATAAAATGTTTCTTCCGTAATTGCAGGTAATATGATTGTAGATATTGCAAATATCGTTAATGTCAGCCAACTATCTCTTCTTAGCGCAATCGTTCCTGTGTTGTAATTTGGAAATAAGTTTTCCAGAATTATTGTTATAATAAATGCACTAACAAAAAGTAATGCAGTAATACTTACTTGTTTCCAAAATCTCTTACCGCCCTTTATGTTACGCAACCATTCTTTCAACGAAAAATCTTTCTTTATACAAAAGTATATCAGCAATAGCAGATAAAATATGAAATTAGTATAAATAAAATACTCCTTCGGAAATATAAAACAGGATAATATAAATACACTCTCTATTATGATTGGTATTATGTTTTTTCTCAGATATTTTCCCATTACTGACCGCCTCTTTCAAATAATAAATTCCGATTTGAATTTGAAATAATCTATGGCTATTATAGCATATCATAGGTTGTTAGTAAATTCCTCTAAAAGCCTGATAAACAGTGAGTTTAACGCAGTTTGCACACCTTATGCGGACATAGGATTTCACATTTTATTATTTCGTTTTCGAAGGCTCATAAGGGCAAAGTTAAGGGAAAGAAAAACTGATAATAAGTTTTAACAAAATGTGGCAATCGGGGTGCTGTGATATATGTGCGAATATATTTTTGGAGGATATATTAAATGGCAAACTTTATCGAGGATTTATTCTATAACAACATCAATCCGCAGGCTCGTATGGTTAGAAAAAGTAGTTTGCAAAAGCAAATGGAGATCCTTGCTGATTGCGAGAAACGGCTGACAAGCAAACTGACCGGTGATGACAAGAAAGCGTTTTTGGCTTTTGTTAACGCTGTCTGAGAGGTACAGGCAGAATCGCAGTTAGACAGTTTTATTATCGGGTTCCGTTTAGGAGCGAGGTTCACGTTTGATACCTTTGTTGACAATACGGCACCTTACTGCGATTTGACAGAGGAGTAATCAACACAATACATTGGCAAATAGCATATCCTCCCGAATCCTAATTAAGGATTCGGGAGGATAATTGCTAAGTACCAGAATTAATAAGATGACTATTTCTCACTTACTAAAATTCTTCTCAAAATATTGCACCAAAGCTTCAACATCAGATTTTGTTTTTGCATTTTCAATCTTACTCTTTAATCCTTGGTAAACACTATTATCACCATTATGATAGATCTCCTTATCATTTATATCAAGAGTGCTATTATACAATTCATCTACTATCCCAATAATTGCTGATTTCTGGTGATTTCTTTGATTTTCAACACACTGTTTATATCTGCTTTCAAAATCTGAAAATTCGATATCGCCTGTTGCAAAATAAGTGTAATAATAACTCGCTTCACAAGCATCATAGAAAGCATCGACTTGATGCTGCACAACAGAATTATACACTTTAGCGTCTAACGAACGATTCTCAAACATAGTTCTATAGAAGCCAAGATAATCATTTTGATTTACTCTAACAATGTAAGTGTTTTCCATTATCTTAAGACTTTTGCTGAACTCAGAAAACTTTGAAGGGTCACTCACTTTTGTGTCTCGGTCTTTATAGTTATAGATAAAGACCGAGTCATCTTGCCCGACAATTAGACCCTGTGGTTGTTTATACATTTTACTTAGCACAGTTAAATCGTGATCTATATAATTGTAGAAACTTCCTATGCTAATCTTTTTTACAATCACACCACACCTTTCTGACAAACCGTTATCAGTAGTTAATGTTATGGTTGCAGTACCCTCAGATACAGCCGTAACAGTTCCGCTTGAATTAACTGTAGCAATACTATTATCGCTACTATTCCAACTAACCGTTGTTTTAGCATTATCTGGTTTTATAATGGGAAGAATTTGGGTTGTTTCTCCAACCGTAAGGTAGTAGCTCCAATGGTCTGGTGCGATACTGGTCGGAGATGTGCTTATCACAGTAATCGTACAAGATGCTTTTTTTCCATTAGACGTAGTTGCAATAATTGTAGCAGAACCACTGGCATTACCCTTTACCTTTCCGTTGGAATTAACCGTTGCTATTGCGGGATTGTTAGTTACCCAAGTAATTGTTTTATTTGTTGCATTGCTTGGACTAACTGTTGCCGTAAGCTGATAACTATCTCCCTCATTAAGCGAAAGTGTGTTTTTGTTAAGACTAACCGAACTTGGTTCAATCTGTTTAACTGTAACGGTACATTTAGCGGTTTTTCCATTATATGTTTTTGCGGTGATTTTGGCTGTTCCGGGGGATTTTGCCGTAACAGTACCATTAGATATAGTTGCTATATCGTTATCGCTGGAAGTCCAAGTTACGGATTTATTCGTTACGTCGCTGGGGGAAATCGTTGCTAATAAAGAATGAGTATCGCTAACATTGAGAGTAACTGCATTAGTGTTTAATTTAATGGCAGAAGGTTGATTAAAATGGTCAATGTATTCAGCAAGATACTGTTGAATTACAGTAGCATCGGTAATAGTAATTGTACCATCACCGTCTGTATCGGCAACCTTTTTTTGAATGTCAGATAAATCAAGAAATTTAGCCAGATACTGCTGGACAGTAGTTGCGTCAATAATGCTAACTTGTCCATCAAGATTCACATCACCAACTAATGAATTATTTGAAACCGTGTATTCAATAGTTCTTTCATTTTTGGCAATGTTTTGATAATCATCTTCCGAAATTAAATCAACCGATAGATCATCAATAATCTGTTCGGAATTAATAACGATTTCATCATTATCATCTGATAAAACTGTCGTATTTCCATTTGCGTTTCCCGAGATTGACACAACTTCTATTTTTCCTGCTGAATTATAGTGGTTTATCCCTGTTTTAAAGCTAAAGTTTGACCCCTTTACATTAATACCATTTCCTAAATTGAAATTAGCTCTATCAATTTTACTGGCAGATAAGGAATAGTAGTTATTATCATCAGAAACAATAATTTCGGCGTCATTTGAAAACGGAACAAATTCCAAATTAAAAGATTTACTAATTTCTATTTTTATCTTGTCGTTATTAGTGTCATGTATATTATACACACCAAATATCTCAATGTTACCAGAGAAATTCTTGCCATCAAAAATGAGTTCTTTTCCGTTTTCGTTTTTTAATCTGAATTCTTGATTTATGGGAACAGTTACAATCATTGACTGTTTAGCTCCTACTGTAGCTACTGATTTCTTCGATGAATATGGATTAATATCCTTAAGAGCACTTAAAGGCGTATAATCCATTTCAACTAACTCACCCATCAAATCTTCATTCTCGTCTTGAGAACACTCATATGTTGCGGTTAGCTTTCCGTTACTATCTCGAATAATTAATTTATCAAATGCAACTCTGTCGTTTTCGTCATATATTTTTATTATGTACTCATTATTTTTTTCTTCTAAACCACAAGTGAGAACTGCATGACCACCTCCATCTTTTTCTGAATATCCTAGAATAACCATATATTCATCTTTTACTGCTTGAATTAAGGAACGAAAAAAATCGTCATTTGATTTGACATTGGACAGATTGTATTTATTGAATATTCCTTTAAATGAATCAAAATATGTGCTGACACATTTACCTGATTTAGAACCGAAATTTTTGGTTTGCTGTGATAAATGATAGTATTCAATGGCATCCAGTAATTTCCTGTTTTCACAGGGCCTCGTTAATGAGTGAAAGTTTTTTGCTCTCTCCTCAGATATATCATCAAGAGTTATTTTACCTGTAAAGGTTAATCCTATTACAGTTGCTAATCCATAACAAGAACCATGCCACTCACTCTCCATCGCTTCAAGTAATTCGCTCATTTCAGATTCACTTGAAGCAGCACTTAATATTTTTGCGCGTAATTCACTAGAATTAATTTCGTGATTATTAATGTTGTAAAAACCGTATATTCCATTGTCTGGCAACTGAACTCCATCGCTAGTAACCCCTTTGGAGTGAGTAAAGCTGTTACCATCTTGCTCACATATAAACGTCTTGCTTACACTATCAACAGTTGTTTTAACTTCTTGTCCAAGTTGACTTGAAATAGAGAAAATAACACTACCTTTTTCTTCAGGAAGCAACTTGTAGATTATAGTTGCCGACATATAATCATCAGAAATTTTTGTTGTTTTATCCTTAACACTAAAAATACCGTTATTATTTGATTTAATGGTTATTTTTGAAGCAAAATCATTCAAATATTCGAAATTTGGTGAATTCAACTGTATTTTACATAGCGTTACTTCCGATTCCCTTGAAATTTGATATGAACCACCAGAAATTATCTCAGGTTCAACATTAATCGTAAAACTTGCTTTTCGTCCGTCGGGAGAAGTTCCTTCAATGGTTGTTGTGCCGACATTTAGAGCCTTTACGGTCGCCATTACAGAAGCCTTGTTATTACCAGTGTCGGCAACACCAGTATCAAGCCCACTTACAGTTGCAATATCAGGATTACTGTTTGTCCATTTAATATTTTTGAGTTCGCTTAATACCTGACCATCAACTGCAGATTGATAGCTTACATTTAAGTTTCCATCTTTATTTAAAACGAAATAATTTTTGCCTGAAAGCGAGAATTCAAAGGTTGAAGGATCAGGTTGATCTTCATCTTCTTTTAATATTTTATTCCACCATTCAACTATTTCATTTGATGTCTTTGCGGCGAGGTTTTTCATATCACTGTAACGATAGCTTTCTGTGTAGTGATTTATTCCTCCTCCAGTACCATAATACTGATAGTCAATATCCAATTTATAATCTTTATTTGCGATACATCCTTTAAAACCGTCTAAAGTTTTAGCTAAACATAGTCCGTTATCATATGTATTATATTCATCTCCAGATATTAATCCGTAGCTAAAATTATAAGCATAGTCTCCATCTGAAAGATTGCCGAAGAATAAATTGTTATTAATTGCGCAATTATTTATACTACTGTAAGGCTCACCAGTAGAATAGCCACTTATACCACCAAAAAAAGAACGATTAAAATAAGGTCCATACGGAGCTATAGGTCGAAGTAAAACACGTTGATAACCATCAACTAAACAGTTCTCAATTTTGCCATTAGAGTAATTGTTTCCGCAAATACCACCTATACGGAATCCTGACGTAGTAACGCTTCTGTCAATATTAAGCGAAGTTGAATTTCTACATTTATCTATTGTTCCGTAATTGTCAGCGGCAATTCCTCCAAACGAATTAAGCTTAAACGAATAATTACTTGGCGAGGATATAGAACCGCTAAAAAAGCATTTTAATATTTTACCATGATTGTATAAACAAACCGAACCAAAATTTGCCGGCAAAAAATCAGATATTTTATCAATTTTTATTTTAATATTCTTGACTATTCCGTTTTCTTTAATGTTATTGAATATACCATTTTTTTCGGAAAGTGATATTTTGATTGTGTAGCCACCACCATCAAATATTCCATTGAATTCTTCTATTCGTTCAAATGAAGATAAATCGATATTGTTAGCAAGTTTATAACTGGAATTAATGTTCTTGTTTATTTCAAGAAACATTGGAACATCTGTTATAAGATAAGGATTATTTTTACTGCCGTCACCACCAGCAAATCCGGTAAATCCAAAAACCTGAAAATTATTAAGTTGCTTTTCGATAGTCTTATCTGTGTTGTCTTTAACTCTTACACCAAACGAAAAAGTACCTACAGTAGTTAATGTAAATTCAGTATTATTTGAGTTACTATAACTGCTGATGGATTTTTCGTTTCCGTCGGCATCTTTGTAATAGAACAAGTACTTGTAAGGCGATGAGCCACCTGTCGCTTTGGCGGAAAGGGTGATTTTAGTTCCGATTTTTTGACCTGATTTTTTATCTATCTCAAATGTTTTAATATCCAATTCGGATGAATCGGCATCTAACGCTGAGAAAGCATACCCATTTTCTTCACAGTATTTTTCCGTTGTCGAATCAGTATAACCATAGACAGTTACTTTATTACAATTTTTGAAAACATCATGGAAAAAAGAGGTCGATTTATTATTGATCGTAATCTTTTTTAATGATGTGCAGTTTTGAAAAGCACGCGAATGAAGATGGGTTACTGATTCAGGGATATTCATTTCAGTAATAGAACTACAATTGCTAAATGCTTCATCATATAATCTGGTGACTGATTGTGGAATAATCATCTCAGTTAAGGCAGAACAATTATAAAACGCAGTTGAGCCAATTTCTGTTACTGAAGACGGAATAGTAACACCGTTTAATCTTGAGCACTGTTGAAACAACGAGCTGGAAATTGATGTCAGCGACGAACTGAGTTTTACAGTTTTCAAATTACTGCACGCTTGAAAAGCTCCTCCTTTTATTGAAGTTACAGTATCAGGAATAGATATTTCTTCAATTCTGCTACAGCCTATAAATGCAGATTGACCTATTTCTGTTAATGAATTTGGAAATACTACTTTTTCAAGTTTTGAGCATCTTGCAAACGAATTGCTTCCAATCACTTTAATTGTTGAGGGCATAGATATTGTGGCTAATAAAGGACAATCAGAAAAAGCACAATCTCCAATATTCGTAATCGCACCGCTAATACTAACGCTTGTGATAGAACTCAAATAATCTCCCCACGGAGCATCCGATACAATTCCTTCATAATAGTAATTTACAGTTTTGTAGTTAGGCATTTTACCGGAACCACTGATCGTAAGTGTACCATCGTTATAATTCCAGTTAATTGTGTTGCTAACCTTACCGCCGTCAGTTGTAGCGGCTTCTACTTGAATCAATCCATTTAGCGAAAGTGTACTTAAAAGCAAAAGCATAGTGAGCATAATAGCAGTGAATTTTTGAATGTTTTTTTTCATAATTTTGTCATGTTAAGTTTATTAATAAGTAAGGCTTAGCGCAAAGAGCATCAATAGTGTTGGTCGCACGGATGCTCTTTTTGTTACCTCTTCAGAATAATTCGATCTTTATCCATCGTGTAAGTAATATTCAAGTTCGCGCACAACGACTCTATCGCCACATGAATATCTTCTCGGTCAAACTCTCCGCTAAAAGATTGAGCAAACACAAGTCCCGTCTCGTTTACAATTGATACTCCATACCAACGTTCCAGTTTCCAGATCACATCTCGAAAAGCCTC
>ERZ779865.2714-NODE-2714-length-10728-cov-6.164153_pt1 | contig 10728 bp, 10 predicted proteins | sample MGYA00433088_ERZ779865 | MGnify/ENA primary metagenome ERZ779865 (study PRJEB29588, sample SAMEA2151703) | human gut metagenome | biome: human gut; feature: human-associated habitat; material: faeces | place: Denmark | collected 2008/2010 ... | reverse complement strand
CTGGTGTCCACAAATGAAAACACTATATCATAAAAAATGTTTTTTGTGTCCACTAGACTTGACAAGTATAAGCCGGGGGAAAATAAGGCACGGCATACACCGCATGATTTAAAAACAACGCTTTCCTGGCATCAGCACGATCCTGCGACTGGAGCATAGTGTATTTTAAATAGCTGGACTGTATTTTCATTTTATGGCATAATGAGCTTGAGGTGACCTTGAAATGTTGATTAATTCTAATGATACAGATATTATACTGGTTGATAACAGCGGTCAGATCATATATGACGACATCGGTAATTATCGCTATTTTCAACTGGGAATGGAAAGTGCCGTAGGAAAGAATATAAGGGATTTATTTCGAGATCTTCCGGAAAGCTATCCATTGATCCGATCATGTAAAAAAGGCGAGACAATTGATAAACTTCTTTATGGTGGATATTCAACAATTTCTTTAGGTTATGCAGGATTATATGAATGTGTAAAATATATGACAGGAAAGAGCCATACAGATGGAGCTGAAGGAGAAGAATTTGCAATTGAAGTAATGCAAAAACTTAACGATAAATGTGCTGAATGGAAAGAAAAAGAAGATATTGATTATAGTGTATATGGAACACCAATAGAATCAACAACATACAAATTTGCAAAATGTTTACAAAAGAGATTTGGAAAAGTTCCTGGAATAACAGACAGAAAATACATCACAAATTCATACCACGTTCCAGTATTTGAAGAAATAGACGCTTTCACAAAACTAAAATTAGAAAGTAAATTCCAACAATTAAGCCCAGGTGGAGCAATTTCATATGTTGAAACACCAAACTTACAAAATAATATAGAAGCAGTAATAGAATTAATTAAATTTATATATGACAATATCATGTATGCAGAATTAAATACAAAATCAGATTATTGCCAAGAATGTGGATACACAGGAGAAATCTTAATAGATGATAACTTAGAATGGTATTGCCCAAACTGTGGAAATAGAGATCATGATAAATTAAACGTTGCGAGAAGAACTTGTGGATACATAGGAAGTAATTTCTGGAATAAAGGAAGAACAGAAGAAATTAAAGAAAGAGTACTACACATCGATAACAAAGATGCATAAATAAATATCTACATATTACGAAAGGAAGATAATTATGAGATACAACAAGATTAGAAAAATGGATATAGCAGATGGACCAGGAGTAAGAGTATCAATCTTTATGCAAGGTTGTGCATTTAACTGTAAAAACTGTTTTAATCCAGAAACACATGATTTTACAAAAGGCGAAGAATTTACAGAAGATACAATTCAAAAAGTATTAAATTTATGTGATAAAGACCACATTGCAGGATTATCAATTCTTGGTGGAGAACCAATGCATCCCAAAAATATTGAAGGAACAACAAAATTAGCAAAAGAATTTAAAGAGAAATTTCCTAACAAAACAGTATGGGCATGGACAGGATTCAACTTTGAAAATAATTTGAAAGACAAAGAAGTAATGAAATACATTGATGTTCTTGTAGACGGACAATATGTAGATGAAAAAAGAAATCCTACAATACAATGGAGAGGATCAGAAAATCAAAGAGTGATAGATGTACAAAAATCATTAGCAAACCACTCAGTAGTAAAATATGAATAATAAAATCTAAGCGAACATTACAACATGTTCGCTTTTTTTTATAAAAATGAAATATTTTTGTAAAAAATTATGTAACCTTGGAAGGATTTAAGAAATTTATGTCGAATATTATTAGAAGAAAGGAATAAAATGGTACGTTATAGTGAAGAATTAATTGATGAAATTAAATCCTCAAATGATATAGTTGATACAATATCACAATATGTAACATTAAAAAGAAGTGGAAGAAATTTTTTCGGATTATGTCCTTTTCATAAAGAAAAATCTCCTTCTTTTTCTGTTTCGCCCGATAAACAGATATTTCACTGTTTCGGATGTGGTGTTGGAGGAAATGTAATTCATTTTATAAGTAAAATTGAAAACTTAGATTTCAGAGAGACGATAGAATTTTTAGCTGATAGATCTGGTATAGAATTACCAACATCAGAAAATGATCAAAATAACAAACGTCAATTCATGAAAGACAAAGTTTATAAAATCAATGAAGAAACAGCTCAATTTTATCATGAAAATTTATATAAACCTACTGCAAAACCAGCACAGGAATATGTAAAAACAAGAAAACTAAATAATACTACTTTAAAATCTTTTCTAATTGGATATTCTGGAACGTATAATGAATTATACAAACATTTAAAACAAAAAGGGTTTACAGATGAAGAAATATTAGCATCAAGCCTAGTAAACAGAAATGATAGAGGACAATTTATAGATAGATTTAGAAACAGACTAATGATACCAATAATGGATATCAGAGGGAAGGTAATAGCTTTTGGAGGTAGAGTTTTAGATAAGTCATTACCAAAATATATAAACTCACCAGAAAACATAGTTTATTCAAAAGGAAGAAACTTATTTGGATTAAATATTGCCAAAAAAGGAAATCTAGATAAAATTGTAATTGTCGAGGGATATATGGATGCAATTTCATTATATCAAAGAGGTATAACCAATGTAGTAGCATCACTTGGAACAGCATTAACAGAGGCACAAGGCAGACTACTAAGAAAATATGCTGGACAAGTTATAATAAGCTATGACTCAGATGGAGCAGGTCAAGCTGCAACAATGAGAGGTTTAGAAATTCTTAAAAATTTAGGATGCGATGTTAGAATACTTCAAATGGAAGGTGCAAAAGATCCAGATGAATATGTTATCAAGTATGGAAGTGGAGGCTTCAATTTACTTATAGAAAATGCAATATCATTAGTAGAGTTCAAAATAAAAGTATTAAGAAAGCAATACAATTTGGATAATACAAATGATAAAATCAAATTTTTACAAGAAATTGCAAAAGTTCTAGTAAGTATAGAAAGTCAAATAGAATTAGAAATTCAAATAGATAGCATATCAAGAAATTATGGAATCTCAAAAGAAGCAGTATATGCTGAAATTAACAAAATAAAATATGTAAATAAAAACAAAGAAATTCAAGCTGAAATCAAAGTAAAACCAGTTATAAAAAGAAAAAATGAAACAACAGTTGATGAGTCCATAATAAGAAGAGAAAACGTAATAATATATTTACTTATAAATGGAAATGAAATAAATAGAAAAAAGATTAAAGAAAATATACAACTAGAGGATTTTAAATATTCATTAAACAAAGAAATATTACAAAAAATATATGAAGCAATAGATAGCAACAAGAGTGTAACCAATATAGTAGATTCTATGGAAGAAAAAGAATTAATCAGCCAATGTACAAAAATTATGGCAGATGATTATGAAATATCAGATATAGATAAGTGCATAGAAGATATGATTAATAGTTATACTAAAGAAAGACTTATACGGAAGAAAAAATGAAATATTATCAAAGCTAGAAGCAAATACAGGTACAAAAGAGGAAATAACTAGTCTTGAAAGAGAGCTAAGTCAAATTATTTTGCAATTAGCTAAAATGAAATAGGAGGAAAGTATGAGCAGAGCTAAAAAAGAAGAAACAGAAAACGAAGAAATTAAAACTACTAAAAAGAAAAAAGCTACAACTGCAGAAAATGAACAACTACAATTAGATGAAGTAGTAAAAGCTAGTAAAGAAGAAAAGAAAAAAACAACAGAAGCTAAAGCTAATAAAGAAGAAAATAAAAAAGCAACAGAAGTTAAAGATAGTAAAAAGAAAATAAAAGAACTTAAAAAAATAGAAAATCCACAAACAGAGGAAGAAATTGCGAATAACAAAGTTTATAACATATTAAAATCTGCAAAAGAAAGTGGAAAAATTACTTATGGAGAACTTGCAAGTCAATTAGGTGATGTAACACCAGATCAAATTGATAAAGTATTCGACGTATTTGAAGAATTAGGTGTAGACGTTCTTAAAGATGACACAGATGATGAACCAGACATTGAAGACTTAGAAGAAGTTGAAGAAATCAAATTAGATGATATGAACACAACTTCATTAGAAGGAATAAATGTAGATGATCCAGTAAGAATGTATTTAAGAGAGATAGGAAGAATACCACTATTAACATTTGATGAAGAATTAGATCTAGCTAAAAGAATCCTAGAAGATGATGAAGAAGCAAAACAAAAATTAGCAGAATCAAACTTAAGATTAGTTGTTAGTATAGCCAAAAAATATGTTGGTAGAGGAATGTTATTCCTAGATTTAATCCAAGAAGGAAATATGGGATTAATAAAAGCTGTAGAGAAATTTGATTACACAAAAGGATTCAAATTCAGTACTTATGCAACATGGTGGATTAGACAAGCTATAACAAGAGCTATAGCTGATCAAGCAAGAACAATAAGAATACCTGTACACATGGTAGAAACAATTAATAAATTAATAAGAACATCAAGACACTTACTACAACAACTAGGTAGAGAGCCTACCCCAGAAGAAATAGCAGCTGAGATGGAAATACCAGTTGAAAAAGTAATGGAAATACAAAAAATAGCTCAAGACCCAGTATCTTTAGAAACACCAATTGGTGAAGAAGATGATAGTCATTTAGGAGATTTCATTCCAGATGATGAATCACCAGCTCCACAAGATTCTGCAGCTTATACATTATTAAAAGAACAATTAGAAGAAGTAATGGAAACATTAACACCTAGAGAAGCAAAAGTATTAAAACTTAGATTTGGATTAGAAGACGGAAAAGCCAGAACACTTGAAGAAGTTGGACGTGAATTCAAAGTAACACGTGAAAGAATTAGACAAATCGAAGCAAAAGCATTACGCAAACTAAGACATCCAAGTAGAAGTAAAAGATTAAAAGATTACATGAGCTAAAAAAGAAAAGGAGTGATTGAAGTCATGGAAAAAAGAAATATAGAAATAGTTCCAGGAAACGGAAATATCGAAATATCACCAGCTGAGGATCACATAAATGATATAGTAGATAACAATAATAAAAAACCAAAAAAAGAAGATATTGTTATCCCAGTTCCACAAAAGAAAGATGAGGAATAAAATAAAAAATAACTAATAGGAAATGTATAAAAGCATTTCCTATTAGATTTAAATATTATAAAAACACAGTAAAAAATATTATAAGAAAATATATCGATTAACGTATATTATGTTTTTATAAAAAATCAAAATACAAATAAAAAATTATATTTTAATTATGAGATTTATAAATGATAGGAAATGGTATTATAATTTTAATGAAGAAAATGTTTGGTTAAAATCAATCAAATATTTAACAGTAATAAGATTGGAACGTAATATATGGAAGATATTGATTATTTTAAAATAGATGAGAAAATATCAGAAAATGAAGTGCTTGTTCTGGTTATTTATGATATTGCTAATGATAAAAAACGTAATAAATTGGCGAGATGTCTTAACAAATATGGATTTAGAGTTTAAAAATCGGCATTTGAAGGAACTATAAAGAGAAATCTTTATGGAAAATTATTAGATGAACTGAAGCAATTTGCAGAAGATAATGATAGTATAAGAATATATAAGCTTAATAATGATAGTGAAATTGTAACATATGGTGTAGATAATAATAGAAAATTAGATTCTGTTATAGTAATATAATAATATTTCGTATAATAATATAAAAAGCTGCTATTGAATCAATAACAGCTTTTTCACTTTTCGTAACTCATATTTATCGTTGTATTTTATAGCCTCATTTCCCCTAAAATCATTGCAACATTACATCAATTATAGTATATTATACTACATATAGAAAAAACGACAGAATATGACAATGCACGAAGATGAGCAGAGATAAGATATTTAGTTTTGATATAAACTTTATATCTTATTTTTTGCACGACATTTTTAGAGAGGGTAATTGCATAAGAAGATTCGTTTACAGTATTGAGGAAGGATTACTATTAAGATGATAATAACGATTATTGAGAAGATTTATTCATTTCTTTGGGGTGATATTTTGAGGATACCACTGCCACAGGGAGGAAGTATTGGTATATCTTTACTTGTGCTTATTTTGATTCCAACGGGAATTTATTTCACGATAAGAACAAGGTTATTACCGATAAGATTATTTCCGGATATGCTCAGAGGACTTACGGAGAAAAAGAAACATAAGGACAGTTTAACGGCATTTCAGACCTTGATTGTATCGACTGCAACGAGAGTCGGAATGGGAAATCTAGTGGGCGTTGTAGCTGCGATTTCAGCAGGTGGCGCAGGCGCAGTATTCTGGATGTGGGTAACGGCGATTATTGGCTCGTCTACTGCATTTATAGAGGCAACATTGGCACAGATGTATAAGGAAAAAGACCCATTGTACGGAGGATATCGTGGAGGTCCGGCATATTATATCCATAGCTTTTTTGAAAATAAATTCAAAAAGAAGAGAAGATATGTGCTTATATCGATTTTATTTGCAATATCCGGACTTATCTGCTGGTGCGGAATCAGCCAGGTTATAAGTAACTCTGTTGCATCTGCATTTGATAACGCATTTAACATACCACCGCTATATACGACAATTGCGTTGGTGGTGATAGCAGCGATAATTGTCCTCAGGAAAAATGCAACTGTCAAGGTGTTAGACGTAGTTGTTCCAATTATGGCTGTATGTTATTTTATAATCACATTATTTATTATTATAAAAAATATTGGAAGTATTCCGGGCGTATTTGGAAGAATTTTCGAAGAGGCATTTGGAATCCGACAGGTCGCAGCAGGAGGTTTTGGTGCAGTTCTTATGAATGGTGTTAAGAGAGGATTGTTTTCAAATGAAGCGGGTTCTGGTTCGGCACCATGTGCGGCAGCGGCAGCAGAATGTGACCTTCCGGTCAAAGCAGGATTTACACAGGCACTAGGTGTATTTATCGATACGATAGTGATATGTAGTTGTACAGCAATGATTATGCTTACTGCACCAAGACATATTGTTGATGGTAAGGCAGGAATGGACTTATTACAATCGGCAATGCAATATCATCTTGGTAAATTCGGTGTAATATTTATTGCGATTACATTGTTTCTATTCAGCTTCTCGACATTTATCGGAATTCTGTTTTATGCCAGAAGCAATGTGGCATATCTGTTTGGTGACAGGTGGCTTTGGCAGACGTTATATAAAATAATTGCGTTAGTAATGTTATTTATCGGTGGAATTGCGACATATACATTTGTATGGGACTTAGGTGATGTCGGAATAGGACTTATGACTATATTTAATATCGGAATGTTATATCTGATGGGTGGACAGGCATTAAATGCTCTGAAAGATTATGAGAAATCTAAGAAAATATAAGATGAAAGTAGGTTAATTATGAAACGTGAATCTTTTAAGTCGAGGATTGGCTTTCTGCTTGTAAGTGCCGGTTGTGCGATAGGAATTGGAAATGTATGGAGATTTCCATATGTGACAGGTGAAAATGGTGGAGGCCTGTTTGTATTATTATATTTATTATTTCTAATTATAATGGGACTCCCTGTACTTACAATGGAACTTGCAGTTGGTCGTGCAAGCCGTAAAAGTGCAGTACTAGGCTATAAGGAATTAGAGAAAAAAGGTAGTAAATGGCATATACATGGCTGGATTGCTATACTTGGATGTTACGTTCTTATGATGTATTACACAACTGTTTCGGGCTGGATGGTATCATATTTCTTTAAGTTTCTTAAAGGAGATTTTACTAAAGGAATGAGTGCAGAGGATACAAAAGCAGCATTTGGTAATCTTCTTTCTGATCCAAAGCAGATGACATTCTGGATGATACTTACAGTTGTACTTGGTTTCTTCGTATGCAGCAGAGGATTACAGAATGGTCTTGAGAAAATAAGTAAATTTATGATGAGTGCATTACTCATTTTGATAGTTGTATTGGCAATACATAGTATTACACTTTCAGGTGCAGCAGAGGGAGTTAAATTTTATCTTGTACCAAATATGAAGAGTGTATCAAATGTAGGACTGAAGAATATAATTACTGCGGCCATGAATCAGGCATTTTTTACATTGAGTCTTGGCGTGGCAGCAATGGAAATATTCGGAAGTTATATGAGTAAGGATTTCACTCTTGCAGGAGAGGGCATTAAAATATGTGGACTTGATACATTTGTGGCAATAATGTCAGGACTTATTATTTTTCCGGCATGCTTTAGTTATGGCGTAGAAGTAGATGCCGGTCCAAGTCTTATATTTGTTACACTTCCTAATGTATTCGTAAATATGGCAGGTGGTCGTGTATGGGGCTGTTTGTTCTTCTTATTTATGACATTTGCAAGTTTCTCGACAGTCATTGCTGTATTTGAAAATATTATGTCATTCTGTATGGATATGTTTGGCTGGAGCAGAAATAAAGCCGCTGCCGTAAACGGAATTATTATTCTTGCAGCAAGTATGCCATGCGTATTAGGATATAATATATGGAAAAATCTTCATCTTATCGGAGGTCGTGATGTGCTAGACAGCGAGGACTTCATTGTAAGTAATTTGCTGTTGCCGATAGGTTCGCTTGTATATCTGATGTTCTGTGTTACTAAATGGGGCTGGGGCTTTGATAAATATATTGATGAAGCCAATACAGGTAAGGGTATTAAGATTTGTAAGAAACTTAAATTATATTTTCAATTCATATTACCGATATTAATTATATTTATTCTGATTCAGGGCTTGATATAAAAGTTGTCTAATATAAAAGTCGTCTAATGTAAAAGTCGTTCAATATAAAAGTCGAATTGATACTTAAATCAATTCGACAGTTTCAAAGAATGTGTCCCAATATTTTCTTCCAATAGGAATATTATTGCCACAGATGTTCAGGCATCGATTTAATCGGTCGGTATTTTCAATGTAAAAAGGATTAATAAGGTAGTGCTTATGACATTGAATCAGTCTCGAGTCCGTCATTCTTATAAAATCTTCTATAGTATACATACTTGTAATAATACGTGAATTAGTAAGCTGAAGGGTTTTTCGGCGGCCAGATGCTTCGATTAATATAATGTCATTAACGGAAATGTGGTGCTTGATTCGTTCAATATCACAGACAGTAATCATTGTCTCGAGAAAACCGGTTAATAACATGTGTGATATCTGGTTCAGGATAATGCCAGCGTCGTATGGCTTAGTAATATAATTATAGCAATGAAAATTAGACATTGCATAATGACCATCACCTGAAACAGATGTTAAAAATAATATCGGTGTTTTAAAATAAACATTAATACCACGAAGATGTTTCGCAATAGCATATCCACCTTTATCATTTTCTAGCTCAGTAAGATGAATATCTAAGAGAAATAAAGTGAAATTTATTGTGTGTACCGAATCATCTATTATTTTAAGTGCCTGTTCAAGATTGTCTGTATGAGTTATAGTCCAGTCGGGATATTTCTGACTTATGGTAGTTGAAAGCATCCCGGCTTGTAAATTATCATCTTCTACAATAAGTACATTTTGCATCGCAATCCTCAATTCTATAGTTTAATTTTAAATATTATCCAATATCTGCCTTCATGCTCTAAGCAATCTACATAGAGATCACTGTCGTTATATTTCAGTATTTCCTTTTTTAAATAATATAAGCCCATACCATGGGAAGCTGTAGTAGCAGTATTTTTTGATGAATAACCATATGTAAAAAATTTATTGGTTTCTTCGTGTGAATAATATTTTAAAACAGGGTTTCGTATTTCTATTTCCGTATATTTATTATCTGATTTAATATTAACATAAATATTGTCTTTTGGGTAGCTCGCATCAATAGCATTTTGAAGTAAAATACATGATAAATCAGTCAGCAGTACCTCTGATGCCTGACTTACTAATGTTTCAGAGATTATATCAAAATTGATTATAATATCTTTAGCTTCTGCCTTAATTGACAGACTATATAATGCAGCAGCAAACAATGGCATATTTATGGAAAGCAATGGATAACTACGCAACGGTTTACCATATGTGTTAGTATAATCATGAAGCTTTTCTCTTATATCGTCCAGGTTATCGGTTGAATCACATAGAAGTTGCAAGGTCTGAATTCTGTTTGAGAATTCATGCTGACTTGAACGAATATCTTTAATTAACTCTTCATAAATAGGCTGGTTCTTCAGATAACTCTGGAGTTCATGTTCTTTGGCTAAAATAACACGCTCATAATATAATAATAAGAGGTTACATAGAATTAAGAACATTATGAAAATTATATATACATAAATGTGTCTATATAGAAATTGTATATTCATTTTGGCAATTATTATAACTGAAATTACAATGAAATATGAATAAATTAATGCAATTTTATATGAAAATCTGGTTGAAGTAATTATGTTGTAAATCTTGTATACAGGAGTAAAAACTAAGATGAAGGATAATGCTATGGTAACAAGATTGCCTGTTAATTCTAAGATTTCAGGCTTCTGTATGGCTAAATGAATTATGGATACTATAATTGCACTCACAATTTCAAGAATCAGACTAGTTATGGTGGATATAAATAAAAGTAATATTTTCTTAAATATCTGGTCTTCAAATAATGAACATATAATCAGAAAGACTAATTGTCCAAATAGTGTCATAGCGATAAGCTTATCATAAATAAGATAATTAATGGTAACCATATCGATTAAGACTATAATTGATAAAAGAATTATTTTATTTATTATTAGTAAAGATAAAACATATGT
>ERZ779865.2700-NODE-2700-length-10789-cov-8.823179_pt1 | contig 10789 bp, 11 predicted proteins | sample MGYA00433088_ERZ779865 | MGnify/ENA primary metagenome ERZ779865 (study PRJEB29588, sample SAMEA2151703) | human gut metagenome | biome: human gut; feature: human-associated habitat; material: faeces | place: Denmark | collected 2008/2010 ... | reverse complement strand
CTAACCGCCTGAATGCCACAAATGTATTCACGGCAATCTCCTGAAAAAGAAATGCACAACACTATTCTGATTTCACTGCTGTTAATGCTGCTACCGGTAAGCGTATCGGCACAGTTCTATACGATAACCAGAGATTCGGAACTTCTGCCAACAGAAAGACAAAAAGAGGCCTATAAGCATGTAGAAAAGGATGTTACAAAAGGGGAAAAGAATAAGATGATGGCAAAGGATACCCTGACTATAAGATCAAACAATCATAATGAATCAGAAGAAAATAGCCGGAATAGTGACAGAAAAGCATCCCTGAAAACAGAAGTGCAAAATACTGCAAAGGAAAAAAATCAAGCAGAAAACAATCTTCCTGAACTTACTATCCCCAATCTTTATAAAGAAATCATAAGAAACGGAATCCTATATCCCAAAATAGTATTGGCCCAAGCTATTCTGGAGACAGGATGGTTCCGTTCATCAGTATGCCGGAACAAGCACAATCTTTTCGGATTGACCAATCCCCGTACAGGGAAATACTATGAATTCAATCATTGGACAGAAAGTGTCTGGACTTATTATACTAAAGTGCAATATAAATACAAAGGTGGAAATTATCTGCTTTGGCTTGATAAGATTGGGTATGCGGAAGATCCGAAATATATTATAGCAGTAGAAAATGTTATGAGAGGATTATAAAAAAGGTCATAAATCTATGTTTCTGATCAAATTTATTTGTTTTTTCTATATCTATACCTAAATTTGGCATAAGTACTTATGCAATTTTGTGGCATAAAACAAAATGATATGGAAAAAACATTGATACAGTTAATTAAGGCAGTAGCTTCAAAGCTCCATAACAGTAAACTTAAACGATTGGGCGGTAAAGAAATGGTATTGTCTCTGAATTGTCTTAAAGAACTTTTAGGTTTAGACAATACAGAAGAAGCAATTATTTTTACAGCTTTATTCGATCGTAGCTGCAGTGGAAGAAGTTGTGATATTGATGATATTGCATCATACTTTGATTGTACTCAGTTGGATATCATGGAGTATGTCCCGGTTATTAAATCATTATTGAAAAAAGGTTTTATAGTTCAGACAAACCTGAGTGAGTACCGTATAGCACGCCAGGATTATATGGTTACCAATTATGTTATAAATTGCATATTGGAGAATATCAAGCCGGAATACCGTAAAGCCCGAATGCTTGACAAAGAGTTTGACAGGTATGATTTCTGTAAGCTTGTAGATTCACAGATTCAGGATAGTGATGTGACAGCTGAAGCATTGTTTCAGTTTATTGAAACACTAGAGCAGGATAACCATGAAATGCAAATCGTTAAAGATTTGAAGAATACTATAACTGACATCCAGTCCCGTGCCCTTTTCTATGAAGTATGTTTTGATTTTTTCAATCAAGATGGAGACGGGCGTTCTTCCTTAAACAGAACCCTTTCGGATATGTATGAAGTGTTTGGATTGCAATTTCGCGAGCGTAAGCTTCTTGTTGAAGGTACCCATCCATTGATAAAAGCAGATTTGATTGAACTGTCAGGAGACAATAGTGATATCTTTCTTACAGACTGTGGTAAACACTTGTTCTTAGGAGATGATTATGGTGCATTTGGTCAACAGTATTCAGAACTCAATCCATATTCTTTTGCGCGTAAAGTTAAAGATTATATCTATAGTCGTGATCATGATATAGAAAAGAAACAGACTCTTTCAAAATTAGCCATAAGGATAAGAAATATGGAAAACTATAATTCTAATCTTACATGTATCCGTAAGATTAAGGAACTTGTATCTGAAGAAGATTATCGTGCATTGTTTTATATGCTCTGTGATGCCTGTGCCAATAGCGATATAATTAATATAAGCCGTGAATTAGCCAGACTTTATCCTATTAAGGAAAGGAATGAGAATATAAAACTCTTCAAGGAAGAGAAACATAAATTACAGCGTCTTGATCTTGTGGAAATGGTTACCATGAGCAGCCTTTTCGGAGAATACACGGTTTTACAATTGACTGATAAAGGCAAGCTTCTTTATTTTGAAGATGATGCAGAACTTTTTATTGAAAAAGTTGACAGGAAAGATCTTATTTTATCATCTGAGATAAAAGAAAAAAAACTCTTCTTCTCCGGTAGAGAAAGTGAACAACTTTCATTAGTTGGTGAAACCCTTTCAGAAGTTAATTATAAATCATTGGTTGACAGACTTGAATTAAAAGGATTACCCAAAGGAGTTTCCATACTGCTATATGGAAGTCCTGGAACAGGAAAAACTGAATCTGTCATGCAATGGGCACGGGAGACCGGTCGTGACATTATTCATGTAGATATAAGTGCTTCCAAAAGTATGTGGTATGGCGAAAGTGAAAAAATAGTGAAAGACATATTCAACCGTTACAGAAAATTATGTAAGCGTTCCAAGCTGAAGCCAATATTACTTTTCAATGAAGCCGATGCTATTTTTTCAAAACGTCGTGACATATCCTCTGGTAACAGCGTGGATCAGACAGAAAATACTATCCAGAACATCCTTCTTGAAGAAATGGAAAAACTTGAAGGAATCCTAATAGCCACTACTAATCTTTCCGATAATCTTGATAAGGCCTTTGAAAGAAGGTTCCTTTTCAAGATACATTTCAGCAAGCCGTCTGTAGAAGTGAAATGCAATATCTGGCTCAATAAAATGCCTGCACTGAATCATAATGATGCGATGCAGTTAGCTTTACTTTATGATTTCAGCGGTGGTGAGATTGATAATGTAGTACGCAAATATACTATGATGGAGATTATTGATGGTAAAACACCTTCTTTTGAAACCATTCAGAAGCTTTGTAATGAAGAAAAAATAAATCTGCCTTACAAAAAAATCGGTTTTGCCAGATATTAATATACTTCAGAACTTACCTGTAATTTAATATAGAATACGTATTTTTAAAAGATTAAACAATAAAATTATGGCAGCAAACAAATTTGGTCGGTATGTATGGCTAGTAGATTTAATCAGATGCCATCCATATATCACATTCAAGGAAATAAGTGACAAATGGGAAGACTGTGGATTGGGTGATGGCAAACCATTACCATGGAAAACATTCATGAATCATAAAGATGCTGTACAGACAATCTTTGATATAATCATATCATGCGATGCTAAACGTGGATATGGATACTATATAGAAGATACTGATTTATTAGAAGGGAATTCCTTTCGTTCATGGCTGATAGATTCGTATGCTACACTGAACCAGTTTCAGGCAGACAGAAAGTTGGAGAAACGCATCTCATTCGAGAAGATTCCTTCAGGGAATAAATATTTACAGATATTACTTCAGGCAATGCGTCAGAATAGTGTAGTGGAGATAACCCATCAGGGTTTTGGCAGGTCTCATGCAAGCACGTTTCAGGTAGAACCTTATCATCTTAAGGTCTATAATCGCCGTTGGTATCTTATAGGATGGTCGGTATATTCTGAGGAAATAAGGACATACGCACTTGACAGGATTCTCAATGTCAAAGTTACGGATACAACATTTAAACTTCCGGAGTCATTTGATATAAATGAATATTTTGAAGGATGTGTAGGCATTATAGCTGACGGAGACACTGATGTAGAACGTGTAGTAATTAAGGCATACGGATGGGCAAGGAAATATCTGGCTACTTTACCTATACATGATTCTCAGTATGAAATTGCATCTGATGATGAATCTACTACATTCGAAATGACCGTCCGTCCCACTTACGATTTTCTTCAGACATTGCTACAACAGACAGACCAGGTAGAAGTTATCGAGCCACAATGGGTAAAGGATGAAATATGCAGGTTTGCAGAGAATATATTGTCTTACTATAAAAAATCAAATAATGACTGATAAATCAGAGATTAATTTCATAGCGATAGATTTTGAAACGGCTATCTCCAAACGTGCTTCAATATGTGAGGTTGGTATCTGTGTAGTACGACACGGAGAAGTAGCAGAGACCCGTTCATGGCTGGTACGTCCGGAAGGAAACCGTTATCAGTATTGGAATATGTGAGTCAAATTAAAGCACAACAAAACTTTATATAGTATATTGGGTTCGTATTTTATTTTTTGATTTATCTTTGTGAAAATAGAATGTATAAATATAGATTCTATTAAAAATGAAAATATAAGTATGTATTGATGAATTAATTTATTTTTTATACCATGTTAAACTTGACTGAAAACGAAGAAAAATTTGCAGTTGAATTCTGTAAATATTATAATGATTACAATGGAGATATTCCAAACAGATGTTGGAATGAATTAGGAAGATTCAGAGAAAGGCTGGGTATCTCTATATTTCGTGGTGCTGAAATAACAAATGATATTGAAGCTAATGGTTATAAAGATCTCGTATACGTTATAAATCAAGATAAAAAAGATGAAAAATGGGAGCAAATAAAAGATACCTTGTATACTGATGATTATGATAATGAAACTTATCAGGCTCTTGTTGATGAATGGATATATTATTACGCTAAAACTGACGAAGAACATTTAGTCTGTTATTATTACAAATCTCTTAGATGGCAACGGGAATATGACACCCTCTTTGATTATAGACGCGAGAATTCCGAAAATCTCACTGATAAAGACAGAGAGAAGTTGGATCAGAATATAAGAGAGGCTAATGAAGAAGCTTTGTCAAATGTTGAAACAGCTATTAACTTTTTAGATGAAGATACAATGGAATTATGGTCATGTACACTATGCAGTATTAAAGCAGAATGTCTTCATAATAAGAATGAACATTTGGCTGCTGTCCGTACAGCTATTAAGGGGTTGGAATATGCTTGTGATGAAAATGAAAAAAATGCAGCTAAATTGCAAATATCAGGTAAACGCGGTAATGATTCCGATGATTTAATTCCATTCTGTGGATATGGTATAGAGGGAAGGACAAAAGAAGAATTAATTGTCTCGTACATGAAAAATATGAGTTTTTCTCCGTTTCAAGATGCAAGTTATGAATATAATATTGATTTTTTAGAAATGTGGGCTGAGGAAGCCCCAAAAGAAATTAAGTGTATAATGAATGGGGAAGGGACATTAGCTCAAATTCCATATCATGATAGACAGTTTATCTTTACAGTTAGAGATTTGGACCATATTGGAGGATGCTATGATGAAACAGACACTATACAATATGTTTTTGCAATAGATGAGCTTCCTAAAAATATTTCTTTCCCAGTTGGGCATCCACAACCTAATACACTTTATTATGCTCATCCTTTACGTCCGGTTTATCTGCCGTTTGAGGATGCTCAAACATTATTATTCCATGAGAGAATACAGGAAATGTGTAGATTGTTCCAATGTTTGGGAGCTACTAAAATTACAGCGCGCTGTTTGAAAGGAGAGAAAGTATCAGAATCTGTTATCACATCAAATGATATTGATGTAAATGGTGGTTATAAGTTTTTGGGTGGCTCCTTTGCTTACTCCGGAAAAGGTGGAATGAAGAGCAATCGTGAAAACAAAAACGAGATGTTTTTAGAGCAGGATTTTTCTCCTAAAAAATATCCTTATTGCCCCGATGACTTGATTTGGGCGATTAATGATCCTGAGATACAAACATTTATTCAACAGCGTCTGGAGGGAAGTTTATTAAGTTTTAATAAACGTGTCTCATCATTAGAAACATCGAATTTGTCTCAGAATCGCATAAATGAAGTACGGGGTGCATTTCAAAACTTAATGATGAATGTATCGGCTAACTATTCATCTTCAACAGACAGAACTTTTAGTTCGATAGACGAAACAGAATGGGAACTGAACGTACAATTTAAGCCAATAGAGGAATTCGACATCTCCACAATGTCGAAAAATATACCTACATTACAAAAGAAAGAAAATATATTGATGAAGGTGGAAAAGTTTTGTCCAATGGGTGAAGATGGCGCTTTGGGAATAGGTATAATTGGTACATTAATTAAAGATGTTAAGAAAGGAGATAAAGTTATAATTGGAGATGACAAATCTGCTTTTAAATCAGAGGTTAACCATGTTGTCATGTTTTTTAAGAATATTGAACAGGGAGAGGCTGGTGATGAACATGTAATTCTGATGCTCGAAGGTGTAACCATTACAAATATCAGACCTGGAATGAATATCTATTTGGATAATATTGAGACCTTATCATCTGAGCAGAATTCTTCTCAATCCATAATGAAGGATAAAGATGCTATACTATTAACAGATAACGAAGAAAAATACAAAGAAGAAGTTTTGTTCTGTTTAGAAGATGGCGGAACTATATCTACAGATGACCGTAAGTATCTTGAACGAAAAAGAATTAGATTTAACGTTTCAGAAGAAAGAGCGCAAGAAATAGAAAAACAATGTGTTCCATCTTTTACTGATGATGAAAAGGAATATATCGAAACATTCAAGGATTTATGTAGGGATGGCTCTATTTCGGACAGAGCCCGTCGTTTATTAGACCGTGAACGTGATGCTTTAGGTATTTCAAAGGAAAGAGCACGTGAAATCGAAAAGCTGATAAGATAATTGCTCTTCTGATGGTATAAAGAGTCGGGAATACTTCATTAGGTACTCCCGACTTATTTTTTTGTATGGCTTAAAATACTTTTCTGTTTATACCCTATAGATTCCTATAGTAATTGATGAATAATTGCATACCTTTTCTAATGCGTTTACGTTTCTCTTCATCAATATCATCTTTGTCATTTCGCTGGTATTCTTCAAAGGCATAAATCATTTTGCGGATAGTAATCAGCCATATATGGTAGCATTTTAACATTATGGATTATGCTATATATGGAGATAACAAATAAAAAATATGCTATACCTCAATTTGGCATATTGGTGTTTCTATATTTGCCTGTATAAAACAATGAATAAGAAATAACCTTTAAACTTTATGTATTATGTCAAAAGTATTTAGAGTAACTCCAAAGAGAGTAAAGAGAACAAATGGAACAGTACTGACACCTGAAATGGAAGTAACAGTTACTACACAACAGCACACTACCGATCCGTTCTATAACGGTGCTAAGGAAATTAAGGACGCATACATGCGCCTGTATGGATTTGATTATCAGAAAGCATGTTGCAGTAAAAACGATTTTGAATTTAAGAAATTGGATTAATATTTATGGAGAAAGTAAATGAGGTCTTCTTTTCGGAAAAGGGGCTGACTTCAACTTCTGCATCCTATTTAGCTGACCTTGCGCAGGAAACAATTTTGGGTAATGAAGCAAAACTGAAGAATATGAGTTTCATTACTACCAAGGTGGATATTGTAGGCTCACTCTGCGAAAGCGAGAAGACAGTCAATCTGGGTTATGATGAGAAGAGTTTATCTGAAGTTAAGGGTCTGCTTGAAGAAATTGCAGAAATGAATGCTTTTTGTGCCTGGATGCGTGAAGCCATAAAAGCCAAGGAAAGGGAGATACAGCAAATAAACAGATGCTCCTTTGATGAATGGTGTCAGTCATTCGGATATCCTGTTATTGAAAAGACAGAACTTCCGAAAGAAATACGTGCGGAAGACCTTATTGCTGAAATGAATGTGAAAGAACGAAACCGTTATTTTACACTTGAAGCTATAGCCGCAACCATAGGAAAATATATCCATCCCGGAGGAAAGTTTTCGGATGCCAGAGAAGAACTTTTAACCAAGACGATAAAACCTTATACAGCAGATGGAACAGGAAAGAATACCTTAATTTACTCCCATACAGCTTCGGTAAGCCAGGAGAAGGTGGAAGAAGTCTTCTTTGAACTGCAAAAGATACACAGACAGAATGAGCGTGAACTTAACCGTATCAAGTTTGCATTGAAAAGGGAGTCCGACCGGTTGAATCTGGAATCGCAACAAAAATATAAGTCTGAACTGGACAAAGCTTCATTGCAGTACAAACGGATGTTTTCGCAATATAAAGAGTGGCAGATAAAGGAATCTGATCGTGTATCCAAACTGAAGATTATCGTTCCGGATGCACTTCAGACGACATACGAAAAGTTGTCTCTATTGGAAGAATAAATCAGGTTGAAAGAAGCTGATGTCATAAGGTATATCGATTCTTTCTTTACGGGAACAGTATCATTAGTCACTATTTATAAGGATTGGTTTGAGACATGTTTAACTTAAAACACGACGGGTAATATATACCATATGAGGTTTGAATGTTACCCGGTCTTTGACTTTGCTTTTGTCCTTGTCTTTGTCATGGCATCACAAACTGATGCCGAATGGATGTTCCTGTTCTCGACCTGATTGTTTAAATATTAAAATAATGAAACCTTTACGCAGTATATTATCACATCCTGATATTTCTGGATTTACAGTATTTCAACGCACTGTTGTCTATGTATTAGCATTTCTGGTATTTATGTTATTGCCAGTTTATTTTATTTTGAGAAGAAGGATATTTATTGTGTATGATATAATAAAGAAAAGTGTATATGGAGGATAATAATTTAAAATTTCCATTTGATTTTCCCAAAGAGTCTAAACCTGCTATTTCAATAATTGGTATTGGCGGTGGAGCCGGAAGAATAGTAAACAAAATGCAGATTTGTGAATTGCCCGATACAGAGTTAAGTGCGTTTGGCATGAACAGAGAGGAAATGGAGGAACTGTCATTACCGCATAAATACTTGATAGGAGCAGATGGATTGGGCAGTGGAAAGGACAGAAGTCTCGCAGAATCAGAGTGTCAGAAAATATTACCAAGCATAGAGAAAATCATTACCGATAAAATACTGTCCTGCTTTATAGTATGCTTTGGTGGAGGTACAGGAGAAGGCTGTATAAGAGCTTTTCTACAAAAAGCCGTTGACATGCAAATAAAGGTAAAATTGCTTGTCGTCACACTACCTCACTCATCCGAGGGACTGGAGAAGAGAGAAAATGCTTTACGACTCCTTGATGAAATAGAAAAATTAGCAGAAGGGATTTTTGTTGTGGACTATGATGTTTTGCCTTGCAGCACTATTTCAGATTTATATAATGAGGCCGACAGAAATGTAATGAGTTTTGTAAGCTCATTTATAAATATGATAGTGAAACATAGTCTTATTTGTTTTGATTTTAATGATGTCAGAAGTTTCTTGAGATACTACTCTGATACAAAATTTATAGATTTCTTTGCGTTGTCAGGAAATATTGATTATCTGGATGAAGAACTGCGTGACTTGCTGAAACATCTTCCAACGAAATATCACACTTTAGATGATATATCCAATTTGATTGTGGTAATTCATTATAATAGAGATACCGATGAGGATATAGTTCGCAAATTTCTAGATATGATAGTATCTGATGATATTATGAATAAACTGACAAAAGACACTCAGACAAAATGGACGATGATTCATAATCCGGACATGGAGAAAAACATCTTCAGAATCGATATATTCACCAAATGTAATTAAAGATATTCATATGAAGACGATAGAAGGATATGATGTGAAGATATTCACAGACAATATAGAAGATACAGCTCTTGACCAAATCAGGCAGTTGCTGTTTATAGATGTATTCAGTGACTGCAAGATTCGCATTATGCCGGATGTACATGCCGGAGCAGGATGTGTGATTGGTTTTACGGGAAACTTGGGTAACAAGGTGATACCTAATATAGTGGGAGTAGATATAGGGTGTGGTATGTTGGTTCAACCATTTACCTGCAACAACCCTATTGACTTCCATGCTTTGAATGAATATATCATCCGTGCTATTCCTTCTGGACGTGATTTTAGGGATGAAAACTATCTTCCATTGCCGGAAAAGTATTCAGGGCTTTATCAGAATGCAAAACAACTGATATTGCAGTTGCGCTGTTATCGTGAATTGAAGGAAGTTCGCAGACTATATAAATCTATAGGTTCGCTTGGAAGTGGAAATCATTTTATAGAACTAGACAAAGATGAGTCAGACCTTTACTACCTTGTAGTGCATACCGGTAGTCGTAATTTAGGGAAGCAGGTGGCAGATATTTATCAGAAACTTGCAGTTAAATGTCAGTCCGGATGGGACAAGCTGATGGTAGAAAAAAATCGTATCATTGAAGAGTATAAACAAGCAGGACGGAAAAGTGAATTACAAGAGGTCATCAGAAATCTTCACAACTCATTTAAGACTTGCAAACTGACCATACCACAGGATTTATGTTATTTGCAAGGTCAGTTTCGGGAAGACTATCTGCATGATATGCATATCTGCCAGTGTTGGGCACAGATAAACCGAAAACTGATTGTAAATCTGATTATGGATTTTATCGTTGGAAAAGGCGTTGTTTCATCTGAAGAGCATTTTCGACCTTTTGAGAGTGTTCACAATTATATTGGTAATGATAATATAATCAGAAAAGGTGCAATATCGGCAAGATTAGGTGAAAAATGTATTATACCATTGAACATGCGTGACGGTTCTTTGATTTGTATCGGGAAAGGCAATGAAGACTGGAACTTTTCTGCTCCTCATGGTGCAGGAAGAATCATGAGCCGTAGTCAGGCATTTAAGGAGATAAGTCTGGAGGATTTCAAAAAATCGATGGAAGATGTATATAGTGAAACAGTAACAGAATATACTAAAGACGAGTCTCCTATGGTTTATAAATCAAAACATGAAATCATGGATAACATTAATGACACTGTTGATATTGAAAATGTAATAAAGCCTGTATTTAATTTTAAGGCTGCCGATATCTAATATGTTTCAGCATAAGAATTTGTGGTAAGCTTCCAAAATTGGCGTATTGACTAGCATGTCTCTTTCGCATACCTTCG
>ERZ779865.2695-NODE-2695-length-10820-cov-12.672271_pt1 | contig 10820 bp, 9 predicted proteins | sample MGYA00433088_ERZ779865 | MGnify/ENA primary metagenome ERZ779865 (study PRJEB29588, sample SAMEA2151703) | human gut metagenome | biome: human gut; feature: human-associated habitat; material: faeces | place: Denmark | collected 2008/2010 ... | reverse complement strand
GGCTGCGGCCGCCATGCCGACTCCCGCGATGCGGACCGGCGCATCGGGACATGCGGCCCGCAGCGGGGCCGCCTCCGTTTCGGTCGGGATGAGGATCAGCGTTCGCATTTTATTAGGAGGATTAGCGACCGACGACGGCTTCCAGCTCATCGACCGTGATGGGGATGCGCTTGTCGCCTCCGATCATGCGGCTGCCCGTTTCGGTGACGATGATGTCGTCCTCGATGCGGATGCCGCCGAAATCGCGATAGGCGTCCAGCGCTTCGTAATCGACGATTCCCTTGTATTTGCCCTCGGCCCTGCATTTGTCGATCAGCGCTGGGATGAAGTAGATGCCCGGTTCGTCGGTCATCACCGTGCCCGGCTCGATACGCCAGGTCGAACGCTGGATGCAGGTGCCCGACTTGGCGGCCTGCTCCGTGATTTCGGAGAAGTCGAAGCTGCGCTCTCCGATGGCTTCGCAGTCGTGCACGTCCAGGCCCATGCCGTGTCCCAGTCCGTGAGGCATGAAGAGGGTCATGGCGCCGGCAGCGACGGCATCTTCCGCCGTGCCGCGCATCAGGCCCAGCGAGATAAGGCCTTCGGCCAGGATGCGGTACGAGGCGTTGTGAATATCCATGTACGGCATGTGAGGGGCGATCATGGCGGCCACCCGGTCGTGCGCCGCCAGCACGATGTTGTAAATGTCTTTTTGTTTCTGGGTGAACTTGCCGCTTACGGGGTAAGTACGGGTGTGGTCGGAACAGTAGTAGCTCAATCCCTCGGCTCCGGCGTCGCACAGCAGCAGGCGGCCGTTTTGCAGTACGCCGTCGCTGTGCAGGTTATGCAGCGTTTCGCCGTGCTGCGACACGATCGGCGGGAACGACACGCCCCGTCCGAATGCTTTGGAAATGCCTTCGATCGTGCCGGCGATTTCGCGCTCGACGATGCCGGGACGGCACATCTTCATTGCCGTAGTGTGCATGGCGTAGCCGATGTGGAACGATTTTTCGAGCTCCTCGATCTCCTCGGGACCTTTCTTTTCCCGCATCTCGGCTACGGCCATCATCAACTCGACCGACTTGTGATCGTGCAGTGCGGCCGGTTTGAGTCCCAGCAGGTCGGCGAGCAGCAGCTTGGTTTCGCCTCGGTAAGGGGGCAGGTAGTGGATGCGGCGTCCCTGGACGATGGCTTTGGTCAGGTGCGTTTTCAGGTCGGCCAGCGGGAAGGTGTTCGAAACGCCTGCTTCGGCCCCTTGTTCGCGCAGCGAAGGCTGCGGCCCCGTCCAGATGATGTCTTCGACCGTGAAGTCGTCGCCGTACAGCGCAACCTCTCCGGAGTCGGCATCGATCAGGCCGACCAGTGCCGGGGTGTTGAGTCCGAAATAATAGAGGAACGAGGAGTCCTGGCGGAAATAATAGGCGTTGTTGAGGTAGTTGTTGGGTGTGAGCATATTGCCCGGAATGAGGATCAGGCCGCTGCCCATCTTGCCGCACAAGGCGCTGCGGCGTCGGATGTAGATTTCTTTTGCAAACATAGTCGTATATTTTTATAATTTTCCGGCGAAACGGTTCGTTCTTCGAGAGGACGGGCCCGGCTTCTGTCCATCCGCGATGCCGGAGCGCACGCCGTCCGAACCTAATTTTGGTAAAGGTAGTGAAAAAAATCGGTAATTCGTGTCATAAAACGACTCCTTGTGACGTTTTATTAAAAATAGTGTGTCGAAACGGCTTCGGGAGTCTATGCCGGTTTTCGCAAATCGCTTCCGATTCCGCCGGACCGAATGGGCGACGGGACGCAGGGAACGGGTTCTGCGGCCGGATCGTCAGTAAAAATGGAGCGGATTTTAGATGACCTATTAAAAAAAATACTATATTTGTCCCATTGGTCTGTTGTCACGAAGAAAATACCCGTTCGTGGCATTTTAATGTAAATTTCAAAATTATTGAACTATGAAAAAAATCTTTTGTCTGACGATTTTGGCTGTCCTGTGCACTTTCGGCGTTGCATCGGCACAGCAGTTTCCCAGTGTGCAGATCGAAACCCAGGATGGCAAGACGATCGACACCAAAACCCTGATCGACGGCAAGACCCCGGTCATCATCTCTTTCTGGTCCACCACCTGCAAGCCCTGCATCAAGGAGTTAGACGCCATCAGCGAGCAGATGATCGACTGGCTGGACGAAGCAGACTTCCGGGTTGTGGCTGTTTCTGTCGATGATTCCCGGTCTATTTCCCGAGCCAAGGCTCTGGCGGCCAGCCGCGGTTGGACTACCGATTTGATGGTGGCCTACGATAAGAACCAGGACTTCAAGCGTGCATTGAACGTGAATGTAACTCCCCACGTGTTCATCTTCGACAAGGACGGAAAGATGGTGTATTCGCACACGAGCTATCTGCCCGGCGGTGAGATGGAGCTGATTCAGAAGATCAAGACCCTGCAGTAGTCCTGTAATTCCAAATTGAGCGACGAATGAAGCGACTTTTACGAATCACGGTCCTGTTCTCCGTAACCTTGTTGTGGTGGGGCGAAAAGGGGTATGCTGCAACTCCGGCGATGGACGCAGCAGAGAAAGAAACGGTTTCCGCAACTGTTGAAGCGGAGGCGGATAAGAAGGACCCGAAATCGGATAAAAAATCCGACGAGCCCAAACGCAAGCGGAATTTGGGTCATTTGAGCGGCAGTTTCGAAACCAATACGATCTACTATGTGGAGGACAGCAAGACCGGTGCGGTCGTTCCTCACAACAGTTACGGTTCGAACAACTTCCTGAAGCTCGACTACCAGTTGGGGCGTTTTTCGGCCGGCGTGCAGCTCGAGTATTATCCCCATCCGCTGGTCGGGACTCCGATGCAGGGTTATGAATATGTGATGGAAGGTTTCTCGATCAATAACCTGACTGAGAAGTATATCTCGTGGACGGACCGCAACTACTCGGTGACCGTCGGCGACTTTTACGAACAGTTCGGCAGCGGGTTGATCCTCCGTGCTTGGGAAGACCGGGCTTTGGGCTTCAACAATTCGCTGGGCGGTGCACGGGTCACGTTCAATATCAAGGACATCGTGGAAGGTAAGGTGCTGTATGCCTTCCCGCGTTTCAACCTGGGATACCTGTCGACCCAGATTGCCGGTGGCGACCTTTCATTCTCGCTTTCGAATGCCATCGGCTTGCTGGATCACCGGCTTTCGCTCGAGGGCAGCATCGTCAACCGGCATTTCAAGAACCTGCCTTCGTGGTACACCGAGTATCGGGACGATTATGATTTCGACCTTTCGAAGAACGTAATCAGTTATTCGGGGCGTGTCAATTACGAGTACAGGGGACTGTCGGCCAAATTCGAGTATGTAGGCAAAAGCAAGGATGTCTATCTGGACAATATGACCGGTGAAGAGGTGTTCAAGCGCGGTGACGCACAGTTGTTCGAAATCGGTTACACCGGCAGCAATTATGCTGTGATGGCGCAGTTCCGCCGCCTGAACTACATGCAGAGCCAGCTTTACCGGCCCGACGGCGGAAGCGGCAGTTTGGGCCTCCTGCCGGGCAATACGATCAATTACATTCCGGCCCTGAGTCCGCAACATACCTATATGCTGGCCGGATTGGATCCTAACAGTCCCCAGCAAAACGGAGAGATCGGCGGTCAGATCGACGCGTTTTACACGTTCAGGCGCGGTACGGCCATCGGTGGCAAGCGCGGATTGAAGATCCATGCGAATTATGCCCGCTATTATTCCATCAACGGGACGATGAGTAAACCCGGAACCAATTTCTACTACCGGGATTTCTCGTTCGACATCGATAAGAGTTGGAACAGCAAACTGCGCACGGTTCTTTTCGTGTCGTTGCAGAAGAATGCGATGCACGGTGGGGAAGACGTCATCCGCCAGAATGTTTTCGTTGCGGACGTGACCTATAAGTTTACGCCGAAATTCTCGTTGCGGGCCGAGCTTCAATATCTCTATGCGCCTCATGCGGAGGGTTCCAAAGAGGTGGATGGTGACTGGGTGGCCGGATTGCTGGAAGCCAGCTTCGCCCCCAAGTGGAGTATCTTCGTACAGGATATGTACAACCACGGCGGTTCGGAGATCAACTACTACTCGGCGGGCGCCAGCTTCACCCACTCGTTCATTCGCATCGCATTGAGTTACGGACGTAACCGCGCAGGGTATATCTGCTCGGGCGGTGTTTGCCGCGAGATGCCGGCTTATACGGGCGGTAATCTGGCGATGACGCTGACTTTCTGATCGTGAAGATTCTGATCGTCGAAAATTCCCGTATGTTTGAAAATCTAAGAAAGAGAAAAATCAACCAAAATTACTGAAATTATGAAAGGACGAACTAAATTTTCAACTATTTCATCGCCTGCATTGCGACGCTCTCTCTGGCGACTTTCGCAGCGTGCAGCGACGATGATCCGGAGACTCCGTCCGGCAAATTGGTGCTGACGGCGAGCGCTTCTTCTTTTGTCGCCGGTGAAGGCAACGTGACTTTCATGGTGACGTATGACGGGGAGGATGTGACCTCGCAAGCAGCGATTACCAATGTGACGACCGGTGAACCGGTGGAAAACGCTGCGTGGACCACGACAGAGATCGGCGAGTACAAGTTCCAGGCTGTTTACGACAGCTATACTTCGGATCCCGTTACGGTAAGCGCCATAGACAAAAACAAAGACAAAGACAAAGAGTTCTATCGCTACGTACTGCTGCTCAAGTTTACGTATATGACGTGCGGGAATTGTGTTACGGCACAAGGATATTTCGATGCGCTGGATGAAGCGGACCGTGACCATTTTCTGGTCGTTGCCGCCCACCAGCCTGAAGGAATGCCAATGGATCCTTATTGGTGTTCGGAGGGGATTAGTTTGAAGAGTAAGATGAAAGTAGGTGTGTATCCTACTTGGTCTTATAATTTCGAGGATTTGGTTGTCGGTATCGGAGCGGGTGCCATTTCCAAAACTTCGATCCGGCAGCAGATCAGTCATGCGGAGAAAACCTATCCGGCCGTTTGCGGTGTGAAAGCGACCTCCACGCTCGAAGGTTCGACGGCTAAGATCGAGGCGACCGTTCAGTTCCAGCAGGCCGGTAATTACAAGATCGCTTGCGTGCTGGTTGAGAATAATATTGAAAACAAGGAGACGTACAATACTTTCAACCATGTTTTGCGTGCGGCCCAGACCGATATGGAGGGCGATGCCGTTACGCCGGCCGTAACTGCTCCGGAGGAGCGCACGTTCAATTTCGAGGCGACGATCGGGGAGGACTGGAGTGCCGAGAACTGCGCCTTCGTGGTTTATGTATTCAAAGAGGAGGCCAATGGCAAGTATATTGTCAATAACGGTGCTGAATGTACTGTTGATGGTTCTGTGGATTACAGATATGAGTTGTAGGATATAATTTGTATAAAAAAATCCTTTGTTAGCAACAGTAAAGGATTTTTTTATATCTTGCAATGTGTTAAAACTTTAATTATTGTTAGAAGTTTTTTTGAAAATGTTGAATTGTAAGAGAATATTATCTTTCAATAGATAATGAGTAACTTATACATTTTTACTTTTGATTTTTTCATCCAATTTTAACCTTTAATCAATAATAACTATGAAATGGCATTTTAATTTCTTTAGATTTGCTGTCATGTGTGCGGCTTTTGTTGCCCTTGCCGGTTTTATGGCTTGTAGCGACGACGATTCCGAATCCGGCCCGGAACTTGTCTTGTCAGCGAGTACCTCTTCGTTAGCGGGGGGAGGCAGCGTGACATTTACGGTGGCTTTTGAGGACAGGGATGTAACCGCCGAGGCCGTGATTAAGAATGTAACCTCTGGCTCTGAAGTTCAGAATGCCACTTGGACGACGAATGTGGCAGGTACCTATGAGTTCCAGGCCGCATACGATGGCATGTTGTCGAACGTCGTTTCGGTGAAGGTAGAATCTGACTCGGAATCCGATGCTTTTTACCGACATGTGTTGTTGACGAAGTTCACGGCGACATGGTGCGGGCCTTGTGCGCAGGCGCAACGGTATTTCGAGCAATTGAAACCGGAAGAATCCGAACGTTTCCTGGTTGTCGCCGCACACCAAGGGGACCGATTGACTGTCCCGGTAGGGAGCGCACTCGGTGCGAAGTTGGGGTATCGGTATGTGCCGACTTGGAATTATGATTTTAGAACAGTCTTTGAAAGTGTAGGTACGGGAGGTATTACGGCGACGTCGATCCGTAACCAGATCAAGAGTGCTATGGAGGAGTATCCGGCCGTTTGCGGTGTGAAGGCCGAGTCGGAACTTGACGGGCAGACAGCAAAGATTCGGGCGACGGTAAGGTTCCAACAGGCCGGTAATTATAAGATCGCCTGTGTGCTTACCGAAAATGATATTCAGAAAACTAACAATGAAACGCTACCCGTTTTCAACCATGTTCTGCGGGCGGCACTTACGAATATGGAAGGTGATCCGATCGCTCCTGCCGTTGCGGAAGCCGGTGAGCGCAGTTTCGATTTCGAGGTCTCCCTGAATAACGGCTGGGATTCTCAGAATTGCGAATTTGTTATTTACGTGTTCAAGGAAGAGGAGGACGCTGCCTTTATTGTCAATAACGGGGCCGTATGTCCCGTCGGCGGGAAAGTCGATTATAAATATGAGTCCGTCGAATAGTTGCGGTTGTATATAGAGAAAACAGAAAAGCCGGGATATTCTCGGCTTTTCTGTTGCGGATGCTCTGTCGCATTCCGAATATATGTAAAAAATCCTCGACCGTGTGGCCGAGGATATAATCGCTGCTTTAGTGTAAGCGGTGTTATTTGAGGTCCTTGGCTTTGAGGCGGACGATTTTTCCATCCCGGACAACGACCAATTCGCCATCTTCTTTTTTGACTTTTTCAATCAAACGCTTACGGGCAAGCAAAATTCCGGCGTTGATTTTCTCCTGCATCTGCTTGATCTCAATTTCGCTCATAATCTGCAATCGTTTTATAGGATAACGTATCTTCGATATGGGTTGTTATGTCTTTTCCTCCCAATGCGATGATTCTGATCTGTTCGTCTGCCGAACTGTTGTCGTAGATCGCCCAATAGTTGCAAAGGGGAATATAAAGAGCGGTCAAATTCTTTATCCCATTGGCATAGCGGCGACGAATCACATCCGAAGGAATATTGTGGCCTCCCTCTCGCACACGGGTCGCGACGCGTTCGATAGCCTGTTCGGGGGTCGGCAACCAAAAATAGAGCAGCGTCACGAAGTAACCTTTTGCTTGTGCCCGTTCTATGAACTTTACATAAGAACGCGTGGACAATGTCGTTTCAAAAGCAAAATCCGACCCTTCGGACAGCAGGTCGTCCATCCGTTGAAGCATCAATCGTCCTGCTTCGATCGCCACGCTTTCCGGGTTGAACGGCGACAGGCCTTTCGCTATTTCATCCGCATTGACGAACTCCTTGCAGCCGAGCATTTCGGGCAGTACGGCATAGGATGCAGTCGTCTTTCCCGCACCGTTGCAGCCCGCTATGATATATAGTTTTGGCATATCGTACGGACAAAGATAGCTAATTTTACGATTACAGGCTGTTTTACTGTGATAAAATGAGACGAATCAGCCCCAAAGGTCAATTTAGGCCTTCTGTCAAAGTTTGTTCGTTGGTCGTTCTATGAATTGTTTCGGATATTGCTCGTTGGAGCCAGTCAACGGGAAATGAAACTCTTTTTGTTTGTCTTCTAACGATGTATCGCCGAATATAACTGTATCGCTTTTGATATGAGCTTCGAAAAGATTGAGGTATGGTTCATCTGTGAATCCAGGCCATTTTTGTAGGTCCTGTCAGCTTTTTTGAATGGCTTTGATTTTCATTTACTTGCGTGTTGTGCAAGCAATCGAGGGTAGCAGATTCGGGGTACAACAATACAGCACAAACAGCTTTTCAACCCCTTTTTTCGCTGTGCAGAAACAAAAAAGCCAGCAGTTACATTTCTGTAAGTCGCTGGCTTTCTGAGCCGAAACCGAGATTTGAACTCGGGACCCCTTCATTACGAGTGAAGTGCTCTACCGCTGAGCTATTTCGGCAATAGGGAGTTTTGTGAAACCCTTTCGGGATGCAAATATCGGAAAATTTTTTGAATAAAATCAAATGGTAAGGACTATTTCTTGGAAAAAGTGCGATTTTTTCTCTCATTCTTGCTATCTTCGCCCCGAAAATTTCGTATCGCCATGGTTTCGGAGGTCGTACGGACCGGAATCCGAATCCTCGGGAAGATAAAAAATTACGAGGAGTTAATCCGCTAATAAACAAAACCGTCATGCAAGATAAGGCTACGCTCAATCCTACTCCGGATCAGACATTCGAGATCGTTGGTCAGGGGGCGTATGATTTTGTACGGGTTCTGACCCATTCCAAACAGTTGCAGCGCCAGGGGCGGGTCGAAGAGGCCTGCAACGAACGCTTTCACGCCTTTCAGCGCATTTCCGAATTATTGCCCGAAGACGAGGAGGTGATTCTCGAATGGGAGGATCCCAATACGCGTGCGGCGCTCGAGGTGATTCACGCTTCGGCGATCGACCATTTCCTGATCAACGATTTCGAAATGTCTACCGCCATGCTCGAATTGCTTCTCGAACTGGATCCCGAAGACCATCTGGAGGCAATTATCCTGTTGGCGTTCAATTACCTGGCAATGGAGGAGTACGAACTTTTCGACGAGGTGAGCAACGATATTTCCGATAAATACGCCTGCAAGGAGGTGCTGACCATGTGGGCGGCTTTTCGGCGCAGCGGCCGTATTCCCGAGGGCGATGCGATCCGTTTCAGGACCCGATTCGCACCCTATTTTGCCGAATTTACCGCCGACGAACATCCTGCCGACGGGCAGTACCTGGAGGATATCGAGAGCGAGCGCCCTTCGGTGCAGGCCCAGGCTCGTGAGCTGTGGCTCCGCACTGAAAATCTCTGGACGCTTTTTCCCGATTTTATTGCGGCGCTTCGAAGGTAGCCCCTCCCGATTTTCTCCGGGGCGAAGTTGCCGGCAAGGGCGTATGTGCCGTCTATCGTGCAAGCTGTTATGAGAGGAGGGCGATTTGCGAGGGGATTTCCCCGATTTTACGAATCCGACCGGCGTAGTTCGTCACTCCTTTGTCCGGTGTGTGCGAGCCTTCCGGATCTTTTTGCAAGAGATCGAATCGAAGTTTTCGCCCGATCGGAAGCCGATGAATATCGGGGTAATTAAAATGTGTATTTGTAAAAAAGAAACACCGGACTTCATAGTCCGGTGCCTTGTTTCTTATCCGATCGTATCGACCAGTTTGTAGAGCTTGTCGCCCCGGCGGATGAGTTGGACGGTTTTGACCGAGCAGGTCGTTCCCTGGAGTACTGTTTGCACGGGGTGCTCGTCCACGAAGATTTCGTCCCCGTGCTGCTCGACCACTCCGGTCGTTTCGCCCATCCAGAGCAGTTCGTCCCCTTCGTGTAGAGGAGCCGCTTCGACGAGCACCTCGGCCACCGATATTTTTTTGAAGAAGTTGGTCACCTTGCCCACATAGACTTTGCGTTTGGTGGCGGCCGATCCGTGGTGGCGGCTGTGCTCCACGATCGGGCGTCCTGCGTAGTATCCCTCCCAGAATCCGCGATTGAATACCGTTGCCAGCCGCTCTTTCAGTGCGGCGGCCAGTTCCGGCGTGTAGTCGCCGTCTTCCATGGCCCGGAGCGCCCGGTCGTAACATTCGACCACGCGTTTGACGTATTCCGCACCCCGCGCACGCCCTTCGATCTTGAGGACCCGCACGCCCGATTCGATGAAGTAGTCGAGAAAGTCGATCGTGCAGAGGTCTTTGGGCGAGAGGATATAGTTGCCCTCGACGTCGAGTGTTTCGCCCGTTTCGGGGTCCGTAACCAGATATTTGCGACGGCAGATCTGCCGGCAGGCTCCCCGGTTGGCCGAGAATCCGTCGCTGGTGTGGAGCGACAGGTAGCATTTGCCCGAGATTGACATGCAGAGCGCCCCGTGGGCGAACATCTCGATCTCGACCAGTTCGCCGCGCGGGCCGCGTATGTCGTCCGCGACGATCCGGTCGCGGATCCCGGCCACCTGTTCGAGCGACAGTTCGCGTGCGAGGACCACCGTGTCGGCCCATTGTGCATAGAACTTCACGGCCTCCGAGTTGGAGATGTTGCACTGCGTCGAGATGTGCACCTCGACGCCCGCCCGGCGGGCATAGAGGATAACGGCCATGTCCGAGGCGATGATGGCATCGATGCCCTCGCTCTTCGCCCGGTCGATCACCTCGTGGGCTGCGGCGATCTCGTCTTCGTAGATGACCGTATTGACCGTCAGGTAGGTGCGCACACCGGCGGCGTGTGCCGTCGCCACGATGCGCGCCAGGTCGTCGAGCGTGAAGTTGGCGGCCGATGCCGACCGCATGTTGAGTTTCCCGACCCCGAAATAGACGGCGTCGGCTCCGGCCTGGATGGCTGCGGCGAGCGATTCGTAGCTCCCCACGGGAGCCATGATTTCGATATCGGAGCGTTTCAAGGCAGTGGCTCTTTCTGAAAGTTTACTTTTTACGCCCCATGAGGCTTTCGGCGAATTCACGCATCCGCAGCGTGCGTGCGGGATCGGCCGAGAGCGAGTCGAGGGTGGCGAGCGCCCGCTCGAAGCGCAGCGAGATCTGCTGCTCGGCCAGCCGCGGGATATCCAGCCGGTCGTAGACCTCCTTCACGCGGGCGATCTTCTCGGCGTCGGTCAGCGTCGCGTCGCGGTAGGTGTGGCGCAGAATCTCGCGCGTGGGTTCGTCGGCGCGGCTCATTGCCGTGACCATCAGGTAGGTCTTCTTGCCTTCGAGGATATCGCCTCCGATGGCCC
>ERZ779865.2690-NODE-2690-length-10850-cov-2.687818_pt1 | contig 10850 bp, 8 predicted proteins | sample MGYA00433088_ERZ779865 | MGnify/ENA primary metagenome ERZ779865 (study PRJEB29588, sample SAMEA2151703) | human gut metagenome | biome: human gut; feature: human-associated habitat; material: faeces | place: Denmark | collected 2008/2010 ... | reverse complement strand
ATTCTCTTCTTACTTATTATCTTTAGAGAATGACTTTAATAATGCGAACGACATCATTAAAGATGGTTATTTTACTTTAAAAGAAGCACAAAGAAAGTTACATGAATTATATTTAGATTCATACGAAGAACAAGAAAAACCAAAATTTGAAGAATTATATAATCTCATTGATGAGATTGATGCAGCTTTACGTGTGCATCCAGTAGATACACGCACAATCAATAATCTTGTTATTTCGTTTGAAAAAGGTAAAGAAGATTTATTAAAAGAACTCGAAACAAATTTGAATTTTGCGACAATTACAGAAAGTTTAGTTGTTTACGCGAATAAAGATAGACATCACTCAACAGAGATTTCCTCTTTGTTTGCTCAAATTGAAACATCTTTCTTCGATTCTGAGTTCGACCGCGCTTATATGGATGCGGGAAATGCTACAAAAAAGATAAAAAACACATCAAATATTAGTGAGCAATAGGCATTAACTCATGCAAATTTGTTTCTCTAACATATTGTAAGGTATGGAGGTTTTATTTTGATTTACTTTGATAATGCTGCGACTACTTGTGTAAACAAGCAAGTTTTAGATGCATATTACGATTTATGTTTAAAATATTATGGCAATGCTTCTAGCAACCATGCTTATGGCTTAGAATCAAGCCGTCTACTTTCATATGCTCGAGAACAAATACTAAAACTTTTTGGTTTAGAAAAAACACATCAACTCGTTTTTACAAGTGGTGCAACAGAAGCAAATAATTTAGCTATTAAAGGAGTGGCGTTAGCCTACAAAAATAGAGGTAAACATCTTATAACTACAAGCATTGAACATCCATCAGTTCTTAATGCTTTTAAGCAATTAGAGGAAGAATTTGGATTTGAAGTCACATATTTACCTGTTAATGAAGATGGCGTTGTAAGAATTGAAGACTTAGAAAAAGCTATGCGTAATGACACTGTTCTTGTTTCAATTATGGCTACAAATAACGAAACGGGCTCTATTAATGACCTCAAAGCAATTCGAAAAGTCATTGATAACTATCCTAAATGCTTTTTCCATAGTGATACAACTCAAGCAATTACTAAACTAGATATTGATTACAATTTATTGGATATGTTTATTGCTTCCGCCCATAAAATACACGGTTTAAAAGGTTCGGGAATGTTAATTATAAAGAACAATATTAAGCCATTAGCCTTACTTTCAGGTGGCGGACAAGAGAACAATTTACGAAGTGGCACAAGTGACGTGCCGAAAGATGTTGTCTTAGCGAAAACTATTCGTTTAGCTCTTGATAATCAAAAACAAAGTTTTAATTACGTAAAGAAAATTAATGATTATTTAAGAGAAGAACTATCTAAGATTGAAGAAGTTGTGATTAATTCGCCGCACGATGCCTCACCTTATATCTTAAACTTTTCTTTACGCGAACATAAAGCAAGCGTAATTGTCGAAGGTTTATCGCTTAAAGGTATTATGGTTTCAACAATTTCTGCATGTTCATCAAAAAGAAACGAAAAATCACATGTTTTAGTAGCAATGGATAAAGATATTCGTTTAGCGTCTAATCCCATTCGCTTAAGTTTTGATGAAAGTAATACATTATTAGAAGCACAAGAATTCATAAAAGTTTTGAAAGAATTACTCGCTATCACTAAATAAAGGAGAAAACAAATGGAAATGAAGTATGATCACATTATGGTGCGTTTCGGAGAATTGTCCACCAAAGGAAAGAATAAAAAAGACTTTATCTTTCGTTTAGGAGATAATATTCGTAATGCTTTAAAAGAATATAAAAGTTTAACATATCAAGTGCGCATGGATCACATTTATATAAAATTAAATGATGAAAATCCTGAAACAGTTATTGAAAGATTAAAAGATGTATCAGGTATTTATTCGTTTTCACTTGTTATTAAAACCGATACTGATATTGAAAATCTCAAGAATGTCGTTTTAGATTTATTGCTTAAAGAAAATAAAAAGACATTTAAAATGCGCGCAAAAAGAGCGGATAAATTATATCCAATCATTAGTGATGACATAAATCGTATTATTGCAGGGCACGTTTTAAAAAATAGTGAATACAAAGTCGATGTTCATAACCCTGATGTTTTAGTGTCTATTACAATTCGTAACGACGCTGCTTATATTTACACAAGTGACATTTTAGGAGCGGGAGGATATCCTTTAGGTGTCGGAGGTAAAGCATTAATGATGATGTCAGGAGGTATTGATTCACCTGTAGCTTCATATTTACTTATGAAACGTGGTGTTGCAATTGAATGTGTGCATTTTGCTGCCCCTCCATACACTAATGCAGCGGTAATTGATAAAATAAAAGACTTATGTAAAGAACTGAATCGTTACCAAGCAAAAATTAAAGTCCACGTTGTGCCATTTACTAAATTACAAGAAGACATTTATAAATATTCTAATGAATCTTACGCTATAACAATTATGCGTCGTATGATGTATCGCATAAGTGAAAGATTAGCAAAAAAATATAAGTGTTTAGCGTTAGCAAATGGCGAATCTATTGGACAAGTCGCTTCCCAAACATTAGTGTCCATGGATGTAATTAATGCTGTTACTAATATGCCAGTAATAAGACCTTTGGCAATTATGCTTATAGCACTTTTAATGAGGGCATCGGCAAGGTCATGCGCTTTGGCGCTAACTCCACGGAGGTTATTGACCGCCTGCGCTGGATCCAGAATGATTTGGGCCCTGCTATGAAGAGAGCGCTCCAGGAATCCGGCCCGATTTCCCTCAAGCTTATCATTTCTCGTGCGTTGGCGATGGGTGATGAGATGCATCAGCGTAATGTGGCGGCATCCTCGTTGCTTACCCGTGAACTGGCCCCTTACCTTGCCAATGTGGTGGAGGACCCGGCCAAGCGCTTTAAGATCCTCAGCTTCCTTTCCACCAACGATCAGTTCTTCCTGAACCTCGCCATGGCGGCGGGCAAGGCAACCATGGATCCCGTACGTGACATTCCTCATTGCAGCGTAGTGACAGCGATGAGCCGCAACGGAACTAACTTTGGAATTCAGGTCAGCGCGCTGGGCGACAGCTGGTTCCAGGCGCCCGCCTGTATGCCGGTCGGCCTCTATTTCCCCGGTTATTCCGAAGCGGATGCCAACCCCGATATGGGCGACAGTGCCATCTGTGAGACCTTTGGAATCGGTGGCTTTGCCATGGCATCCTCTCCCGCGGTGGTGCGCTTTGTCGGTGCCGGAAATATCAGCAGCGCCATGAAGTATTCCCGCGATATGATGGAGATCACCGTTGGGGAAAACGATGCCTATGTGATGCCGACCATGGACTTTACCGGTACCGGCACAGGCATTGATATCCGCAAGGTTATTGAAACGGGTATTCTGCCTGTCATCAATACTGGTATGGCGCACAAAAAGCCTGGTGTAGGGCAGGTGGGTGCGGGTGTCGTTAAGCCTCCTATGGAGTGCTTTGAACAGGCCCTGTATGCACTGGCCGAGTACGAAGGGATAACCGAAGAATAATCGCAACAGATAATTAATAAAGGAGATAACCATGAGCGATCTGAAGGAAATGATCCGGCAGGCCAATGAAACCGCCGTGAATAAACTGAAAAACGCCCAGCCCTACTGGGTGGATATCAAACCTGCCCATGAGGTGCTGGGAATTGACAAGTACACCCTGCTGCATGCAGGCCCACCCATTGCGTGGGAGGAGATGTGCGGCCCCATGCGCGGAGCCATTGTTGCCGTACTGAAATATGAAGGCCTGGCGGAAAATGATGAAGAAGCCCTTGCGCTGGCAGGCAGCGGTAAGATAAAATATGAACCGTGCCATCACCACAATGCCGTAGGTCCCATGACGGGTGTGACCTCCTATTCCATGCCGATGATCTGCGTGTTGAATAAGGAGAACGGCAATTATGCCTATTCCACCATCAATGAGGGCACCGGCAAGGGCATCCGCTTTGGCAGCTGCGGCCAGGATACCGTAGACCAGCTGGTGTGGCTGGAAAAGGTGCTGGGCCCGGCGCTGAAGGATGTTGTCCACACCATGGGCGGGATTAACCTAAAGATGATCATTTCTCAGGCGCTGGCCATGGGGGATGAGCTGCATATGCGCAATAATGCCGCTACCAATCTGTTTGTAAAGACCATAGCGGAAACGCTGTGCGAGGTGGTAGAAAGCCGTGCGGCGCTTACCCAGATTATGCACTTCCTGACCTGGAACAATGACCAGTTTTTCCTCAACTTTGCCATGGCGGCCAATAAGGCCTGCGCCGATGCGGCACATGGCATCGAGCATTCCACCATGGTGACCGCGATGGCCCGCAACGGCGTCAATATCGGCATCCGGGTGAGCGGCCTGGGCGACCGCTGGTTTACCGCTCCCGCAGCGGATGTGGCAGGTGCTTATTTCCCGGGCTATTCCGCGGAGGACGCCAATAAGGACATCGGTGACAGCGCCATTATGGAAACCGGCGGCATTGGCGGCATGGACATCGCTACTGCCCCTGCCATTGTTCGCTTCCTGGGTGCTGGCAAGTACCAGGACGCTGTGAACTACACCAACAACATGTACGAAATCACCCTTTCGGAGCAGGATCAGTATGCCATGCCGGATATGGATTTCCGTGGTTCGCCCATCGGTATCGATATTCTCAAAGTAGTGGAAACCGGTATTTCCCCCATCATCAATACCGCTATTGCCTGTAAACGCCCCGGTGTTGGTATGATCGGTGCCGGTATTTCTAAGGCACCGCTGGAAATGTTCGAAGAGGCGATGGTCGCCTTTGGTGAAGCGCACGGCCTGCAATAATAACAAAGTGTTTGATTAGCCGGCAGGCGTCGGGCCCCTATGGGGAACCGACACCTGCTGTGCTATGCTTTAATAAAGAGAAAGAACGGAGTATACTATGGAACTCAGTCCAATCCTATTATGCCTGCTGGCAGCAGTGCCGGTACTGTTGCTCATTATTCTGCTGGTGGGCTGCAAGTGGAGCGTGGGCCGCGCGGCGGTCGTTTCGGTCGCCGTAGATGCTGTAATTGCTCTATCTGCATTTGGGGCGCATCCGCTGCAAATTCTGGTCAGCGCCGCCAAGGGCGCATGGAGTTCACTCAGCATTATTCTCATCATCTGTCCGGCAATCCTTATGTACAATATTGTCCGGGAGGCTGGCGCATTTCGTGTCATTCGTGCGGGCATTCAGCAGGCAACACCCAATAAGCTTCTGCAAATTCTCATCATCGGCTATGCTTTCGCGGCATTTTTGCAGGGTATTACCGGATTTGGCGTACCGGTGGCGATCTGCGCGCCGCTCCTCATCGAAATAGGTGTTTCTCCGCTCTGGGCGCTTGCCATTGCCCCTTTGGGCGAGGCGTGGGGCAACACCTTCGGTACGCTCAGCGCTGCATGGGATGCGCTGGCGGCGCAGGCGGGCTTGAACGAAGCCATGCCCCTTTACTGGCAAAGTGCTTTGTGGACCGCTGCGCTGCTCTTCGCAATGAATCTTGTTTCCGGATTACTGGTCTGCTGGTTTTACGGCAGGGGCGCAGCACTTCGCCGCGGATTGCCCGCTGTACTGGTGCTCAGTCTGGTGCAGGGCGGCGGGGAACTGCTGATGAGTCAGGTCAATACCACACTCTGCTGCTTTATTCCCTGCTGTCTGGCGCTGGTGGCTTCGCTGCTGCTGGGGCGGCTGCCGCTTTACAATACCCCTTGGGAACTGGAAAACAGCCGAGCCATGGAGCCGTCGCGCGGAACGCTTTTGTCGGAACAGGCGCCGCAGGGCATGGGGATCCTGCACGCCTTTTCCCCTTACCTTGTCATGACGGCCTTTTCACTGGTCTGCCTGCTCATTCCTTCGGTCAAGCGGGCGTTGGCGGGTGTTTCCGTTTCGCTCCATATTCCTGCCGTTGTCAGCGGCGGTACAGCCATTACCGAGGAGGTCAGCGGCTTTTCACCGCTCAGCCTCACCAATGCCGGGGTGTTCCTGTTTTTGGCGGCAGGCTTCGGGTTCTTCTATTTTCGGCGTCGGGGCTGGCTTACAGCGGGCAGCGGGCAGCAGATCCTGCGGGACAGCCTGAAAAAAGCATGGCCATCCTCTGTTTCGGTTATGGTGTTTCTGGTGCTTGCCAATATTATGAGCGGCACCGGCCAAACCGCTGCCTTGGCGGGTGGATTTTCCGCGGTATTTGGGCCGTACTATGCGGCGCTGGCAGCGCTGGTGGGAATGCTCGGCTCCTTTATCACCGGCTCCAATATGTCCAGCAATATCCTGTTTGGCAGCTTCCAGATGACGACGGCAGAACTGGTGGGCTTGCAGCCTGCCCCTATCCTGGCGGCACAGACCGTGGGCGGCAGCGCCGGCAGCCTCATCAGCCCCAGCAAAATCGTTCTAGGAGCTACAACAGCCGGCCATCCGGAAATGGTTGGTGCTATCATCAGAAAGCTGCTGCCGGTGGCACTGCTGTTCTCCCTCACCGCCGGCGCGGTAGTATTGCTTAGCGGACTGATGCTGGGCTAAAAAAATATTGGTATACAAAAAAGACTGTGGGTATGATATACTTAACTTATATCATGTCCACGGTCTTTTTATAGGAGGGGGATATCATGTATACCATCGGTTCATTCCTGCGGGAAGAGGAGCTGACCGGATTAAAGCTTATGACGGATACCGCCGATTTGCAGGCGGAAATCACCAATATCAATATTATCGATAATCCCGATTCCTACGATTGGCTTTCCTCCGGGGATTTTTTGCTGACCACCGGCTATTTTCTTCGGGATGATGAGGCTATGCAGTGTCAGCTTGTACGGGAGCTTTCGGAACTGGGTTGTGTGGGGCTGGCCATTAAAACCCGCCGCTATTTGGATGTGATTCCGGAGGCGATGCTGGAGGAAGCGAACCGGCTGGGCTTCCCGCTCATCAATATCCCGGTCCAGTATCCTCTCAGCAAGATCTGCAAGGTGGTGTTTGGCCGGCTTTCCGGCGGCGGGGTGGAAAAGGCCGACCGCTTTGTTTCGCTTTACCATTCCATCACCGAGAGCATGCTGGAGGCAGATGGCGTTTCCCGGATGCTGGGCGTCCTTAGCGACTTTATCGGTAATGCGGTGCTGCTGCTGGGGGCCAAGTGGGAGCTGATGGCCTATGCCGAAAATGCTGGAAACCCAATGCCGCTTTCGCGGTATCTCCCACTGCAAAAGGGGGAGGTTATTTTCCCAGAGAGTATTACCGGCAATATGCCTTCGGATTTTTCCAAATATGCCAAGGCCATCAAACGGGTCTTTTCCGCTGGGGAGGAGCGTGCGGTCTGCCGCATACTGCCGGTTTCCGGCGGTAATGCCCTGTTTGGCTACTTGGTGGTGTGGGAGACCGGCCGCAAAATGCAATCGGTGGAATATCTGGCCTTGGAGATCGCGGCCTCTTCCTTGGCGCTGGAGCGCTTCCGCACCCGCCAGATCGAGGAGATCCGGATGCATATCCGGCAGGACTTCTTTGACGATTTGCTCAGCGGCAAGCTCCATTCTGCCGAGGAGGTGGGCAGCATTGCCGGGATGCACAATATGGACGCCGAGGGGACCTATCTCTGCATGGTCACTAAGCTGGACAGCGCCGCCCGCGGGACCGAAAACTATGTGGAGATGCAGGATGCCTTCCTGCGCATCAAGGACCGTATGATCGCCCAGATCGGGGAACTTTCCCGCGAGGAGGGCCGCAGCTGCATCTCTATTCATCGTGGCAGCCTTATTATCACCTTTCTGCGCATTGTCCATACCGAACCGGACCAGCGCATTAGTGAGGAAAATCGGCGGTTTATCCAGCGGCTTTACCACCGTCTGCATGCCATCACACAGCAGTATGTCCTCAATATCGGTGTGGGGGAGCCGACCGCCCGTCTTATCAATGTGCGCCGCAGCTTTACCCAGGCGCAGGAGGCTATCCGGGTCTCCGGCAATTTGCGCAGCGTGGCAGGGGTGCATTTTTACGAGGACCTCATCATCTATCAGCTGCTTAGCAGCGGAGTGGAAAATGAAAAATCCGCCGAGCTTTATACGCTGTCTATCCGCAGTCTGGTAGAGTATGACAAACAGAACGCGACCAACATGGTGGAAACGCTGGACTGTTACTTTGCCTGCAACTGTAATGTTAGCGAAACAGCCAAAGCCCTCTTCATCCATCGCAACACCCTCATTTACCGCATTGATAAGATCAAATCTATTCTGGGGAGGGATCTCAAAGATTCCGAAGAGCGTCTGCTGCTGCAGCTGGGCCTGCGGGTCTATCAGGTGCGGCAGATTCGTGAAGCGGCCGCCAATTCTTGAGCTTGACCGCGGGAATGTTTTTCTCTCTACTGCCATACAAAAGAGCAGGAGGGGGAGTTTGCATGAAAAGATGGATGACCCTGCTGCTGGGGTGCCTGCTGCTGTGCACCGCCTGTGGAAAAAAGGAACTGTTAGAATCCATTGCACTGCGGGAAGATACCACCCCGGAGCAGATGATAGAAGAGCTTTCCCAGCGGTATGATTTGCCGGAAAGTATGCTGCTGGAATCTGCCGCGGACCTGGCAGCACTGCTGCAAATAAAGGAAAAGTACCTGCTGTTGGGTTGTGGGCGTATTGCAGCCCCGGAGGACAACCCACAGCAAATACTATTGGCGCAGGCGGCCCCGGGCAAAACGGAAAAGGTGACTGCCACCCTGCAAAAGCGTCTGGAGACAGTACAGCGGGCATTTCCCGGGTATCCTTCGGCGCAGGCCGGGCGGGTCATTACAGCAGGGGATTATGCTCTTTTGGTCATCGTCACCGCCGATGATATGGATACTGTGCAGCAGGAGATTATGGATTATTTTATCGGAGGGAAAAAGCAAGAAAAAATGGTTGCACACGAACTTAAATTCGTGTATAATATCCTAGTAGGCCATGACAGGTCGTGCAAAGGCAGCCTTTGTCATGCGGAAATCTGGTCCTGTGCGACGCAGTGCTGTGAACCATGTCAGGCGGGGAACCGAGCAGCATTAAGCAGTATTTGCGGGTGCCGCAGCCAACCGGGTTTCCGTGTGATAAAGGTTGCCTTTTCATTTTGCGGGAAAGGGGAGAAAACGGAATGTACCAGGCACTGTACCGAAAGTGGCGTCCCCGCACCTTTGAGGAAGTGGTGGGGCAGGAGCATATCACCACCACGCTGAAGAACGAGATGATCCAGGGGAAGCCTGCCCATGCTTATCTGCTGATGGGCAGCCGTGGCACCGGCAAAACCACCTGCGCCAAGCTCATCGCCAAGGCGGTGAACTGCCGCAACCCGGTGGATGGCAGCCCCTGCGGCCAATGTGACTGTTGCCGCGGCGTGGATAACGGCAGCCTGGTGGATGTAGTGGAGATTGATGCCGCCAGCAATAACGGTGTGGATAATATCCGTGACCTGCGGGAGGAAGCCGTTTTTCTGCCCAATATCGCAAAATATCGAGTCTATATCATCGATGAGGCGCATATGCTTTCCGTCGGGGCGGTCAATGCCCTGCTCAAGATCATGGAAGAGCCGCCGGAGCATGTGATTTTCATTTTGGCCACCACTGAGGTGCACAAGATCCCGGCTACCATTCAGTCCCGCTGCCAGCGGTTTGATTTTAAGCGTATTGCGCCGGAGGTCATCCGGGATAGGCTGCTTTTCATTGCCGGGCAGGAGGACATGACCTTGACGGAAGAAGCCGCGGCTCTCATTGCCCGCATTGCCGATGGCGGTATGCGTGATGCCCTTTCTCTCCTTGATCTTTGCTGGGCACACGCCCATGATATCACCGTGGAGACCGTCAGCGAGGCGGCCGGGCTTGTGGGGCAGGATTATCTTTTTGAGATCGCCGATGCCGCCGGCCACGAGAACGAGATCATCTTCGGCATGCTGACCCCCGAGGTCAACGCGCTGAAGGGCATGGGCTACCACCCGAACGCCTTCATCAACGGCGACAACACCGCGATGGCAGTTCTGGACTTCCTGGAGAAGGGCTGGAACGGCGAGAACTTCAACGAGGTCACCAGCAACCTGCGCAACTCCGACCCGTACATGGTCATGGCGGACTTCAAGGACTACCGCCGTGCCCAGCACGACCTGCAGGAGCTGTACCGCGACAAGCAGAAGTGGAACCACATGAGCCTGAAGAACATCTCCAACGCAGGCATCTTCAGCGCAGACCGTTCCATCATGGACTATGCGCGTGACATCTGGGGCGCTACTCCCGTCAAATAATCTGGTTATCTGATTTTTGCCGTGCCCTGTTCGGGGCACGGCTTTTTTGTGCAGGCTTCCCCATCGAGGGAAGCTGTCACCGAAGGTGACTGATGAGGGCCAAGTCTGCCCTGCCGCCCTTTTGCCGGGCCATAGCGGCAGGCTCTCCCCTCATCCGGCCCTCCGGGCCACCTTCTCCCCCAGGGGAGAAGGCTTTACGCTAACGTAAAGGGGAGACTTCCATGTCCCACACATTCTACAACAGCCTCGACCTCACCTGCAAATCCCCGTTCGGGGCGGTGAAGGCCGGTCAGCCTGTGACCTTCAACCTGACCGTGCCGGAGGACCTCGGCTACGTTGACCCGCATCTGGTGCTGACGAAAGACCGCGAGGACCCCGTCCACTACCGCATGGAGTTCACGGGCCAGACGCCCAAGGTCAACCACTTCGCGCTGACCGTCACGCCGACGACCTCGGGGCTGTACTTTTATCACTTTGACCTCTACACCGACTTCCGCCGCATCTACCGCGGGCCGGACAACTGCGGCGTTGTCAGCTGGCAGGAAGGCGAAAAGTGGCAGATCACGGTCTACGAGCCGGATTTCCGCACGCCGGAATGCATCAAGGGCA
>ERZ779865.2682-NODE-2682-length-10869-cov-2.555946_pt1 | contig 10869 bp, 11 predicted proteins | sample MGYA00433088_ERZ779865 | MGnify/ENA primary metagenome ERZ779865 (study PRJEB29588, sample SAMEA2151703) | human gut metagenome | biome: human gut; feature: human-associated habitat; material: faeces | place: Denmark | collected 2008/2010 ... | reverse complement strand
GTAAACAACGAAGATTTTTAAATAGTCTGTTTTGCAGATGAAAAGGATATAGGCTGCTGCGCATAAAATAAAAGCAGCAAATACACTTAATATCAGGAGTTTGTATTTGCTGCTTTTCATTTCATCGGCCTGTTTCTGCGGTTCGGATTTAAACATAGTTGTACACTGCTTAATCCGTCAAGCGGAGTTAAGCGATAATATTCGGGTTTATCAGTGTTTCCAGTTTTTGAATTTTATTTTTCAGGCTCGCTTTCTGGCTGTTCAGCTGCTGAGCCTGATAGAAATCAATCATCTGTTTGTTTTTTACCAATTTGGTTATATCTGATTTTACCCTTCTTTCCTCAAGCTTCAACTCGCAGAGCTGTACCTGAAGTTTACCGAAAGAATTTGAATTAACCATTGTAGCGTCGCTCCGAAAATAGTGTTATGCCGCTTTGACAGCGATTCTTATTATTTGTGCGCAGTATATATTAATTTAGGTTAAAAATCAAGCTATTTTGAGGGTTAATTTAAAAAATTAAGTGAAAAAAAATAAATTTGTGCTAGTAATATGGAGATTATGCAGATATCTATTGCTGAAAATGAAACGAAACTTATTATAAACAGGAAATTAAGGTATGACTGAAATTAAAAAAATCGGTATTTTGACAAGCGGCGGCGATTGTGCCGGGCTTAACGCGGTGGTTTTGGCCGTGGTTAATTCTGCAACCAAGCTGGGCTGGGAAGTTTATGGCATACACAACGGAACGGACGGGCTGACCGAGGCGCCGCTGTCGTATGAACTGCTGACGGAGAAGAATTTTTCTGATACGCCGTGGCCGCGTCTGGCCGGGTCATACCTCGGGTCACTGAACAAAGGCGTAAAAATGGAATCGCAGGCGGAAATTTCGGCGCGTTTCGGCAAAGGCGTTGCCGAACTCGGACTTGATGCGGTTGTGGTTGTCGGCGGCGACGGCAGTATGAACATCGTCAGCAACTATTGCCGTAATGCGGGGGTCAAAATGGTCGGCATTCCGAAGACGATTGATAATGATACGCCGCTGACGCAATATTCGGTCGGGTTTAACTCGGCTTGTCAGGTTTGTGTTGAGGCGGTTGACGCTTTGTGGAAGACTGCGCGTTCGCACCAGCGGGCACTGATATTGGAAGTTATGGGACGCGATGCGGGACATCTGGCTATGCATTCCGCAGTGGCCGGTTTTGCCGATGTCTGCCTGGTGCCGGAAATCCCTTATACGATTGACGGGATTATCAATAAACTGAAAAGCGTTAAGGCAAAAGGCCGGAATCATGCGGTTATTGTTGTTTCCGAGGGCGTCCATACCGAAAGCGGAGAAATGGTTTCCAATACCAAGAATCTTATCGGCGAAAAAATTAACGGCGGTATCGGTGAGTATTTGAGTGCAGCTATCAATGCCAAGTATTCGGAATTCCAGACCCGCGTTACCAAGCTGGGGCATGTACAGCGTGCCGGCGACCCGACGGCATTTGACCGTGCGCTGGCTTGTGCATTCGGAGCGAAAGCGGTAGAATTGCTGAAAGCCGGAAAGACGGATGTTATGGTGGCACTGAACGGCGATAAGCTTAAAACTTATCCGCTGGAAGAAGTTGTTGCCGAGGGAACGACATTGCTGAACAAAGACAGCGTTTATGTCAGAGCGGCTGTTGATATGGGAATGTATGTCGGCGAGATTTAACTGACGTATTTTGGTAAAAGGGAACGGCAGCGGAAAGGCTGCCGTTTTTTTGAGGAGAAAAATGTGATCTTGGAGAATCGTCCGGCAAAAAACGGCTTGCCAATGGGCTGAAAATATGGTAAATTGTTCATATAAGGCATAAAAGGGCGATATATAGCGGGGTGGAAAATGGAAGTAACGTTTTTGAGGGAAAAAGACATTTGGGACGACAATGCGTTGGAAGTGATACAGGCGTATGGCACCGCCGTAGGCATTTCGGATGTTGCCATTGCTCTGGGGACAGGTTGTGGTGGTACTAAAGACATTGCCGGCGTTACTTCCGGGTGTGTCTGGTTGGCGTCTTCCTCATTTAAACATGTCTGTACCGTCTATAAGGGTTCCAAGTATTCCCATATCCCTAATAAACGAGAAATTGCCGGTCGTCCGGCAATGCTGGCCTCTGTAACATCCAAAATTCGCCCGGACAACGTGAGAACGCTGACGCTGCCTAATGGCAAGACGGTACAAATCTGCGAATACGGGGCCTATCCGCAAACTGTGGCGCCCAAGTCTGTCAGTCAGGAATTGGAAGCTCAGTACCAGAAAAATGCCCTTAAAACCACCGGCAAAACTTATACTTTCGATTCGGCGGAGCTTGATGCCTACAGTACCGGTTTTACCCCGCGAAACTGTGCGGAGTACAGTTTTGCGGGCAAAAAATATGTCCGTATCGAGGGCAGGCCTTATGACAGCGATTCTATCCTGTCCGACGGCACATCAGTTCAGAAAGGTCAGGCGTATTGGTTTGAGGTTCAGCCGATAGAATGGCTGATGGACCCTAAAGGCACGTGGGTGGCCAGACAGGCGCTGTTCGCCGGCATTCAGTTTGATACGAAGGATAGATATGACGGCAATTTTGCCAATACGGCAATGTATAATTATCTGCAAACGCATTTCGCCAAAGAAATGGAAGCACAAAACGAATTTACGGAAACCTTGTCGCGTCTTGCGATTCGCAACCGTTATTTCAGCGCGTATGTCAGCGGTTTCGGAAACAATAAGGAGTTTTACCCGAACGGCGACAAACCCGGCTTTACTCCCGCCGCCATTCCGTCCCGGCTCCCCGCGCCCAATGCCTCGTCCGGCCGCACGTCCAATACTCCTGCCGCCAGACTTGCGTCCGATACTCTCGTTTCCGGCGCGCCAAATGCCCCCGTCACGCCCAACACTCCGGTCGTGCCCGTCGTTCCTCTCTCCGGCCCCTTTACTCCCGAAAAAGCCCGCGCCATCATCGCTGTTACCAACGATAAAATATTTATGCGCGACCTGTTGAAGCTCATCGCCGCATTCCCCAAAGAGGAGCAGGGACAATTCAAAAACGTGGTGCTTGAGGTCTTCAGCCCCGAACGCAGCTCCCGCCCGCAGCCTGCCGAAGTCATCGTACTCGGCAAAAAGCTGGCGGTTTCCGGCGGGTATGAAAAGGAATTGAACCGGGTCTTGCAGGGACAGGGCGACAGCGGCAACTCCGCTGTTTCATCGTTCGCCTCCCGCCTCGGCAAGTTCTTCGGCGGAAGATAAGTCCCGCCTGCCGCCTCCATCCTCCCGCCTCGGCAAGTTCTTCGGCGGAAGGTAAGCCCCGCCTGCCGTGTCCATCCTCCCTCCGGCAAGCTCTTCGGCGGAAGATAAGCCCCGCAGGCCGTGTCCATCCTCCCTTCGGCAAGCTCTTCGGCGGAAGATAAATCCCGCAGGCCGTGTCCATCCTTTCCTCCAGCAGCTTCTGCAACGGTGAACAAAACAATTGCCATTATCTTCTTTTGTTGTAAAAACCGTGGTAAATCTGCGAGTTTAATGTTGTGCCGCAGATTTTTTTACCCTAAACTCTCCACAGCATAATTAAATTTTAATGGAGAACACCACAATGTTTATAACAGAAGCTATTGCTGCGACTGAAACGGCTGCTGCTGTAGAGCCGAGCCCGATGGCCGGTTTCCTCATCCAGCTGGTACTTGTTTTTGCAATCTTTTATTTTCTGCTGATTCGTCCTCAGCAAAAGAAGATGAAAGAACATGAGGATATGCTGAACGCAATCAAACCTAAGGACGAAATAATCACCGGCGGCGGCATATATGCCAAAGTTGTCAAAGCCGATGATGCTGTTTTGACGGTGGAAATAGCAAACGGTGTTGAAATCAAAATCTCCCGTTCCAGCGTCAGGGAAGTGGTTTCTGAAACCAAAGAAAATTCGGAAAAAAAATAACTTAACAGAGAGAACGAATAATGTACAAATTATCATTACAAAGAATAGTTATGATTTTGGCGATATGTTTGCTTGGCATATTTTTTGCCGTTCCGAACTTCGTCAAAGATCCTAAAACGACGCTGCCGTCATGGTGGCAGCCTGTAAATCTGGGATTGGATTTGCAGGGCGGTTCCAGTTTGCTGCTTGAAGTGGATATAGATACCGCGTTAAAAGACAGAATGCAGGCTTTGGAAGATTCTGCCCGTGCTTCGTTGAAAGAGGCCAGAATCCGTTATCAAAGCATAAATTCCGGCGCTGACGGGCTGAAGGTAAAAATTGAAAACGCCAATGCCCGTTCCAAGGCACTAACGCCGCTGCGCAAGATGGACGACGGATTGAAGGTCGCTGACAACGGCAGCGGAACGCTTGTCGTTACTTATGATGAACCTGCGTTAAATGAAATCAAAAGAAAGCTGGTCGACCAGTCCATTGAAATTGTCCGTAAGCGTATCGACGAATACGGAACCAATGAACCGATTATTCAGAGCCAGGGATATGGACGTATATTAGTACAGCTGCCGGGTATCCAGAATCCGGAAGAAGTAAAGATTTTGCTCGGCAAAACCGCTAAAATGACATTCCATTTGGTTGACAGTTCGACGACGGCCGCCGAAGCCAAACGCGGTAAGCTGAAAAGTTCTTCGCGCTTAATCCGCGGTATAGAGGGCGAGCAGTATGTTATTGTAAGAAAGCCTGCCGTCGGCGGAGAAACGCTGACCGATGCCGGCGTATCTTTTCAGGACGGAGCTCCTGCTGTCAGCTTTAAGTTTAATAATCTTGGTGCCAAGAAGTTTGGTGAAGTAACCAAAAACAATGTTGGCGAACAGCTGGCAATCGTTTTAGATGACGAGGTTATTTCCGCTCCGACAATTCAATCGGCGATTACGGGCGGTTCGGGCGTTATTACCGGAAATTACACCTCCGAAAGTGCTCAGGAATTGGCTTTGCTTTTGCGTTCCGGTGCTTTGCCTGCTCCGCTGAATATTCTTGAAGAACGGACGGTTGGTGCCGGCTTGGGTGCCGATTCTATCGAAGCCGGAATTTTCGCATCAATAATCGGTTTTATCGGAGTTGTCGTTTTCCTCGTATTGGCGTATGGTCTGTTCGGGGTATTTACAACGATTACCGTTTTTCTGAACCTGTTTTTGATGCTGGGGGCTTTGAGCTTAATCGGTGCAACGCTGACGCTTCCGGGTATTGCCGGTATCATTTTGACAATCGGTATGGCTGTTGACGCAAACGTTCTTATTTTTGAACGTATGCGGGAAGAAGTCAAAAACGGCCGCTCTATAAAAGATGCCGTAGAAAGCGGTTTCTCTATCGCCTGGGGGACGATTATTGACTCGAACCTGACGACGCTTATTGCCGCCGCGGTACTGTTCTATTTTGGCAGCGGTCCTGTCAGAGGCTTTGCCGTAACTCTTGCAATCGGTATTGCAACGTCAATGTTTACGTCCGTAACGGTAACAAGGCTGATTATTGCGGCATGGTTTAACCGCTATAAGCCGAAAGCTTTGCCGATTTAATTGATAAGGAATAACTAAAATGACTATGTTAAAATGGATCACTAAAGACACTAATATCAATTTTATGGGAGCGCGGCACTTTACTTATGCGCTGTCTTCCCTGTTGGTGATATTATCATTTGCCAGTATGTATATCAAAGGTTTTAACTTTGGTATCGATTTCTCTGGCGGCGTATTGATGGAAATAAAGTCAGAGCAGCCGATTAATGTAGAGGAAATCCGCTCCAAATTAAGCGTTGTAAAGCTGGACGAATTAAATTTGCAGACGATTGGCTTGGACGGCAAAGAACTGATGATTCGTGCTCAGGCTGACAATGCGAACGAAGTAGCCCAGCGCAAAGCCGTGGCGGAAATCCGGGAGATATTAGGCAATGGTTACGAATATCGGCGCGTAGAAACCGTTGGGCCTCAGGTGGGCGATGAATTGAAAACGGCAGGAATTGTCGCTTCTGTTCTGGCTATTCTGGCGATTGCAATATATATATGGATACGGTTTGAGTGGCAATTTGCCGTTGGTACTTTATTGGGATTGTTTCATGATACCGTAATCACGGTTGGATTGTTGTCGTTTTTCCGGTTTGATTTCAGCTTAACAACGGTTGCTGCGATTCTGACATTGGTAGGTTACTCCGTAAATGACAAGGTTGTAACGTACGACCGTATTCGTGAAAACTTGAAAAAGTATCGTAAAATGCCGCAGGAAGAGCTGATTAACAAAAGCGTTAACGACATCTTCTCCCGTACAATATTGACTGGCGTTACAACGCTTGTTGCCGTTATCCCGTTATATCTGTGGGGCGGCGATGCATTGGAAAGTTTTGCCTTTACGATATTGGCCGGGTTGATTATCGGTACTTATTCTTCAATTTTTGTATCGGCAGCAGTTTTGAATTTGTTTGACTTAAGGGCTGTTAACCACAAAGATGAAGATAATTATTTCGGTTCAATCGGCTAATTTGGCTGAAACGTAGCCAAATTCCAAAAGCTCCCCGGTAATTTTTGCCGGGGAGCTTTTGGGTTGAAAGAAATGTTTGTGAACCTAATTATAAAATCTGTGGGCTGCTTGTTTAGTTTGTACTTTGGGAGGAGTAAATTTGCAAAGTTCGGGAGCTCCTTCTACACGTTTAAATACTTCTTCTGCGAAGGCCATTTTAGCAACGTGCGTAATAAAAAGCGGACGTTCTAATTTCAATTTGCCGAGTGTTTCTTCCAGAGCTTCAAAGCTGTCATAAATTGTACCGACAAACATAAGGTTGTCTTTTAATTTATCTCTGCTCACTTTTTCCATTTTCATACCTCACAAAAATTATAAACCAAACACTGAAAAAGTATGAGTTGGAAAACTTTTTTAAAGCTCTTAATAAAGCTATATTGACACAATAATATTATACAAAAAACCGATTCTAAATCATAAATTTCTGCCGAATTTGTTCACTGTGGTTGAATTTAATGTTTTTGGAGCCCGATACAAAGTGCTTTTTATGCCAATTGTCGGCAACCATACCGACAAGCTCGCTGTCCATTTCATGATGTTCCGCAAAATTAAACCGGTTTGCCAAATCATATACAATATAATTGGCAATATTTACTTTATTCATAACAAACCTCCTCTCAAATTGATGCTATCAATATAAAGAGTTGTTTTTACAAAATAAAGGGATGTAAAACCAATGTCTATGTTTATAAGGTGTTTTTTGCTCTGGACACCTGTATTGATAAACCTAAAGTTCTAATTTTACTTAATTTTTTATTAAAATCCAGCCTATCCCAGTTTCTCTTTCAGTAGTTTGTTCACAAGTCCGGGATTTGCTTTTCCCTGCGACTGCTTCATTACCTGTCCGACAAACCAGCCGATAAGCGCCGTTTTACCGCCTCTGTAACTTGCAACATTATCCGGATTCGCCGCAAGAACAGCGTCAATAACAACTTCAATTGCCGAAGTGTCCGTAACTTGTTTCAATCCCCTTTTTTCTACGATTATTTCTGGATCTTCTGACGTCTCGGCCATAATCTCAAAAACATCTTTGGCAATTTTCCCTGAAATGACATCCTTACAGATTAGATCAACAAGTTTTCCCAAATTCTCCGCGCTTACAGGCGAGTTGGCTATATCCAGATTTTTCCTCTTGAGCATGGCAAAAAAATCTCCCATCAGCCAGTTAGCTACTTTCTTGGCATCTCGTCCGTTAGCAGCTTTTTCAAAAAAATCCGCGGTTTCTTTATTTTCGCAAATAACCATTGCATCATAAGGCGTTAAGCCCAACTGCGAAATAAACCGGGATTTTTTTGCATCAGGAAGCTCTATAAGCTCGTCTTTGATTTTATTAATAAATTCATCGCTTAGAACTAACGGAGGCAGATCCGGTTCAGGGAAATAGCGATAATCATGAGCAAATTCTTTTTTGCGCATAACTTTGGTCGACAATGTTGTCGGGTCAAACTGTCTGGTTTCCTGACAAATCTCCCCACCGTTTTCATATACTTCGATATGCCGCCGTGCTTCCGATTCAATTGCCTGCATCACAAATTTAACACTGTTGACGTTTTTCATCTCGCAGCGGGTTCTTAATTCGTCTGTACCGTACGGGCGAACCGATACGTTGACGTCGCAGCGCATGGAACCTTCATCCATATTGCCATCGCAGGTTCCAAGATAACGTACAATGGAACGCAGCTTGCGCAGAAAAGCACCTGCTTCTTCAGGCGCTCTGAAATCTGGTTTGGTAACAATTTCCATCAAACCCACGCCGGCTCTGTTCAAATCGATAAAACTTTTGTGCGGATCAATATCGTGAATGGATTTTCCGGCATCCTGCTCAATGTGCATTCTTTCAATTCTGATTCTTTTGCTTTCGCCATCAGGCAAATCAATATCAATATAACCTTCTCCGACAATCGGATATAAAAACTGCGTAATCTGGTACCCTTGGGGGAGATCCGCATAAAAATAATTTTTGCGGGAAAATTCAGAATATTTATTAATGACAGCATTCAAGCCTAATCCGGTTTTAATAGCCTGATGGACACATTCTGTATTAAGCGTGGGCAGCATTCCCGGCATTCCGGCGTCAACAAAAGAAACGTTTTCATTGACGTCATCACCGAATTCGGTAGAAGCTCCGCTGAAAATTTTAGACTTTGAAATTATCTGGCAATGAATTTCCAATCCGCAGATAATTTCCCATTTTCCTTTTTCCGTTTCAATAATGTATTCTGACATATTTTATATCCTAACAAAATTAGCGCCGCGTTCCAGCTGGTAGGCTGTTTTGAAAATAGTCCCTTCATCAAAAGCTCTGCCGATAAGCTGCATACCTAACGGCAGCCCGTGAGAGGAGAGTCCTATCGGTAAACTTAGAGCTGGAAGTCCGGCGAGGTTGACAGATACCGTAAATACGTCATTCAAATACATGTTTATCGGATTTTCCATCATAGATTTGTCGCCAATGGCAAAGGGTTCAACCGGGCTCGTCGGCGTTAAAATAATATCACACTTTTGAAAAGCTTCGTCAAAATCGTTTTTAATCAGGCGGCGAACCTTTTGTGCCTTCAGGTAATATGCGTCATAATATCCGGCAGACAATACATAAGTACCGATGAGGATGCGGCGTTTGACTTCTTTGCCAAAACCTTCGGTTCTCGTATTTATATAAAGCTCATCAAGGCCGTTGCCGTCAACCCTCAGGCCATATCTGACGCCGTCATACCTCGCAAGGTTGGAAGAAGCTTCTGCCGGCGCAATAACATAATAGGCCGGCAGGGCATATTGCGTATGCGGCAGGCTGATTCTGACAATTTCAGCCCCTGCGGCTTTCAGAATTTCGGCAGCTTTATCCCAATATCCCGCTACTTCGGCACTCAGCCCGTCCGGTCTGTATTCGTCAGGAATTCCAATCTTCAGGCCTTTAATACCTTGTCCGATAAAAGCAGCAAAATCGGGAACTTCTTTTCTGGACGAAGTTGAATCTTTATCGTCATATCCGGCCATACTGTTGAGCATTAAAGCACAGTCGGTAACGTCCTTGCAAATAGGCCCCGCTTGATCAAGTGAAGATGCAAAAGCAACAATGCCGTAGCGGGAACAGCGTCCGTATGTCGGTTTAATACCGGTAACGCCGCAAAAAGCGGATGGTTCGCGAATGGAGCCGCCGGTATCTGTACCTGTTGCCGCAGCACACATCTTTGCGGCTACGGCGGCGGCCGAACCGCCGGAAGAACCTCCGGCAACAAGCGGCTTTTCTTTGCTCCACGGGTTAATTGCCGGTCCGAAATAACTTGTTTCGTTACTTCCTCCCATTGCAAATTCGTCCATATTGGTTTTGCCGGTAAAAATGGCGTCATCCGCACGCAGTTTGCTGATAACGTGCGCGTCATAAATAGGCACAACATTGGCCAGCATTTTGCTGGAGCAGGTGGTTAAAAGGCCTTTGGTGCAGATATTGTCTTTAATTGCACCGGGGATGCCTGCCAGCGGGGCGATTCCTTCGCCTGCGGCAATTTTGGCATCAACTTTGGCAGCCTGTGCCAGTGCGTTTTCTTTATCTAAAGTTACATAAGCCTGTACTTTATCTTCAACTTCGTCAATGCGGCTGTATACGTTTTCGGTAAGCTCCACGGAGCTGATTTCTTTTTTAACCAGCTTGTCATGCAGTTCGTGGGCTGTTAATTTATATAAATCCACAGTTGTTCCTCCTTCTGTTATTCGATTACGCGCGGTACTTTAAAGCCGTCGTTGTATACGGCAGGCGCGTTTTTCAGCGCGTCCTCATGGGATACCCCCGGGTTTACAACATCCTCGCGGAATGCGTTGCTTATCGGCAGTACGTACGGGGTCGGCTCAATGCCTTCCGTATCAATCTTTTCCAGAATATCGGCATAATTGAGGATTTGGTTAAACTGTTCGGTAAATTTTTCCATTTCGCTTTCCGGAATCGTCAAACGGGAAAGCCCGGCGATGTGTTCAACATCTTTTACTGTTACCTTCATTAGTACGCCTCCTAAAAAATTTATGATGAATTTTATCAATAACCTGTTTTATTATACCACACAGTACCAGTCTTGTGCAGTATTTTGGTAAGCCTTAGCTAAATAAAATTGCGTAAAATAAATGCTTAATGCTGCCAGACAGCAAAAATGCCCCCGCAAAACCTTTACGGAGGCAGATTGTTTATTCAAATGACGTTAAAAAGTTGCGCATGCAGTCCTCAACGCCGCGTTTAACAGCTTTGGCTCGGCTCGGTTCGCCGATTTTCCAGAAGTTAATGGAGCTGGACGAGCCGATGCTTTCAACATTCTGGTTAAACAAAAAGCGTTCTTCGTTTACATCGACGCATTTTAATTTCATCGTTACCACAGCGCTGTAAGTCTG
>ERZ779865.2681-NODE-2681-length-10870-cov-3.919834_pt1 | contig 10870 bp, 11 predicted proteins | sample MGYA00433088_ERZ779865 | MGnify/ENA primary metagenome ERZ779865 (study PRJEB29588, sample SAMEA2151703) | human gut metagenome | biome: human gut; feature: human-associated habitat; material: faeces | place: Denmark | collected 2008/2010 ... | reverse complement strand
CCTGCCATAATAATTTCATCCTGATAACCCGGAATCATGGCAGGAACAGGCTCTACATGAGCGTCAACCGGCGAATTTGTCTGGATTGCAACACAGAAATTGCATAATTTCTCACGTGTTTCCAAACGTATAGCCTGAATGATATCGCTGCGTACTTCTTCCGGCAGCGGTTTTACCGCATAACCAAGGTTTTTAAAAACAGCCGAAGCAAAAATTGCAGTTTTTACGGCCTGCGTTACAACATGAGGCGCAATAAACAAGCCCTGATAAAATTCGCGTGCCGTATCCCCCAACGTTGCCCCCATTTCGCCGCCTAATCCCGGAGCGGTAAGACGGTATGAAGCAAGTTCTACCAAATCGGCACGTCCGGCTATATAGCCGCCGGTAGGAGCAAAACCGCCGCCCATATTTTTAATAAGAGAACCTGCTATTAAATCTGCGCCGACTTCGGTAGGTTCCTGTTTTTCAATAAATTCGCCGTAGCAGTTATCTACAAAGCAAATAACATCTGGCTTAACCTTTTTTACGGCTGCGCATATCTCGCCTATTTGCGCTACATTAAGCGTTTTACGTACACTGCTGTAACCGCAGGAACGCTGAATATGTATTAAGCGCGTTTTATCTGTAATAGCGCCGCAAATAGCTTCTAAATCCGGCTTGTCGTCCTGCATGGGAATTTCTTTATAAATAACGCCTAAATCTACAAGCGAACCCGGCGTTTTTACGGGGCTGCCGATAATTGTCTGCATGGTATCATACGGAGTTCCTGTTGCAGCTATCATCTCGTCACCTGCACGCAGTACACCCAAAAGAGCTACTGCCAGCGCATGCGTACCACTTACAAACTGTGAACGTACCAGCGCTGCTTCCGTATGGAAAATTTCTGCGTAAATAGCATCAAGGTTCTCTCGCCCAACATCGGAATAAGCATAACCGGTTGTAGGTTTTAAATAATAATCTGAAACCATGTGGTTACGGAAAGCCTTCATTACTTTTTCCGTGTTAAATAAGGCGGCTTCTTCGTATATTTTAGAATATTTTTCTACATCATTAAGTGCTGTTTTTTCAATTTCTGCAAAGTCTACCATTTAAATTATTCACTCGCTTTTTAAAATATATTCATTGTATGCTTCCAAATCTTCTACCGGCAGAATAACTTTCATTACTGCGCCATTTTCGGTATACTCCTGCTCTAAAACGTTGGCGGTTTCATGAAGCTGGGCAGCTTTGGCTGTTTCCGCATAAGGAATACACAAAGTAACTTCCACGGCTTTGCTTTTAAGATGTGATTCTATCATCTGCTGCAAAGATTCAAGGTTTAACTTTTTAGCTGCCGATATACAAACGGTATCTTCTTCCAGTGCCAATCTGTCAGCCAGTTTGCTGTCCGGAGGCAGTTTATCTATTTTATTATAAACCGTAATAACAGGCTTTGTTTCTGCGCCGATTTCTTTTAAAACTTCGTGTACCGCCGTGGCCTGTTCTTTATAAAGCTCGTGGCTTACGTCGATAACATGCACCAGTAAATCAGCTTCCGTTACAACTTCAAGCGTAGAACGGAAAGCAGCAATCAGCTGATGCGGCAGGCGCTGAATAAAACCAACCGTATCGGTTATAATTATTTCCTGCTTATTTGGAAGCGTCAGCTGGCGTGTAGTTGGGTCTAACGTTGCAAAAAGCTGGTCTTTGGCATAAATATCGGAATTTGTAAGTGTATTAAGAAGCGTTGATTTGCCGGCATTGGTATAACCCGCTAAGGAAACCTGTGGAATGCCGGAATTCCTTCTCCGCTTTCTCTGGGTCCGGCGCTCCGTGGACACGGTTTCCAACTCCTTGGAAAGCTCCGTAATGCGGTGTTCAATCTTTCGTCTGTCCAGTTCCAGTTTCTTTTCACCGGCACCCTTATTACTCATGCTGCCGCTGGCGCCGCCCTGCCTGCTTAAGGCATCGTGCAGTCCCACCAGCCGCGGCAGAAGGTACTTAAGTCTTGCCACCTCTACCTGCAGCTTGGCTTCCCTTGTCTTGGCACGGCTTGCAAAAATATCCAGTATCAGATTGGTTCTGTCCATTACGGGCAGCTTGCATTCGTCCTTTAAGTTGCGGAGCTGGGACGGCGTCAGGCTGTCTTCAAAAACAACCAGCTCCGCATCCGTCATTTTCGCCAGTTCCCGCAGTTCTTCCACTTTGCCAGTGCCAATATAAAGTGCCTTGTTGGCAGCCTCCATTTTCTGGGTCAGAATGCCCACCACCTGCATGTGGCATGCTTCTGCCAGACTTTTCAATTCCTGCATGCAGACATCATAGTCATCCGCTACGCCGGTGTCCACTCCCACCAGGATTACTTTTTCTCTTATATCTTCCAAAATCAGCTTCCTTCCTTTTCCACCATTTCCAGTTCAAAATAAAAAGCCACGCCGTTTTCGTAATTCTCCACACCGTATTTCTGGTTCATGGACTCCATAATTGCCTTTACAATGGAAAGTCCCACGCCGCTTCCGCCGTATTCCCGGGTTCTTGCCTTATCCACTTTGTAAAATTTATCCCAAAGATAAGGAATAGACTCCTCCGGTATTTTATTGCCGGTGTTGAAAATACTGATGCGCACCTTGCCTTTTTCCTTGCCGAAGCGGATTTCCACAATCTTTTCCCCGCCACAGTAATGCAGGGCGTTGGTAAAGTAATTGGTAAACACTTCCTCCGTCATGTACTCATCCGCCCAGACATAAATGGGGTCACTGGGCTCCATGCGTATCTGAATATCCTGACCGTTTGCCAGAATACCGGCGGACTGGATATGGTTGCGGATAAGAGCAACCACATCGAAACGTTCGAAGTTCACCGTTTCCTTACCGAATTCCAATTCATTCAGGGTCATGAGCTTCTTTACCATCTGGTTCATTTTATTCGCTTCATCCACAATGACGCTGCAGTAAAATTCCCTGCTTTCCGCATCGTCGTTGATACCCTCCTGCAAGCCCTCCGCATAGCCCTGGATAAGCGCAATAGGGGTCTTTAACTCATGGGAAACATTGGACAGGAATTCCTTTCGCATGGAATCGATTTTCTCTTTGTTCTCAATATCCTTGTGGAGTTCGATATTGGCATTTTTCAGCTCCTGTATAGTGCTCTCAAGGGTCTCGGACAACGTATTCATATGCTCACCCAGAAGGCCGATTTCACTCTTCTGCTCCCCTTCGTACTTGGCATCAAAATCCAGCTTTGTCATCCGCTCTGAAATCTCCGCCAGCTTTAAGATGGGCTGTGTAATCTTTCCGGTCACGTAAAAAATAATAACACTGCTTATGGCAATACAGATAAGACCCGCGTAAAACAGAAATCGATTGGCGATTTTTACACTTTCCCGGATGTTTTCCAGTGGCGTACGGATATAAAATGCCTGTCCTTCCGACAGCCAGCCCACCATTTCCATATATTCCGTCCTCGTCTTGGAGTCCTCGACCTTCTGGACAGTGTAACGGTCCGTTTCCTCCAAAATATAAGGGTCCTTAATCGGTGTGTATATCCGGTCCCACAAAAGACCTTTGAGCATGTCCATGTCGTTGCCGAAGGTTGCGATAATGCGTGCTTCCGTATCCTGTACCACGCCCATGATGGCATCCATCTTGGAATACTCCGGTACATCCTCACCACGTGTCAGCTGCTGCGCTAAAATATCACATGCTTCATATAATTTGGTGGACTTGCCACTCTGACCGGAAATAATAAGAGGTGTACGCGCCTCATCGATCAATACGGAATCGACCTCATCGATGATCGCATAGTGCAGACCTCTCTGTACCAGCTGCTCCTTGTAGATCACCATGTTGTCACGCAGGTAATCAAATCCAAGTTCGTTATTTGTAATATATGTAATATCGCAATTGTAAGCGTCGCGGCGCTCATCGTTGCTCATATCATTCAATACAACGCCAACGGTCAGTCCGAGGAATTCATGCACTTTTCCCATCCACTCGGAATCTCGTTTTGCCAGATAATCATTGACCGTGACGATATATACCCCTTTGCCCTCCAGCGCATTTAGATAAGCCGGAAGTGTAGATACCAATGTCTTACCTTCACCTGTCTTCATCTCTGCAATACGTCCCTGATGCAGGATAATACCACCGATAATCTGTACTCTGTAATGCTCCATGCCAAGCACACGGCTTGCTGCCTCACGTACGGTCGCATACGCTTCCGGAAGCAGATCGTCAAGTGTCTCTCCTTTTTCCAGACGCTCCTTATATTCTTTTGTCTTTCCCCGTAATTCTTCATCCGAAAGTGCCTTCATCCCGTCACGATAAGATTCCACTTTATCTACGAGGGGCGTAATTCGTTTCAACTCCCTGTCACTGTGTGTACCAAAAATTTTAGTCAATGCACTCATAATATATTTTGCTCCTAACTCGCATAGAATATAGGTATTGTACCACTTTCTCCACATTTACACAACTCAAAGGCCATGAATGTTTTATAAACTTTTTATGAACGAACAGGATTCTGCTATTGAAAATTTGTAAACAGCTTGCTATGATAAGAGGACGATTATTGTATTCCAAACACAAGGAAGAAACAGAAAGGAAGGTAACAACCCATGTCTTATATTTACAAAACAAAAGGCACCTGTTCCACACAGATCGAAGTGGAGCTGGACGGAAATATTGTTAAAAATGTTAAATTCACCGGCGGCTGTCAGGGAAATCTTCAGGCAATTCCCCGTCTGGTTGAGGGCATGACTGTTGAAGAAGTGGAACGCCGTATTTCCGGTATTCACTGTGGCATGAAAAACACCTCCTGTGGTGATCAGCTTGCCCGGGCATTGCGCGAAGCCTATGATGCACAAAAAAATGCATAATACCATTCCCGGATTATGTAAAAGCCTCCCCAGACAGATCTGTCTGGGGGCTTTTTTATCCCCGTACCACCGGCTGCAACTGCTTTCCTTCCAAAGCTGCCGAAATCGTCTCCGGCAAAAGTTCCATTTTTGCCACCATCGAATTTGGCTTTTTTTCATAATTATCCTGTGCGAATGGCACAAAATAAATATGTTTCGTATTCATCAGCATCCCGATATTTTTAAAACTGGCTCCCAGTGCATCGTTGGTGGATATGGCAATTACCAGTGGTTTTCCATTGCGCATATGCGCTTTGGCAGCCATCAGAACCGGAGTATCGGTGATTGCATTCGCCAGCTTCGCCGCAGAATTTCCTGTACACGGTGCAATCACCATCACATCCAGATATCCCTTCGGTCCGATCGGTTCTGCCTCCTGAAGTGTGCGGATTCCAGGGTTCCCCGTTATGTCACAGACTTCTTCCATAAACTCTTTTGCCGTTCCAAACCGCGTATCGCAGTTCTGCGTCTGATAAGAAAAGATGGGAATCACATGTGCTCCCATCTCCGTCAGTCTCTGAATCTCTTTCCTGGTTTTTGCGAATGTACAGAAAGAACCGGTAATCCCATACCCTATATTGCGATTTGATAAATCCATGTCTTTGCCTCTTTCCTGTCCTGCCTGATTTTACTGTGTTCAAGAATTGCATCTGCCAGCACTTTGGCACTGCTCTTTGTCGTATACAGCCCCGGAAGTCCCAATGCCGCCACAACTTTGATTCCATATGCCTCCGCTGCCATCAGATCCGTACCGCCGGGTCTTGATGCAATATCAATGATCACGGCATCCGAATGCATTTCACGGATCATCGGCTCACGGATCACAAGTGCCGGAACCGTGTTTACAACCGTGCGTGCCCCATATGCTTCCTCCGGTCCGTATGAAAAATCGACTGCCTCATGTCCTTCCGTTCGTGCCAGCCGGCGTGCCTCTGCACTCCTTGCCAGCACTGTCACTTTCGCTCCCATCGCAGACAAAACTCTGGCGATCTCCCTGCCGCATCTTCCATACCCGCTGACAATAATTTTCTGCTCCCGAATAGAATAATCACTGTATTTTAAAATTTCAGCAACCGTTGCTTCTGCCGTAATACATGCGTTGCGGTGCACAACCACTGCATCTGTCATCATATCATAATATTCCGTTCCCGCATCCTCACAGCGCTGCCTCCATTCCGGTCCGAAAATTCCTCCAAACAGCATCCAGTCCCTTTCTTTTTCCCTCGTCAGTTCCTCCTTTAATATAAGGTTTACATCATGGTTTCTCTCAATCTTTGTAACAGGAACCGGCAGCACCAGATACCTGCTGTTGTCCAGCACTTTCAGCGCCTCTTCCTTTTCCACTCCCCGTCTCCAGTCCAGTCGGTGTATCTTTCCCGGAAGACATGCGGCAAGATTGCTTTGTCGCTGATCCGTAACAAAAATCACGATATTTCCGGTCATATAAAAACGCTCCCTTCCATATAACATATGAAAGAGAGCGTCATAAGGTGCAGAATCGTTATTACTAAAGTCTGGTCTCTACAAAGATATCGTAGATTGCCTTGATGGCAGCCTCGAAATCGTCATTGCTGACACCAATAATAATATTTAACTCGGAAGATCCCTGGTCAATCATCTTGACATTGATGTTCGCATGGGCCAGTGCAGAAAAGATTCTGCCTGCAGTACCGCGGGTAGATTTCATTCCACGTCCCACAACCGCGATCAGACCCAGATCAGCTTCCAGATCAATCACATCCGGATGGGTCAGACGGCGGATGGAGCTGATCACCTGCTGCTCCTTGCCTTCAAACTCTTCCTGATGCACAAATACGGTCATGGTGTCAATACCGGATGGCATATGTTCGATCGAAATTCCGTTTTCCTCAAATGCCTGTAATGCTTTACGGCAGAATCCGACTTCGGAATTCATCATGTCTTTGTCGATGCTGACTGCGACAAACCCCCTTTTACCGGCAATACCGGTAATCGTGTATTCCGGTTTCTGGCAGGTACTCTCTACGATCAGGGTTCCCTCTGCCTCCGGATCATTGGTATTGCGGATATTGATCGGAATACCGGCTTTACGTACCGGGAACACCGCATCCTCATGAAGTACGGAAGCTCCCATATAAGAAAGCTCTCTTAATTCGCGGTATGTGATCACATGGATCGGCTGCGGATTGTCAATGATACGCGGATCTGCTACGAGACATCCGGATACATCTGTCCAGTTCTCATATAAACTTGCATGACATGCTTTTGCAACAATTGATCCGGTAATATCGGAACCACCGCGGGAGAATGTTTTCACCTTTCCATCCGCACCAATTCCGTAAAATCCAGGAATTACAGCTTTCTCACACTCTGCAAGTTTCTTTGACAGTACCTTATCCGTCTTGTCTGCATCGAGATTTCCTTCTTCATCAAAAAAGATTACGGTTGCAGAATCAATAAACTCATATCCAAGATAATCTGCCATAAGAATACCATTCAGATACTCTCCGCGGGAAGCCGCATAATCCACACCGGCTTTTTCCTTAAAGTTTTTGGAAATTGTCTTAAACTCCTCATCCAGCGTTACTTTCAGTCCAAGTCCGTTGATAATGGAATCATAACGCTCTTTGATCTTCATGAGAGGAACACGGAACTCCTCGCCTGCCTCTGCTTTCGCGTAGCATGCATATAACATATCCGTAACCTTGGTATCTCTGGAATTACGCTTTCCAGGAGCACTCGGCACTACATATTTTCTGGATTCATCCGCACGGATAATATCGCCAACCTTGGCAAACTGCTCGGCACTCGCCAGCGAGCTGCCACCAAATTTTACAACCTTAACCATTTTTAACTTTTCTCCTTCAAGAATAATAACTTCTGCTATTATACTTCTACCGTCTGGCTTTCGTCAATTATTTTCTTCCAGATAGATCACATCCGTTGCGATCGTATTGCTTGATCCGTCCACCTGCAGAACTCCATAGGATGGCGGTATTCCGTAAGGCGGCTGTCCGATGCTTCCCGGATTCATATAGGCGATCCGGTTGTGTTTGTCATAAAAAACCCGGTGGGTATGTCCGAACAGCGCGGCATCGACCTTCCGCTCCTCTGCCGCATATTCCAGATTCAGATATCCGGCTTTTACATTAAATGTATGCCCATGGCAGATCAGTATTTTTTTCCCTTCGATCAGAAGAATCCGTTCCGGGATGTCCTGACGGCAATCACAGTTTCCCGGCACCTGTTCCATTATCGTCATAGGGAATTTCCGGTGCAGCTGTTCTGCATCCGCCCAGCAGTCTCCCAGATGAATGATCATATCCGGACGTAATCGGCCGACTGCCGTAACCATATTATTTACATTTCCGTGCGAATCACTGAGCACCAGAATTCTCTTCATATAAAACATACTCCTTTTCGTTTAAAAAGCAAAAAGACCTTTGCTCCGGCATCCTCGCCAAGGCAAAAGTCTTATCTCCTTCTCATTTCAGCGATGACTATCCCAGTCGTTTCCACTGCTTACTACATTTGTAGTAGGAATAAAACATGCAGTGTTCCGCCTGCTCACAGCGCTTTGGTGCAGTCTCAATGCTGCACTGGCAGTTTACAATTGCATCTGCCTTCCCCTTACAATTTCCCTTTAACATGACATCGTCTAAAACTTCATCTGACATACTTCTTTTTGCTCCTTATTACTACCAAGTTTTGTTCACGACGGCTTTCATTATACAATATATGGTAGGTAAAGACCATAGGTCAAATCTCACAAATAGACCTGCCTGTTTTGTAAAAATTTTCACTTGACGAAACAGGGAAAATGCGCTAGAGCTCCAGCTTATTTATTAAGTTCAAATTATACTTTTCCACCAATTCCATGCATTTTCTGTAAGAATCCATATCCTGAATATGTCTCACACAATGGGCATCCAATCCGAGAATCGCTTTATTTCCGACTTCCCCGGCAATCTTCCAGAAACGCTCTGCCGGATAATGCCTTGCCCCTTCTCCCATGCCGAGCATGTTGATCTCCAACGGGATGTCCAGTTCCTTCATTTCTTTGCACAACCGGGTCATCTCCCAGTCGTATACCGAATCCATTCCCTGATAATTCATCAGATCCGGATGGGCAAGATATGCATAACTTCCGGTCTGCATCCCTTCGATTACGAGATCCACATATCTGCGGATACGGCTTTCATCCTCCGTCTCTGTCCCGGTATACGGTCCGTTTTCTTCCGATCCCAGAAAATGCTGCCCCATGATCATATAATCACATCCAAGGTTGCGGAACATCCGCATCTGTTCTTCGTAAAATTCCGGAACATACTCTGCCTCAAATCCTGCATATATTTTTACCTGATCCCGGTACTCCGCTTCGAGCCTTCGGATCGTCTCCACATATTCCGGTGCCTGTTTCATGGTCATCCGGATATTGGATACATATCCGTCCTGATAGGGGCACGGCACATGATCGGAAAATCCAAAAATTTCAATTCCCATGGAAATCGCTGCCTCAATATATTCTCTCTCCGTATCATAGGCATGCTGACACCGCCATGTATGTGCATGATAATTTGCTTTTAAAAAATCCATTCTGTTGTCCTTCATCCGTTTATTCGCCTATCATTTTAACATGGAATACGTTTTATGACAACAAAAGACCGTGTGCATCCTCTCATGCCCACACGGTCTTTTATTATTTCAAATACTCAAATAAATTACTCCCTATTGTTTAAATGAACAATATTTCTATTTTTTTTTTCGACAAAGAACATATATAAGCGCAACGAAAGCAAAAAGAGCAGTTGCCATTATATGTCGGCTATTTGATTGTGGAATTTTTATGAACATACAAAAAAGTGTTACAATCAGTGCTGGGATTTCTATGATTGATAAAATAATAATAGATGGTAAAAAATCTTTTTCTCCTCCCTTTTTCATATCAATTCCTAACACAGCTACAATACAAAGAGGAATTATTTCTGACATTAATTCAAAACCATAATTCATATGCAATCTCCTTATTTTTCTTAATGCCCCCACCGCCTAGACCAAGAAACATTTTTTTTCAAAAGAACTTTTTCAGAAGAATCCGAATAAAAATCGCCTCTGTATCTATAATATATTTTTCCACTTGAATGACTAACACATCTTTCACCGTCAAAATAAATGCTATCTGGTATGTTTGGAATAAGTCCATCTGCTACAGAATCAATCAACGCCCCTGCGATTACACCAGCATCACCAGCTGCTAAACCAATTGTAGCAACTAATACTGTTGTAACTGCACCTAACGTCCATTTATCAAATTTTAAATTAAAAGTTTCTGTATGTGCTTTATAATTGTAAGCATATAAGGAAATAAAAGATTCCGTATTATTATAGAGTAAAATAGGTGTTACAACGTGTTCCGTTTGTTCCGTTGAAGAAATTTCTTTTTTATCCTTATCTACTTCTACACTGGTAGTATCTAACACAAAGTTATTATTTTCAATTTCTCCATACTCTGTATATAACATAGTTTTCCCATTAACCGTCAAATAATATTTTGCATATATTGATGTCCACCTAATTGTGGACCATATGGATCCCATTTTTGTAAATATAAAGTCATTTGACCTTTTACATTATATGTGTCATTTATTCCAACATACTTCTTATACACAAATTTAGAACCACCAACAATTGATGCATATGGTGAATCCCAATTATTACCACTACAATAATTTAATGTTCCTTTAGCGCATTTTAGACCATTTTCAATAACTGCTTGATCCGTATTACCACTAGCTTGAATATTAAAATAATTATAATACCCTTTTAATTCTCCATTTGCGCCTTCATATGTCCCTGATATTAAACTACTGCTTCCATTTCTTCCTTGTTCTTGTATTAATCTAGAAACAATAAAATATGGATCTATGTCATTCTTTTTACCAGCATCTAAAATTGCTTCTGCCAGACTTTCTCCTTCTAAAAAAGTATCTTCTGTTT
>ERZ779865.2678-NODE-2678-length-10876-cov-4.270123_pt1 | contig 10876 bp, 9 predicted proteins | sample MGYA00433088_ERZ779865 | MGnify/ENA primary metagenome ERZ779865 (study PRJEB29588, sample SAMEA2151703) | human gut metagenome | biome: human gut; feature: human-associated habitat; material: faeces | place: Denmark | collected 2008/2010 ... | reverse complement strand
AGAAATTTTCCGTTGATGAACATCAATGTCACGACCAGACAGATCAACAATCCTACAAAGGATGTGATCATCTGCGTCTTAATCGAATGATGTACACTTTTTATCTTCTGTTTCTTATCTTTACTTATGATCTTCATGCTTCATCAACCTCAAATTTATATCCCATGCCCCAGATTGTCTTGATATAATTGCCCTTCTCACCCATCTTGCTTCTTAATTTCTTCACATGTGTATCAATTGTTCTTGCATCACCAAAATAATCATAATTCCATACATTATTCAATATTTTCTCTCTGGAAAGCGCAATTCCCTGATTTTCTATAAAGTAGGTCAACAATTCGAATTCTTTATAACTAAGTTCGACCGGTGTTCCATCAATCTTCACGATATGTGCTGACTTGTCAATGGTAATACCGCCTGCCTCCAGCGAATCATTGCCGACCGCTCCCAAAGTTCTGCGAAGGATCGCATTTACTCTTGCCACAAGAATCTTTGGACTGAATGGCTTGGAAATGTATTCGTCCACACCAAGTTCAAATCCGGTGAGTTCGTCCTCCTCATCCCCCTTTGCAGTCAGCATAATGATGGGCACTTTTGAAGTTTCTCTGACCTCCCTGCACACATCCCATCCATTCATCTTCGGCATCATTACATCCAGTATGATCAGCGCAATATTTTTTTCCTGATAAAAAATGTCGAGTGCTGCTTCTCCATCCCCGGCCTCTAGCACCTCGTAATCTTCCCGGACTAGAAAGTCCCGGACCAGTTTTCTCATTCTGCTCTCGTCATCCACAACTAATATTTTTATCTTTTCCATCTTTCATCCTCATTCCTGACTATGGTTCTTCCATTGTATGTTCACGTTCATTTAAGGCAGCTTCCCTTTCATCAAGTTCCTGCTCCCACGCCGCGTATTTATCAATCAGCTTATTCTCATAATTTATAATCGTAGGACTGTTACTCGTTGATGCAATGATAAACATTCCAATCATGCTGACTGCAAGTATCACAGATATAAATAACGTTATCTCATATTTTTTTCGGTATCCATCTGATTTTTTTAACATTTTCTTTTCATTTGATTCTTTTTTCGCTGAAATCCTTAACTTTTTCCGAAGGCTTTCCTCTAACATCGGATGCGTCACGGAAATCGGGAGAATATCCCTGTTATTAATGGCCGGGTTCTGGATCAGATATTCCTGAAGTTCTTTTAAATAAGTATATCCAACCGCTGTTTCAAACAGCTCCTGTTTCACCATTTTGTTATATATTTCAAGTACCGTTTTCGGATGATGCATATCTGCGCGCTCCTCCACATAATGAATTCCCTGCGCTTCCTTTTTCGCCTGCTCAACTTCCGCTTCATCCGTAAAAACAAAACCATTGATTGTTATTTTTTTCTTTTCGGACATGACCATTCCTCTTTATATTTACCAGATTTATTTCATACACCTTTTGACACCTTGCTCTTAATTATAGAAAAATATGAAAAGAAATGCAATGCATTATTGTATTGTAATTTCTATATAGTATAATCGGTTTAGGAAATCAATTTGGGAGGTAAGCGTGAAAAATAAGATCGATTGCTTATTTTTCGCAACAAGCTGCTTAGAAATGAGGTATTTTATGAACAAAAATAATTTTGCACCGCTGCCGCCTATGGGGTGGAACAGCTACGATTACTATGACACAACCGTAACGGAAAATGCCGTAAAAGCTAATGCTAACTACATGGCTGCACATTTAAAGGATTTTGGATGGGAATATATCGTTGTCGATATTGAATGGTACGCAATCGGTGCCGGTTCCATGCGTGATAAATTCCAGTATATCCCATTTGCAGATGTTGCCATGGATGAGTTTTCGAGATTGCAGCCGGATCCGGCTCGTTTTCCATCTTCCGCTGATGGAACAGGCTTTACACATCTTGCGGATTATATCCACAGTCTCGGTTTAAAATTTGGAATCCACATCATGCGTGGAATTCCAAGAACTGCTGCGCATAACCACTGTAAAATCAAGGGCAGTGATGTGACTGCCGATATGGTTGCTGATCCTTCCTCAATTTGTGGATGGAACCCGGATATGTACGGTGTCCGTGACACAGATGCAGGACAGGCTTACTATAATTCCCTGATGGAACTTTACGCTTCCTGGGGTGTTGATTTTATCAAATGTGATGATATCTGCAATACCAATATCTATCCAACGAATCCTTATTCTGCGCGTCATGAGATCGAAATGCTCTCAAAAGCAATCGTGCGCTGCGGACGGCCGATCGTTTTATCCCTGTCACCGGGACCTGCGCTGATCGAACACGCCTGGCATTATGAGACTTACGCAAATATGTGGCGTATCACAGATGATTTCTGGGATAAATGGGATCTGTTAAAAGATATGTTCCACCGCTGTGAACTCTGGCAGAATCATGTAGCCAAAGGCTGTTACCCGGATTGTGATATGCTGCCGCTCGGCTGGCTTGGAAAGGGATTCGGGCACGAATGGTACACGAATTTTACACCAGATGAACAGCACACAATGTTAACGCTCTGGTGTCTTTTCGGTTCTCCTCTGATGCTCGGCTGTGAACTGACAAAGCTGGATGATTCCACACTCGCACTTTTGACAAACCGCGATGTACTCTCCATGTTAACCCCGGACTGTAAACCTCATCAGGTATGTCTCGACGATGAGAAAGCCATCTGGTGTGCGCACAATGCGATTACCGGCGAACATTTTACCGCCTTCTTCAATCTCTCGGACGAGGCACAGCCGATTTGCTGCAATATCGAAGCTCTCCGTGTCGGCGATGAAGCATGCGTCCATGAAAATGCCAGCCTGACAGAGCTCTGGAGCAAAGAAAAAACATCCGCGTCCGGCAGTATCATTACTGTTACACCGCCAGCCCACGGATGTCTGGTATTTCGTGTTGAAAACTGATCTTTGTCTTTGCCACAGGATGGATTCTTCAAGCATCCGGAGGATCACTCCTCCGGCATCCAGACACGCATCTGATTTTCTCCCCGGTTCGCCCACGCATAATAAGGAATTGCGGTCAGCATCACGTCTGTCCGCTTCGGGCGTACCTCGGAATAAAGCGCGTCACTGCTCTCCATCCGGTATCCCGGCAGATGAATCAGCACATTTCCCTCCAATACACCTTCCATGCAAAGTTCTGTCCTGGCTTTGATCTCTCTTGGAATCCGGAGTGCCTGAATACACTCGCCATTGTCTACACCCTCAAAGCAGTAAACAACCGGTCCACGCATCAACGCAACACAGCCTTCATCTTCACGCACATTTGTATTTGCATATACTTTGCGTACCGGAAGATCAAATCTGAGTATGATTTCATCATTTTCTCCCCAGTTTCTCTTCAGATAGAAATAGCCGTCTTTCATATAAGATGCTGCATCTGTTTTTTCCCCATTCACTGTCACAGTAAGCGTATCCATACGGATATGGGATGGAATATGAATTGCCAGTTCAAACGGATCTTTCGTTTTTGCCTTTACCTGATAGGATACTTCTCCCTCCCACGGATAGCTGCTTTCTACCGTGACAACTGCTTTATCAAACTCTGCCGTCTGACCTAAAAACAGATGTGAGTAGAGCGTTGTTTCACTCTCACTCCACGCATAGATTCCAAGTGAGGTTACAAGGCGCACCAGGTTTGGAGGACAGCATGCACACGCATACCAGCCAGGACGGGTCGGCAGTACATGCTTATAGCCAAAAATTGTACCGGATGTTCCCGGATTGACTTCAAGCGGGTTGACATAGAAAAACTGTTTTCCATCCAGCTGGATACCGCTGATGGTTCCGTTATATAGCTCCCGTTCCATGATATCTGCGTAGATTCCAAGCGGCTTGATCTCTAACATTCTCCTCGCGAAAAAGATCATGCCGATGGAAGCACAGGTTTCCGCGTATGCCATGTCGTTTGGCAGATCATAATCAATCGTAAACGCCTCACCTTCCACAGTAGAACCGATTCCTCCGGTAATATACATTCTTTTCTTTACAATATTATCCCACAATGTCTGACATGCTTCATAAAGTCTTTGATCCTTATCTTCCCCGGCAAGATCTGCCATCGCCGTGTACATATAGACAGCACGCACGCTGTGACCTACCGCCTCTTTCTGCTCATAGATTGTGGCATGTGTCTGCGTATATCTCTGATCCAGTGGTTCTAAGCTATACTGTCCCCAGTGCTGCCAGCCTCTTTTTTTCTTTTCTTCGTAAAAATAATTTGGATTTTTTCCGCGTTCTTCCAGAAAATACCGTGCCATCTTTTTGTATTTCTCTTTTCCGGTTGCACGGTAAAGTTTCATCAGTCCGATCTCAACTTCCTGATGTCCCGGAATTCCATGCTCTTTTTCTTCTCCAAACATGGAAATAATATGGTCTGCCAGACGCTCCACAACATGAAGCAGTTTTTCTTTTCCGGTTGTCTGATAATATGCAGCTCCTGCCTCCATCATATGTCCTGCGCAGTAGAGTTCATGGCACTCCTGTAAATTCTGCCAGCGGTGTTCCGGTTCTTTCACAATAAAAAAAGTATCCAGATATCCATCCGGCTGCTGTGCTTTTTCGATGATATCAATGATTTCATCCGCACGCGCCTCCAATGCTGCATCCGGTTTTACGGCAAGTGAGTATGCCACACCCTCTAACCACTTTGCGACATCGCTGTCCTGAAAAACCATACCGTAAAACTCACCTTTGCTTAAGCCCGCGGCAATACGGAAGTTTTCGATAGCATGGCTTTTTTCCACGCCCGGGACTTCGTCGTTTAATACTTTTTCCTGAAAGGGGATAACGGTATCGATCATGCGGTGCTGCATGGCAGACCAGAAAGTGTCGTGGATGGTTACCTGTTTTATGTTGATTTCATGGATGTTTTTTGACATAGGTTCTCCTTTTTGGGTTTTTGGCTCGGATTTGCGGACCGCGGTGGGAACGCAGGCGATGCACGAATCCTACCTGCAGTGTGTTGGTTGATATGATTTCAGTTTAGCACGCGGGTGCGATAATACAATAGATATTTTAAAAAATATATCATAATTTCAGGCATTTGAAAGTATCTAAGCGCTTCCAATTTCAAACGCTTTTATATTATTCCTAATTTTGGGTACTACAAGCTTTCGGGGATAACCGCAAAGCCCAACGGGCGTGACAGTCCCTTTTTATTTCCATCGACTCTCATGCAGCCCTGCACGGTCGCAAAATCTGCAAAGTTCCAGACATGCTCGCCGATAAAGAATTTTCTTCTGTCAAATTCTGCATTCTGTCTCTTATAAAATTCTACCTGAAATTCTTCCGAAAACATTTCCGGTACACACTCATGGATTCCCGCTACAGCATCGGCACCATATTCCGTGATCATGACGGGTTTATTCTGTTTTTCCCAGAAATCCAGTTCCTGATTCAATCCATAGCAGGCAGCATCGAGATCACCGGACAAATTGTACCAGCCGTAATAGCGGAAGTGTATACTGTTTCCAATGATTATGCATATGTCCGTTGATCTGTACGCATTGGCCAATTCCTTTCCTCTGGTGCTCCATGCGCGATCCAAAATTAACACGCCCAATATTCTCCATCAGAATATCAAAATCTGCTCCTCTTTCAAATGTGACTTCCGGTATCTGACGGTATTTTGCTATAATATCGCGGTATCTGCGATATTTTTCCGTGATCTGTCCGTCTTCTGTCAAAAGTGCGTCATAGTCATAAGAAGTCACATCCGGAGTCAGCTCATCATAGTAGTTCGAACCGTTCATAAATCCAAAATTCGTACCACCTTCGAACATATAAATATTAACATGGCCAAGTTCTAACATTTTATCGAGGTCTTTGACACTTTCCTCCAGATTCCCCGTCATATGTCCGCCATTTCCCCAATGATCGAACCATCCTACCCAGAATTCTGTACACATGAGTGGTCCACCGTAATTAATCTGATACGGCACAATTTTTTTCAACAATACATCATAATAGTCCTGCACATGTTTTCCTCTAAACACATCATAGTAAAAAATGGAGGTATGATACAATGGAGAATAGTGACATTTTTTGTCTTTTAGCGACTTTCCGGTTATTTATTTTTGAAAGTGAATCCGCATAAGCGCGCGGCGACATACCGACATTTCGCTTAAATACTTTCCTGAAATAATATTCATCCGGATAACCGACTTCCTGACCGATCACTCCGGTATGCATGGTTGTCTGTGCGATCCTTATCCAGCAGACAGACAGCCCCCCGTTTTAAGATCAGCGGCTTTCCATCCTCAAGCAGATGCATCTCCCCATGTCTTATAAAATATAAAATCTGTTCTCCCGCCCGGAGGACATTTTAATTCATAGGACGTAATTTCCTGAATTAAAAAAACAGGGCGTCCCCCGACGCCCTGCCGTTTTCTTACTTATTCTTCTGACACTTTCTCAACTTCAAGTCCCAGTTCTTCTAACTGTTTTTGATCCACGATACCAGGTGCCTGTGTCATCAAACAGGACGCATCTTTTACTTTCGGGAATGCAATGACATCACGGATGGAATCTGCATGTACCATATGCATGACCAGACGGTCAAGTCCGTAAGCCAATCCTGCGTGTGGCGGAACACCATACTTGAATGCATCTAACAGGAATCCAAACTGCTCATGTGCGCGCTCTTTGGTAAAGCCGAGCACCTCAAACATCTTCTCCTGAATGTCATCCTGATGGATACGCACGGAACCACCGCCAAGCTCTGTACCGTTTAATACGATATCATATGCTTTTGCACGGACACTGCCCGGATCAGAATCAATCTTATCCCAGTCTTCCTCCATTGGCATGGTAAACGGATGATGCATTGCCATAAAACGGTTCTCCTCATCAGACCACTCTAACAGCGGGAACTCCGTTACCCATAAGAAATTATACTGGTTTGGATCAAGCAGATCTAATTCTTTCGCAAGTTCAAGACGAAGTGCTCCAAGCACGTTCCATACGATCTTATTTTTGTCTGCCGCAAATAATAATAAGTCTCCCGGCTCTCCCTGCATTGCAGATACCAGTGCCTTTAACTCATCCTCTGTCATGAATTTTGCAAAGGAGGATTTGTAAGTGCCATCTTCATTCACTGCAAGATATGCAAGTCCCTTTGCACCATAACCTTTTGCAAACTCAACCAGCTTATCGATCTTTTTACGCGGCATGCCAGCCTGTCCTTTTGCGTTGATACCACGGACAGAACCACCATTTTCCAGTGCTCCGGTAAATACGGAGAATCCACATCCCTCCACAACTTTAGATACATCACAAAGTTCCATGCCAAAACGTGTATCCGGTTTATCGGAACCAAAGCGGTCCATTGCTTCCTGCCATGGCATTCTCGGCAACGGAAGAGTTACATCCACACCGATTGCTTCCTTGAAGATATATTTGAGCAGTCTCTCATTGACATCAAGTACATCTTCCACATCCACAAATGCAAGCTCCATATCTGCCTGTGTAAACTCCGGCTGACGGTCTGCACGCAGATCCTCGTCGCGGAAACATCTTGCGATCTGGAAATAACGGTCATAACCAGAGCACATTAAAAGCTGTTTGTAAAGCTGCGGTGACTGCGGCAATGCATAGAAATGTCCCGGATGAACACGGCTCGGTACTAAGTAATCTCTTGCACCTTCCGGTGTTGACTTACATAACATCGGAGTCTCGATCTCAAGGAATCCCTCTTTCGCCATAAAGTCACGCATTAAGTATGCAACCTTGCTGCGGAGCATCAGATTCTTCTGGATGTCCGGTCTGCGCAGATCTAAATAACGATATTTTAAACGGACTTCATCTTTGGTCTGGCTGTTCTCCTCGATCTGGAATGGAGGTGTCTCCGCCTCAGATAAAATGCGGATATCAGTTGCGATCACTTCGATATCACCGGTCTTTAATGTCTCGTTTACTGCTGCGGAACGTTTCTCTACTTTTCCGGTTACCGCGATCACATACTCGCTTCTTAAACGCTCTGCCTTCTCATATCCCTCTTTACCAACGCTCTCCTCATTAAATACCAGCTGTAAGATACCGGAACGATCTCTTAAGTCGATAAAAATAAGACTTCCTAAATTTCTTCTCTTCTGTACCCATCCCATGACGGTTACAGTCTCACCGATGTTCTGATTAGAAACCTCGGTACATCTATGGCTTCTGTGTAAGCCTTTCATTGATTCTGCCATGATTGTCTCCTTTATACTCTCCTTATTCTATTTGTTAAAAAACTCCTCAAATTCTTCGTATCCTTCTTTGGAAAGCTGCTCTTTCTGGAATTTCTTGTTCTTGTTCATGCGGACAACCAATACCTGCTGTCCGTTCTCGCGGGCTTCTTTTGCCTGTTTCATCACATCCACAAGTTTCTCTGCCGGATACTTCTTTTCTACTAAGTAAGCAACTCTCTTCGGACGCTCCGGAATTTTGAACCCGCTCTCCATCAGAAGCAGGATAATACGCTCAAATCCGATGGAAAAACCACATGCCGGCACATCGTTGCCTGTGAATTTTCCAATCATCTTGTCGTATCTTCCACCGCCGCCGCAGGCTGCACCAAGCTCCGGCATTGCGATCTCAAAAATGGTTCCGGTATAATAGCTCATGCCGCGCACGAGTGTCGGATCAAAGACCAGTGTAAACTCTGCATTCTTTGTCGCATTGACTGCCGTTGCGATCTCTGTCAGACTGTCTGCCACTTCCTGATCCAGAAAATCTCCCAGCTTGTCCTTTAAGAATGCCACACCTTCCGCAACATCCTTGCGGTCTTTTAATAACTCAAACAGCTCTAAGTATTTGTCAATCGACTCTTTTGCATAGCCCTCTTCCCCGAGTTCTGCTGCCACACCTTCGAGACCGATCTTGTCCATCTTATCGAGGGTGATGAAAATGCTGTCGTAATCCTTCTCTTCAAATCCGCTGTATGCTGCCATTGCCTTTAAAATCCGGCGCTCATTGATGCGGATCTCAAAATTCTTAAATCCGAGTCTGCCGATGGTGGTGGTTGTCGCAGTGATCAGCTCAATCTCTGCAAGATTACTCGGCTCACCTAAAATATCAATATCGCACTGGGTAAACTGACGGTAACGTCCACGCTGCGGACGGTCGGCTCTCCACACGCTTCCAATCTGCAATGCCTTAAACGGTGTCGGCAGATCATTGGCATGGTTTGCATAGAAACGGGAAAGCGGAACGGTCAGATCGTAACGCATACCGAAATCGACCACATCCGCCTCTTCCTTTGCGGTCTCGAGATTTAACTTCTCGCCACGCTTTAATACTTTAAAGATCAGTTTCTCGTTCTCGCCGCCCTGCTTGTTGGAAAGGTTTGCAATATTTTCCATGCATGGGGTTTCAATCGGCGTAAATCCAAAGCTGCGGTAGGTATCTTTGATCACGCTCGTCACATAATCACGGATTTCCATCTCTGCAGGTAATATATCTTTCATGCCGTTGACCGGCTTTTTGCTCAGTGCCATTTGATTTCCTCCATTTTTTTCTCTTTTTATCCAGCATTTATTATACGTTTCGGGGCCTCATACGTCAAGGATTGTTGCAAAATGCTTTCCCATTACTTTTTCCGGGACATTACAATATAACGTGTCAGAAACTCAAACAACTTACGATTCGTCTCGGCGTTCTTCTCCTCAGCCTCCATATATTCCGGCATAGGGATTCCCTGCTGACACTCACCACAGATATCAATGCCAAGTATATTTTTCTGCGCAAGAAATAATGTCAGCAACTGCTCCAGCAGCGAAAGTGGCATCTTTCCCTGATTCCAGTTAGTTTCGCAATACCGCTCATCCAGCACATCCTTGTCGATTGAAATATAAAACGGAACATCCATCCTTATCTTTTCCGCTTTTTCATGCCCCTCTTCTGCGCGAAGTTCCTCAGCGGAAAACGCAATCAGTTTTTCTTTCAGTATCTTCTTCTCCCGCGCTTTCAGCTGCTTATCGGAGAAAACAGCCTGAATGTCTGCCTTCTTCGGTCCGATCAGGATCAACTGCTGCAAATTTGGATTCGTCAATAATACACTTCTTGCCCAATCACCGCAACTGATCATTCCATCAATCATCGGAGGCTGCATGTCTGTATGATGATCAAACAGAATCAACGAGAATGGCTCACTTATCCAATCTGTCATAATTTTGGTCACATAATGATAATTGCCGGAATCCAGGAAATGAATTCCACCGATTCCATATGGATCAATTCTTCTATGAATCTCTTTCTCTGCGCTCTGTGAACAATACAAATCACACTCGTAGATATCCGAGCAATCAATCCAATGAAGTTTATCATTGCGTGGAATATTCTCATCACAATACACATGAGAAAAATCCAGGATGAGGTGGTTGTTAAGTAGTTGTGCCAAATCATTCACCTTCCATCAAATGATATGAGGGTCAAAAGATATTTTGCCCCTCATTTATGATTATTCTTCTGCAAACAGTTGCTGTTTGCGCTGTATCATTTCATCAATTCTCTCGATATACTGCCCGACATCCTTGACATTCTCGCACCGTTCGATCCGATGTGTGCCATCCGGATTTGGCTCATTCCAGACACGTTTCGTTGAAGCTCCCGCTCCACACGCCACGATGGTCTGTTTCTCTTCCATAATCAGAATGTTGTATACGCCTGCCTTGCCCGGCTTTGCATACCCTACATTTTCCATATTTCCTGCCATGCCCTTCTGACGATACAGATAATATGGAGAAAGCCCCATCTCTTTGCAGATTGATGCACATAGATCCATATGTTCCTGTGTGTTTACCATCTGCATGCTTTCATAACGGTCTTTAAAAATGTTCAACCGCGCCGCACGCTTGATGGC
>ERZ779865.2673-NODE-2673-length-10896-cov-6.242967_pt1 | contig 10896 bp, 10 predicted proteins | sample MGYA00433088_ERZ779865 | MGnify/ENA primary metagenome ERZ779865 (study PRJEB29588, sample SAMEA2151703) | human gut metagenome | biome: human gut; feature: human-associated habitat; material: faeces | place: Denmark | collected 2008/2010 ... | reverse complement strand
TAGCGGCTACATAGTCACAATCTCTCAATATCTCCCTCTATACAAATCGCCTGGTTCTGTAATTCCGTTTGGCAGGCGGCATCTCTGTAATTGATACATGCATAAACAGCCTTCGGATTGCCTGCGGTCATCTGCCAGAAAGGATATTTGATAATGCCGGGAGTGTTATAACCCACACCAAGCTCGAGGAAAAGAACCTTCATTCTCTGGTGTCTGCGGATGAAATCATCATATCTGGAGGCAGCTTTGTGCCATCCATCATCTTCCACAAAGGTACTGTCCGCACGTAAATTCATGGTCATTGGAGCGCCGCATTTTGGACAATGAGGTACTAATTCTGACGGAACTGTCATTTTCAGTGCAGCGCGTTGCGGAGCAAGTAATGTGCCGTCTGCTGCCACAGTATAGCCCTGTGCTTCTACCATTTTCTCCACAATTTTCCGGTTATCATATGTCTCATGATGGCATGGTCTGCTGCACTGCCAGAGACCATAATCTCCCTGTGTATAGAACATTCTATGTTTATCAAAACCAGCTTTCTGGAAACAGTGATCCACATTGGTTGTAAGCACAAAATATTCTTTGTTCTTTACAATATCATAAAGCTCTGTATAAAGCGGCAATGCCGGAGGATCAAAGCGGTTCATCAATGCATGTTTTGACCAGTATCCCCACTTTGCCTCCTCAGACGGATATGGATAAAATCCGGCTGCATACATATCTGTCATGTAGTGCCCACCGTATTTTTTTATAAATTCTGCAAAATTGTCTGTAAACCTTTTACCGCCATACTGGATTCCCGCAGCTGTCGATGCCCCGGCTCCTGCCCCGATTATAACACAGTCTGCATTTCTTATATTCTCTGCTGCCCTGTCAATCTGGTCTTCATATGCATCCTTTTGGAATACATAATCCCTTGCCGGAGTACTACATAAAAAGTTTCTCCAGTCAGCATGCCCTTTTCTGATTTTCTTAAAAATCATAATGAACCTCTTTTCTCAATACACTGCTTCGGACAAATTTCTGCACATCTTCCGCAATGCAGACAATGATTCTGGTTGATAGTAACCGGAACTGAAGATATATCAATGCATTTTTGCGGACATACAGAGTAACACAGTTTGCATCCAATACATTCTTTTCCAATAAAATACCCTGTCTGAACTGCCTTAGTTTTTCCAATTGTTATAGTATCCCTCACAATATTTGATGGATTGCTGATATCAAAATACTCTCCCTGTGCCTCATACAGCCGAAACACTTCGATTGCGTCTTTCGTATCTCCCGGATAGATTTTCTTCATGTATAGATTTCTCTCAAACATAATATCAAGATTCTTTTTCCCGATGTTCTTTATTTTTCCACGAAGAGAAACTGCAATTTTGTCTTTTGTTGCAGATATTGCCACATACTGCTGCTCCATTAACTGGTCATAAAATGCTTTTCCCTTTGCTGTAAGGAAATACACACCTTCTTCATCATAGTACATCATATCTATGATTCTTGTCTGAGGATGTCCATCTGAACCTATCGTTGCAACTGTTGTTGAATGAATTTCATCCACCAGAAGTTTAAGATAATCCATTTTTGTCATTTCAAAGTCTCTCCTTTCAGTATCGGTGTAAGTTTTTTATATATCATCATGGTAATTGCTCCAATTACCAAGCCTTTTAAAATATTAAACGGCAATACATTGAATAACACAACGTCCAACTTTGTCTCAATAAATGGCAGGAACTCACCAAAGGATGCAATCAGCTGATCAAGCGGCATAAATGTTTCAAACAGTGGCAGAAGAATAAAATAATTCACAATCGCCGCTGCTATTCCCATAACAATACTTGATATAACACATGCCCATATCGCCGTTTTCTTAGTCTTTTTATGTTTGTATATAAAACCAGCAGCCATTACATATGATGTACCTATCAGGAAATTGGCAAGTTCACCAATTCCTCCTGTTGATGTTGACAGAAGCTGTAATATATTCTTTATCAATTCTATCATCACTCCTGTAACCGGTCCAAACGCAAACGCCCCAATCAGTGCAGGTAAATCTGACAGATCCATTCGTGCAAATGATGGACTCAAAGGAACCGGAAACTCAAAAAATGCCAACACATATGATATAGCTGCCAGTAGAGCTGTCATTGTTATCGTCCTTGTAGAAACCAGATTTTCTCTTGTTTTAATAGTTGCTGTATTGTTACTCATAAATCTCCTTTTTGTGAGATATGCCTGAATTTAAAACAGCCCGCAGGACGGGATTTCCTGCGGGACTTGCTTTATCATATCTTCTCTCATCCGGACTTTACCGTCGGTTATGGAATTGCACCATATCAGCTTTTTGCTCGCAGACTATACTGCCGGTCAGGAATTACACCTTGCCCCGAAGACTGTATTTTTTTGTTGATTACCTGTTATTAAAATTCATAAGGTGGATTTCCAGAGAAATCTGCGATTACACCATGAGGATTTTCAAGATAGAATACCTCAAAAATAGGATTATCTGCTGTCTGGTACTGTCCCTTAACGATAGGATTGTTCATGCATCCTTCCTTTACACTCTTGTTGTCCTCAAATACTGCTTTACCATGAATACGAATCCATGCATATTCTGGCGAAGAAACAGAAACTTCTACTTCAGGATTTGCTAACATATCCTTGTAAACATCCTTTGTGTTGTTTGTACAAAACCAAAGCTTTCCATCCTGCTCAAAGCAGAACATGAATGGACGGCATTTTGCCTTTCCATCTCTTCCGACGGTTGCTAAATACTGAACCGGGTTTTTCTGTAAAAATTCTACTACTTTCTGCATTTTAAATTACCTCCTTGATATATTGTAACAATGATTATTACATCTTGTGGCTATACAATATCATCAGTTTAATGTAATGTCAATAGTTACATCAAACTTTTTGTAACTTTTTTTGTTACAACTCTTTTTGAAGATTTTACATTGATTATGAAAAACGAAAAGGCTCCGGAAATTGTGATGATATAATCACGCATCCGAAGCCTTCTGTAGGCTACTCTTCCTCTGTATACACTGCAATATCTTTTTTCACATCAGCAAGTGTCATTTCTGAAAGTTTTTCCTCCATTGCCCTCTGTACCTCTAACAGCCTCTTATCAAGAACATGGTGAATATTCTTTCCTACCGGACATTTCTGATTGGGATTCTCATGAAAATGAAACAGTTCTTCATCTGGTGTACATTCCACTGCTTTATACACATCAAGGAATGTAATCTGCTCCAATGGTCTGGTAATTGTCACACCGCCTGTCCCTCTTGCAACTTCAATAAGACCAGCAGCCTTTAATTGTTGCAATATTTTACGAACAATCACCGGATTAGTTCCAATGCTTGCTGCCATAAAATCACTAGTCATCTTCTGATCCGAAAATGTATCTATACAGGCAAACATATGGATTGCCATTGTAAATCTGCTTGAAATCTGCATTATAAACACCTCTCTTTAACAGTAGTAATCATATCAAAAAATAGATGTAATTTCAATGGTTACACTAATGTTAGATTCAACTCACAAAATCTTTACTATATTCTAATGTTAAAAACCTAATATAAATACAATCAATAGTCTGCTTTAGAAAATCGTTTTCAGTATTTTCTTTCAGTCTTTACTTATCAATATAAGCGTGTTATAATACTTCAAATTTGAACTATTCATTTTTGTAGTTTGTGATCTTATCACATAAAGATTATCTGTTTAATGTTAATACTACGAGAACTAACTATTATATGCAATCTTAATATTACTATAAGGAGGCTGATTCTCTTATGAACTCAGGAATTGAATTCGCACAAAAAATCAATCTTGCATATAACTCAGTATGCAAACCGCTTTTACATAAGTTTAATCTTCCACAGACAGCTTTCGATATTCTTATGTTTCTTGCAAATAATCCAGAATATACAACTGCAAGAGATATTGTGGAGGTAAGAAAAATCAAAGCTAATCTTGTTTCTGTCAATGTTGACAGGCTTGTGTGTGATGGTTATATCATACGAAAAGAAACCAAAGGTGACAGAAGGAAAACACAGCTCATATGCACACCTGCGGCAGAGGAAATAATTAAAGAAGGTCAGGTTTTACAGAAAGATTTTCTTGAACATCTTTTTGATAATATGGACACTGCCACTAAAGAGGCTTTTTTTTCGGGTATGAAACAGATAGAAGCTAATCTTGATAAGATACTTGAAGACAACTAGGGTCGGTGTGCACCTGACACCAAACTATTTTTATTAGAATTGTGCACAGAAAAGAGGTAAATACCTCTGCTCCTGCATGGGCAGTCGCATTTTGCTTCGCAAAACAAGGAGGTATATAAATTATGTCATCATTATTTTTAACTATTATTGTAACTTTTTTTGCAGGTATGGGTGCCGGTCTTGGTACTGGATTTGCCGGTATGAGTGCCGCTGCTGTAATCAGCCCTATGCTCATTACATTTTTAGGAATGGATCCTTATATGGCTGTCGGCATTGCACTTTCTTCTGATGTGCTTGCCAGTGCCATATCAGCATATACATATGGAAAAAACAAGAATCTAGACATTAAAAACGGACTTATTATGATGGTCAGTGTTCTTATATTCACTGTTGTAGGAAGCTATGTATCAAGCCTTGTTCCATCAGCTACAATGGGCAGCTTCTCTGTATTTATGACATTTCTTCTTGGAATTAAATTCATCATAAGACCTGTTATGACTACAAAGGAAGCCATGGAGGGTGTGTCTGCTAAGAAACGTGCCATACAATCAGTTGTATGCGGCGTATTAATCGGCTTTATATGTGGCTTCATCGGTGCCGGCGGTGGTATGATGATGCTGCTTATACTTACCTCTGTTCTTGGATATGAGCTGAAAACTGCTGTCGGAACAAGTGTATTTATTATGACTTTTACAGCACTCACCGGCGCTGTATCACACTTTGCGATTGGTGGAATACCTGATATAACTGTGTGGCTATTATGTATCGTATTTACACTTATATGGGCAAGAATAGCAGCTATCTTTGCAAACAAAGCTACTCCTGAAACACTTAACCGTGCAACAGGAGTCATACTTGTTATACTAGGCATAGTAGTTATGCTTTTCTCATACCTTGGATAATATCACAAGATTAAATATCTCAATAAATGCTGTACTAACGCAGCAGGAATTATGCTTCTATGGCTTCTTTCTGCCTGCTGTCTTTTCTTTCAAATATTGCTCTGAAGATAAGACGTACAAATGGTCCACAGTAAAACATCTGATAAAGTATTGCCATAGGGAAATTCATAGCCCATGTCTTAACCCACATACCAAAAGATGGTTCCTTAAAAAGTATTGTTGCAACAAGACTCATAACAGGACACATGATACAGCATATACATATAGATATTGCATATGTGATAAACTGTGGTCTGTCTGTTGGCTTCATAACAGTAAATGCCAGCAGCCTTGCCAGCCTTCCAACTATAAAGAACTCAAGAATGAAAGCAACTGGCACCATTATTGGTAACTCGTGTAATGCTGCAATAAAAGTTGTTCCATCAACTGTTCCTGTGTTAAGAGCTATATTATAAACAACCATCCCGTACACCATAATAGCTGCCATAATAATTGTGAATACTACGTCCTGAAATTTGTTTTTGGGCATAAAAAAAATCCTCCTTAATGATAACTTAACTCAATGTGTTGTTCGTTATCATCCAGGAGGATGTTTCGTTTCCAATAAAACCATTTAAAGCCTGCATATTCTATCATATAAAAAGCTGTACAGTCAAGTGTTTTTACTCTATTGTAATAATGTCGTAATAATGTACTATTGTAATAATGCGTAATAATGTATTTTTACTCTATCGTAATAATGTCCTTTAATATATAGTTAAACGATGGTGCTGAGCTGTCTTTATTTTCCACAAAGCCTTCACTAAGGTCTATGATATCATTTGGATTGTCAGTATTTACGCCTATGTAGTCACCTTTAAACACAGTAAGCCTATCCTTCTTAAACTGCTCGATAACATCTGCTACCATTTCCTTAGTGCCATCTGCCACAACAATATCATTAAACTCAAGCATTGAAACCCAGCCTTCATCAAAGCCGGCTCCCACATCATTACCATGTATATTACCTCTGATGTTCTTTTCTACCACCTTTCCATTAAGAACTGCATCAACGGCAGCCTTCATATATGGCTTCCAGTTAATCTTACACCCCGTAAGATATGTAGTTGGTGCTACATCAAACATACTCTGGTTATAGCTCACATTAAAAACAGGTACATCTGAGGCTGTTTCCTCACAGGCAGTCGCTGGTCCTGCTGTATCTGAATGCTGTGATATAATAACACACTTCTCATTTATGAGTTCTCTTGCATACTTCTTTTCAGTACGATAATCATTCCACTTATATGTGTACTTTACCGTCATGGTAGTATTCCCCACAACTGATCTTGCTCCAAGCAAAAAAGCTGTATATCCTGATATAACCTCCGCATTAGGATACGCTGCAACATATCCTATCTTAGCCTCATTTTCTGTTATTATCCCTTCTGATATAAGCTCCTTCAGTTTTATGCCTGCCGCGACTCCTGCTGCATATCTTCCTTCATATATGGCACCCATAAATGTATGATAATTAGCATAGTATGGCTCCTCATTAGCATTAGAGCAGGTTGCCATGCAAAACTGCACATCTGGATACCTGCCAGCCAGCTCCTTAGTTGTTTCACCATAGTTATAGCTTGTAGAAAATATCAGATTGCAGCCTGCATTTACAAATCCTTCAAGATATTCTCTTTCTGTTCCCTCAGCAACATTATACATATGCATAACTTCTACCTTATCGCCATACTCTTCCTTAATGTCAGCAAGTGCCTCTATGAAATTGTCTGTATATGCAGTACTTGCATCACCTACATATATTATCCCTACCTTGATGCTCTTATCTTCATCTTTTCTTGAATAAACCATACAGGCACCTATGATGATGCTTACTGCAACACATGTTATAAGAGTTATGATACTCTCCCTGCTTACTATATAAGACAATACCCTGCCGGATATTTTCTTAATATTACTTATCTTCATCTGCTTCACCATCCTTATACAGATTATCAATGTCTATCCTGCCACTATCAATAAGTCTAAGCATAATATCCACAAGCTTTGGGTCAAACTGTGTGCCGCTGCCTCTTCGTATTTCCCCTAAAACATAGTCCTTATTAAGCTTCTTTCTATACACTCTGTTAGCTGTCATGGCATCAAATGTATCTGCTATTCCGATAATTCTTGCATTAAGCGGTATCTCTTCCCCCTTAAGACCATGCATATATCCTTTTCCATCATATCTCTCATGATGATAAAGTGCTCCTTCCTCAACATGGTTAACAAGGGTAAAGCTTTTAAGTATTTCCGCTCCTTTTTCAACATGTGATTTCATAATGGCATATTCTTCATCTGTAAGTCTTTCAGGTTTGTTAAGTATTCTGTCTGGAATACCTATCTTTCCTATATCGTGAAGCAGTGCCGCTTTTCTAAGGTTTTCACATTCTTCATCACTATATCCAAGCTCCTTTGCTATCATAACTGAATACTCAGATACTCTTAGTGAATGTTGGCTTGTATTAACATCCTTTGCATCAACAGTCCTTGCAATAGTAAGAACTGTTTCATTTCCCATCTCAAGCTGTTTCTTTACGAATTCGAGCTCTTTCTTCTGAAAATCAAGGGTTCTTTTAATCTGTGTATGGAATATTATCCACGTAAGATATGCAACTGTAAGTGCAAATATTCCGACCATATACACCTTAAACCACCAATAGTCATATATCTTTGCTTCCTTAATAATTGTATATGTGTTTTCAGATATTGGCACCCTGCCATTTTCATCAAGAACTGACAAATGAAATGTATATGTGCCTACAGGTATGTTCATATATATTATATTAGTTAGATCACTTTGCAATATTATCCTCGGTTCGGCATCATACCCTTCCAGATATATGCTTACATAAGGTGTATTAACAGAATAGTTTATAATCTCTGGGAACATCTCTATCATCTGTGCTTTGCTGTCAATATAAAGCTCTTCCCCTCTTTTTACCCTGAGACTTTCTCCATCTACCTTTACGGACTTCATCTGTATACGATATGATCTTATTCTGGCACTATAATCATTGAGATTGACTATCATTACACCATCATCTGTTGACATGTACAGATTATTATTCACATCAATATAATCCCATGCATTTGGTGTTAATGCATTTTCAAGTCCGCAATCCCCATTAAGCAGCTTATAATCAAGTTCTTTTCCAGAAAGTAAGGCACTCTTATCAACAACATATATTCCGGCTGAGCCCAGCACAAAAAGATTATCATTGTTCCCATTAACTACATTGTAATTATTATAGTAAGGAAAATTATCCAATATTCTTATAATGCCTGTCTTATCCATATAACACAGACTGTTACTTGTTACTATGAATACACCCTCGCCAGAAGCATCCTTTACCATTCTTAATATAACCGCTGAGCTAAGACCATCATCCTTATCATAATTATCTATTACTCTTCCATCACTAATAACTTCTATTCCATTGCCATCTGTTCCTGCAAGTATAACTCTTCCATAATCTTGTATATCTGTTTCAAGTGTACATAAAACCTTACTGTTTTTCATAGAATAACCTATATTGCCAATGACAGCTTCATCTACAATATAACTAAGTCCTGTATCACCTGCTGCAAGCATTGTATTATCACTTAACTCTGTTATAGTCCTGTATCTGTTTCCACTTAGTCCGTTATTCTCATCATATCTTATAATTTCACCACTATATGTAACCTCATATATTCCTTTGCCTGTTGTGCATATCCACATATTATTTTTACTGTCCGTTGTTATGCACCTTATTCTTACGTTATCAAGCTCTTTTACAAGTTTATTCACAAGCTCCTTTAAATCGCTGTCCTGCTTTTGAATATAATCACCATTAGCCAAAATACTACCTGCAGCTGCGTATGAAACGGCAATTCCACTATCTGTACCTATATAATAATTTCCATTCCACATTGTAACTGTATTTACAACCAGCTTTTCATCACTATGTTCATAATTAAGCTGTGTAAACGCTGATCTGCTTAATCTTAACAGCCCAAGTCTTGATGATGTAAACCAGAGATTTCCCTGATAATCTGCTGTCATATGATCTATTGAATTATTAAAGCTGCCTGTATCAATGTTTATAAATTGATTCTGACTGTCATAATATCCTGTACCATTATCTGCACATACAAAAAGTGTGCCATTTTCTGTTAATGTGTTATCTACAAAATATATTTCTTTAATATTATTAAGCTCATTACAGCTTACACTTTCCTTAAGTACATAAGCGTTATTATATAAATCATATTCATATTTATCTATATTTCCTTTTGATGTTCCCACATAAAGCATACCCGCATCATCAAATGAACACGTTGTATATCTTCCACCATCTGATGCACTATATTCTGAAATAACTGCTGCATTTTTTACAATACTTAGCTGTCCATTATCGCTGACAACTGCTATGTTACCATTCTTATCAGAGTCTGCACTTACAGCATATTTTATATCATCTATATAGCTTTTAACTGTTAATCCATCTGCAAGAGAAACTATTGACATAGCACCTGTCGTACCAATATAGTAATCACCATCAGAACCCTGTGTTATACACTTTACGGAATCAGCTGATAATCCCTCCTTTTCTGATACAACATTTATGATTGTTTCATCAATCATTATCGATACGCCGCCATCATTGGTTCCTATCCATAATCTGCCCTCTTCATCTTTATACAGACAGTTTACAGTCTTAACAGAGGCATATTCATCCACCCATTTAAACTCTGTACCATTATACCTGTATAAACCACCATAGGTTCCTATCCATAGTATTCCATCATTAGTCTGTGCTATATCATTGGCACAGCCGCCTGGTATTCCGTTTTCTCTTCCGTAAACTGTCTGCAGATAAGTATTATAATCCGGTGTTTCTTCTATATTATTCTGGTTATTCCTACTGTTATCAAAAGCTGCATACACGCACTTAGGTGTATTAACTTCTATAAGCTGTACTGCTGCCATAGCAGCTATCCCGATATATATACAGGCTGTCATTATCCTTTTATCAAATCTGTTCTTTCCCTTGTCATACCTTACAAATATATAGAGTGCAAGCACAGTTATGATCTTATCAGGAAAATCAATATAAAATTGTCCTGCAACGTGACTTAATAAATCATTAAATCCTATTCCTAAAAGCGACTCAATAACTCCATCACCCCATATATTATTGGTATAACCATTAAAAAACATATAATTAAAAATCACGGAAATAGAACACGAAACAAGTGCAATATAAAAGCTTGATGTCAGTGCACCAAGCAGTGTTTTCATATAATCCTTACTTATGCAAATTCCAGCAACAACTGCTATAGAAACACTTACTATGGCATAACAGGCATATGTCCACGAATATATTATAGAATAAAGAATATTGAGAGTAACTCCAACGATAACACCGCATACCGGTCCGCATACATAAGTGGCCGCAACTGTACCTAGTGAATCAAGCCATAATGGAAGCCTGAAATACCCAGCAATACACTTTCCTGCCAGATTCAGCAATACACATATTATTATAAACATGCTTATTGTATACCACTTATTTTTCTTCATAGGCTTTTCTCCGTTCAGTATGCTGTATTATCCGTTGGCTGTTATGTTTAATCCATCCTGACTGCTATGCATATTTTCAATACATAATCTAAGCATATCAGTAATGATTTAACTTTTACACTCTACCATAATAAAATTATAATTATTATATCAA
>ERZ779865.2666-NODE-2666-length-10933-cov-2.526567_pt1 | contig 10933 bp, 6 predicted proteins | sample MGYA00433088_ERZ779865 | MGnify/ENA primary metagenome ERZ779865 (study PRJEB29588, sample SAMEA2151703) | human gut metagenome | biome: human gut; feature: human-associated habitat; material: faeces | place: Denmark | collected 2008/2010 ... | reverse complement strand
TCTTCGTGGTGACGAAGATGACACCGTTCGCAGCACGCGATCCGTAGAGGGCGTTTGCAGCGGCATCCTTAGATACAACGACCGACTCGATATCGAGCGGGTTGATCGAAGATAGAGCCGACGAGTAAGGCACACCGTCGACAACGATCAGGGCAGCCTGATTACCGTGGATAGAACCGATACCGCGGATGTATATCGCAGCGTCGGTACCCGGCTGACCCGTCGTGCTGTATGACTGAATACCCGGTACGGCACCCTCAAGGGCGTTCGCAACCGAAGATACGGTCATCTTCTGCAGGTCTTTCGCCGTGACGGCCGTGATAGATCCGGTGAGGTCTTTCTTCTTCAACTCACCGAAGGTCTGTACCGTGACGCCTTCGATAGCGGTGTAGTTGTCTTGCAGGACGACCTCGATGTTGGTCTTACCGGCGATGGCGATCTTCTGATCCTCATAGCCGATGAACGACACCAGCAGGTTGCCGTTTGCAGGAGCCGAGATGCGGAACGAACCGTCAGTGCCGGTATTCGTACCGATCGTGGTACCATCGACGATAACGGTTGCACCGACGATGGCGTTGCCGTTAGCGTCTTTAACTGTACCGCTCACTTGCTTCGTTTGCGCCGAGGCCAAAAGGCCGCAGGTCAAAGAAGCGACTAATAATAGTACAATTTTCCTAACCATAAGCATTAATTTTTGTACGTTTGTGTTACAAGTATTTTAATATAAAAACAGATGTGCCGCCACAGCCCCTTCACGGCGCGTCTATCATCGTTGCCGAGGGTCGACGTACTGTTCGGAGTTACTCTGCGAATACCCGATGGTATTACGCCATAAATCTGTGTGACAATCTGTTCCGGCGCCTGCAAGGTACCCGGCGGAGGTATTTTGAGTTACTGTACAAATACTGAATATATATCTCATGGGAGACTCTTTCAAAATACTGTTTTACACCAAGCGCAAGGAAAAACTCAAAAGCGGCCAAATGCCGATAATGTGCAAGATTTCCGTAAACGGCCGGTTCTGCACCTTTTCCACGTCGCTCTCGGCGTAGAACGTTTCCACAGGAATCACGCCCTTGAGGTCGGCGAACGTCACGTTTTCCGTGTGGGACAGCCGCCGCAAAAGGTTGAAGGGTCGCAGCGAGCAGGCTCGACGCACGAATGAGCTGCTCGACCGTATACAATATGCCGTATATGACGCATATATGCGCTTGAAGCATCTTCCCGACGAGGTGACGCCGCAGGCTGTACGCATGCTCTATTCCGGACAGCGAAGCTCGTCGATCGGTATTGTCGAGTTCTTCGGGCGCCATAACGAAGAGTTCGCCCAAATGGTGGGACTGAACCGCAGCAAGAGTACCTTATATAAATATAGGCAGGTGTGCAAGCACCTCCATGCACATATCACGGCACACTACGGACTGAGTGATATGCCGGTCACACGCGTGGATCGTAAATTCATATGCGAATTTCACCGCTGGCTCACCGAAACAGCCAAATGCAGTGTCAACACCGTATGGATATATATGATAGACTTCAAGCACGTAGTGACACAGGCGGTAGCCTGCGGCATCATCTCGCGCAATCCATTCACGGGATACAAACTGCACTGCCGACATACGGACAAGAGTTTTCTGATGAGGGACGAACTGCGGCGTTTCATTGAGTTCAAGCCCTCGACACAGGCTCAGTGCCGCGTTATAGATGCATTCATATTCAGTTGTTTCACGGGATTGTCCTTTTCCGACGTCAAGCGCATCACCATGGCCGACATCGTAAGACGCAACGACCGTTACTACGTTTCGACATACCGCAAAAAGACCGGTACGAGTATTGACGTACCACTTTTACAGCTGCCTTACAGCCTGATAAACAGAGATTATGCCGACAGCAGCCATCCGCTGTTCGACCTGCCGTCGAACAACTGGTGCAACACCGTACTGCGCATGGCGGCCGACCGTATGGGCATAAATAAGCGGATCTCGTTCCACACCGCGCGCCACACCTTCGCAACTACCGTAACTCTTGCCAACGGAATCCCGATCGAAGTCGTAAGCCGCATGCTCGGCCACGTAAGTATCAAGACCACACAGACATACGCCCGTGTCCTTCAAACGTCGATCTCGAACGAGATGTCACGCGCATCGAAAAATATCGAGTCTAATTACCATATCCCCGACAGACTGATGTCCCGCACGGCACCGCACATGATCTCCAAACTGCGGCGCGCGCCATAGTGTGACGAAAACATACGAAGGTGAAAAGATGTGTGAAAAACAGATATATGGATGTTCCGAAACGTTGCGGATTGTGGAAACTTACGAATTGTAGCCGATCGATTTTGGGAAGTTGTGTTTTACATAAATATCGCATAATGATGCCGGATTTTTATGCGGATATGCGTGTGCATTATCATTTTATTCTTCGCGGTATCCGTTGGATTACATTGTGCAACCAAAGACGCCCAAATGTGCTAAACATTGTAACACGAATGTCATTTATTTCAAAATCATTTGATAATTATGAATTTAATGCGTACATTTGCAAGCGTATTTTATATTAAAATACTAAGTAAGTAACGTACAAAAATTAATGCTTATGGTTAGGAAAATTGTACTATTATTAATTGCTTCCGTGACCTGCAGCCTGATGGCTGTGGCTCAATCGAAGCAGGTGAGCGGTACAGTGAAGGATGCTAACGGTAACGCCATTGTCGGTGCGACCGTTATGGTCGAGGGTACCAGCAACGGAGTGAATACCGGCAGCGACGGTTCGTTCCGTATCTCGGCTCCGGCCGACGGATACCTTTTGGTGTCGTTCCTCGGTTACGAGGAGGCACGTGTGGCTATTGCCGGTAAGACCAGTATCGACGTTGTCCTTGCGGACGACACGCAGTCGATCGACGATGTGATAGTCGTGGCTTTCGGTACGGCCAAAAAGGAGGCCTTCACAGGTTCGGCATCGGTCGTCAAGGCCGATGAACTCGAGAAGCGTCAGACGACGAACGTCCTGAACGCTCTGGTCGGGCAGGTCCCGGGCCTGCAGATGCGTGGCTCGACGGGTCAGCCCGGTTCTTCGGCTGGTTCGATCAACATTCGCGGTATAAACTCAATGTATGCGGGAACGAGTCCCTTGGTGATTGTCGACGGTGCGCCTTACAGCGCCAGCCTGAGTAACATTCCCCAGTCGGATATCGAGTCGGTGACGGTGCTCAAGGATGCCGCTTCGGCCGCACTGTACGGTGCGCGCGGTGCGTCGGGTGTGATCATCGTTACGACGAAGAAGGGTCGTTCACACGATGCCGTGATCAATATCGACATGAAGTGGGGTGTCAACTCTCGCGCCATGCAGGATTACGACTTGATTACCGATCCCGGGGAGTATTACGAGGCATACTATGCACAAATATACAACAAATATTATTACGGTTATTATTACGGTCAAGGCTATTCTGCCGCTTCGGCCAATGCCGACATGTTGAGAGACCTGGAGTATAATGTCTTTTCGTATCCCGCGGGTGAGAGCCTCATCGTTGACGGCAAGCTCAATCCCAACGCTACGCTGGGCCGCCGTGTGAACTATAACGGACAGGATTACTGGCTTACGCCCGACGACTGGACCGACGAGGCCTATCGCAACAGTCTGCGTCAGGAGTACAACATCAGCATGAACGGCGGTACGGACCGTGCCTCGTACTACATGAGCCTCGGCTACCTGAATGAGGACGGTATCGTCTACAACTCTAATTACGAGCGTATCACGGCGCGTCTGCGTGCCGACTATCAGGCCAAGAAGTGGCTCAAGGTGGGCGGTAACGTGGCTTTCGTCAACTCGGATCAGGATCAGAACTCTAACTGGGGTACTTCGCAAAGTGCGGGTAACCTCTTCGCCTATACGTCTCGTATTGCGCCCATATATCCGGTCTACATGCGTACCGTCGACGCTGACGGCAACATCTCGATCATGACCGACGAGTACGGCAACAAGGTATACGATTACGGTGTCGCATCGCGCGGCTACGGTGTTATGCGTCCCTACCTGTCGACGGGTAACCCTCTGGGTGAGAACCAGTACAACAGGTACACCTCGGGCGGCAACCAGCTCAACGGAAGTTTCTTTGCGGATGTAGACTTCACCTCGTGGTTGAAGTTCAACGCTACGAGCACCGTTACGTGGGGCCAGACCAACGTCTCGGACTTCGGTAACATGTACTATGGAACGCCTGCGCAGACGGGCGGTGATATCGGCAAGTCGTCGACATCGACGCTGCGCACCAACCACCTGCAGACGTTGACCTATTACGATACTTTCGGTAACCACAACATCAACGTGATGCTCGGTCACGAGTATTACGATACGCAGACCAAGTATCTCTATGCACACGGCCGCGGTATGTTCTCGCCGGAGATTCCCGAGATCAGCGCTTCGGCTACCAAGGACGACTCGGATTCATACTCGTCGGAGTACAACGTCGAGGGTTACTTCCTCTCGGCACAGTACGATTATGCAGGCAAGTATTACGCTTCGGCATCGTTCCGTCGTGACGCATCTTCGTACTTTGCGAAGGATCACCGCTGGGGCAGTTTCTGGTCTCTGGGTGCCGCATGGATCATCTCTAAGGAGAACTTCATGTCGAACGCTCTGTGGGTCGATATGCTGAAGCTGAAGGCCTCGATCGGCCAGCAGGGTAATGACAGCGTGGGTTCGTTCGCATACGTCGACATGTATTCGCTCTCATCGTCGAGCGAGACCTCTATGACGCCGACATTCTGGCTCAAGGGTAATCCCGAACTTACGTGGGAGACTACGACCAACTTCAACGCCGGTGTCGAGTTCAGCCTGTGGCGCGGACGTTTGACCGGTAGCATTGATGTCTACAACAAGAAGACAACCGATCTGTTGTTCTGGGTATCTATCCCCGAGTCGTCGGGTACGCGCGGTATGTACGACAATGTGGGCGATATGCGTAACACCGGTGTCGAGATCAGCCTGCAGGGCGCGCTCATCCGCACCAAGAACGTCGATTGGACCATATCGATGAACCTGTCGCACAACTCGAACAAGATTCTGAGTCTTCCCGATTCGAAGATCGACCCCGCAACGGGCGGTTTCAACGAGGATTCGTACTTCTACCGTGTAGGCGGCCCGATGTACAACTATTACAGCGCCGTATATGCGGGTGTTGACCAGTACGGTCAGGCCATGTTCTACGTCGACCAGACGGATGAGAACGGCAATGTTATCGGACGTACCACCACCTACGACTTCAACAACGCTACCAAGTACGAGCACGGCAGCATCCTGCCCAAGGTGTTCGGCGGTTTCGGCACCACGGTGCGTATAGCCAACTTCGACGTGTCGGCCACGTTCGACTATCAGCTGGGCGGCAAGGTATTCGACGGATACTATCAGTCGGTCATCACGCCTGCCGAGAATTCGGGCAGCGCAGGTCAGAATATCCACAAGGATTGGGTTCGGTCGTGGAGCGTGAACAACACCTCGAGCGACATGCCCCGCTGGCAGTACGGTGACGCGTACGGCGGTGCGTCGAGTGACCGTTTCCTGACAAACGCAAGCTATCTGAACTTCCAGTCGTTCACCGTAGGCTACCCCCTGCCGATGAAGACTTTCAACAACAAGCTCAAGATGCGCATATATGTAGCCGGTGAGAACCTATGCTACTGGTCGGCGCGTAAGGGTCTGGATCCCCGTTATTCGTACAGCGGAAACAGCTCGGTGATTCCCTATTCGCCTATACGCACCATTTCGGGCGGTATTCAGCTTACGTTCTAATTTAACATGAGAAAGAAGATGAAGACAATGAAAAACATATTCAGAAAGTCGGCCTTGATTGTGCTTGCTGCGGCTGCAATGACCGGCTGTATCAAGGTAATTGAGCCGCAGGAGGGTACTGCCGATGTCAATCAGGTCGGAAGCGCTCCCAATGCAATCCAGAACTATGTGGATGCCGTTACCCGTTCGATCTGCGGTAAGCTGTACTTCGGTTCGTCGTATGCCCACGATCTGGGCCTTCCGGGCATGATGCTCGCACGCGACGTCACGGGTCAGGATATCGTGTTGGAGAATTCGGGTACCGAGTGGTTCTCGACGTGGTATCAGGTAGGTACGGGTCTGGGCCCGCAGTATCTGGTATGCCAGCTGCCTTGGACATATTACTATGCATGGATTGACAACTGCAACCGTGTGCTTCAGATCACGGGTGAAGATCCCACCGATGCCGATCTTCGTTCAGGCGCCGGTATAGCCTATACGATGCGTGCATTCTTCTACATGGATCTTGCACAGATGTTCCAGTACACCTACGTTGGTCACGAGCAGGAGGGTACGGTGCCCATCGTTACCGAGAAGACCACGCCGACGGAGCTTACGAACAACCCCCGCGCTACCAATGAGGCGATGTGGGCCTTTATCCTCGAGGATCTCGACAAGGCCGAGAAGTTGATCGCCGGCTACAAGCGTTCGGACAAATATACGCCCGATCAGAGTGTGGTTTACGGCTTGAAGGCCCGTGCATACCTTGTAATGGAGAACTGGCAGCAGGCCGAGTACTATGCCAAGCTGGCGCAGAGCGGATATTCGATCATGACAGAGAACGAGTATCTCGACCGTCTGACGGCATTCAATACGCCGAACAACTCGTGGATGATGGGTATGACCTATCTCTCGACCGACGATGCTATTCTGCAGAACGATGCCGATACCAACTGGGGTTCGCAGATGTACCTTGAGGTTTCGACCAACGGTTATGCTTCGCAGTACGGTGTGCCCAAGCGTATCGATGCCCATCTCTATGAGACCATTCCGGCAACGGACTTCCGTAAGAAGTGCTTTATAGATCCTTCGCTGGATGGTATGGAAGCTGCCGATCGTACGGCTGCTCTGGCCGCATATACCGATTATCCGGAGTTGATCGATCAGACGGTCGACGCCTCTACGGCCAAGACCTACGGATGCCTTTCGCTGAAGTTCCGTGCTGCAGGCGGTGAGGCCGGCCGCACAAACGGTTATCTGGGAATGTGCGGTGCGGTGCCCATTATGCGTGTCGAGGAGATGTACCTTATCGAGGCCGAGGCTGCGGGCATGCAGTCGGAGGCTCGCGGTATCGAGTTGCTGACCAAGTTCGCGAAGCTGCGTGACCCCGAATATACCTACAACTCGCTGATGTCGTTCCGCGATAATGTATGGTGGCAGCGTCGTGTCGAGTTCTGGGGCGAGGGCCTTTCGATGTACGACATCAAGCGTCTGAACAAGGGTATCGTCCGCAGCTATGCGGGTACGAACCACCCTGCAGGCTATCGTTACAATACCGATACGGTGCCTTACTGGATGAACTTCTGCATCGTGCAGTCGGAGGTGAACTACAACTACTCTATCAGTGATTATCGTGCTGGAGGCAAGTCTACGAACATGAATAATCCCACTCCTATGCAGCCCGACGGCGATTCGCCCGAGCATGTATGGTAGCAGCGTAAACAACAATGAAAATAAGCGTTATGAAAAAATACCTTAAATTGGCTTTTATTGCCGTAATGGCCGTAGCGCTCTACGGCTGTAAGGAGAGCGAAGGGACCGATGCGGGTTCTGACAGCACTCCCGTGGTAACGATATACAATAACGATGTCCCCGCAGGATACAGCACGGACAATACGGTTTCGCTGCGTCTGTGTCCCAACAACAAGGTCCAGAAGATGTATGTCTACACAGAGTTGAAGGATGACAAGGATGCCTATGTGACCTCGAACGGCGAGGCTGCCTACATGACGCGTGTCGTGGAGAACGGTACGGAGTATGAGGGGAAGGATCTCGACGTGGTGATCACCGACCTTGCGGGCCTCTATGCCACGACGGTGGTGGCGGAGGATGCCGGCGGCAACCGCATGGCCTATGAGAATATCTTCAAGGGTGTGATCTGGGTTGATGCAGGCCGTGCGTATATCTATCAGAATTTCGTACACGATGGTGTGATGTATATTTCCGGATATGTTTCGGTCGAGCGCCAGTCGGATGCCAATATCTTCCGTGTGACGGATCTCTTCTGCCAGCTCTATCCCTCGCTTTCGCGCATTCCGTCGACGGTGACCCTGACGTTCGATGCAGATCATAACGTTACGGACTTCACCAGCTCGGAGGCTCCGTTCGTGATCGTCAACTTCCCCGACGGCGGCATGCTGCTGCACGGATACTACGATTCCGCAACATACGGCGATTACTGTTATGTAGTCTCGGACAGCGATGAGCAGGGTAATTTCGCCTACGTATCATTGCTCGTGCTCGACAACAATGCCGGAGCGCTCTATCCGGACGGTTACATCTACTTCTATACCGACGAGTTGGAGTGGTATGAGTAGCGGTATCAGGAATATCTGACTGAAGGCGGCCTCCATTTGGAGGCCGCCTCTTTTATGCCTTGAGTGGCCGCTTTACCGACGGCACTTATGATCACGCTGTGGAAAGGATGTGACATGTATGTAGCGCTATCTTCCGGGCAGGTCAGATATTAATCGGAAAATATGCGGTATTGAAATAGCAGCGGTGACATCGTTCGATAACTCGACAGGATGTCACCGCTGCTTGGTAATGGTGTGATTGTATGTCTATTTCGTTTTCTTCTCGCGGCGGCGGAATACGAAGTGTTCGAGTATTATCACTGTGATTACGCCCATTACGAAGCCGTTGCCGATGATGGGGCGGATGATGGCGGGCACAACCTGCATGGGTATATATGAGAACAGGAGTGACATCATCAGCGGCAACCCTATGATAAGGCAGTCGTCAAATGTGAGTGCCGAGCGTGACGATACGGCCATCTGGAGTGCGGCGGCGAGCTGCGTGCCCATCAGATACAGGAGTATGACGCCGATGACGGTGTTGGGTATGGCCGACAAAAGGGCTATGAGCGAGGGGACGAATGCGCATACGATAAGACCTATTCCCGCTGGCAGCAGGGCGTAGCGCGAGGCGCATGACGAGGAGGCAATCACACCCGGCGACATCGAGTAGTTTACGGGGCCTATAATGCCGAGGGCGCCTGCCACCATGTTCATGATGCCGGTGATGCCGATGCCGCGGCGGCAGCGTTTGTCCGTATCGGGTGTTTCGAGCATGGCACCGAGTGACTGTATGGATCCTATGTCGTTAATCAGCAGGGCGACGTAACAGAAGAAGAATGCGGCGATCATGCCTCCGTCGAACTTCAGCCGTGGCAGCAGCAGCGGTCCTTCGGATTCGGTATATGAGGCGAATACCTCGCCGAAACCTCCATATATGAGGTAATATATGACACTTCCCAGCACCAGAGCGGCGGGTATTACGGTCGATTTCCATACTCCGCGTGCCGCATGCGAGGCTATGGCCATGGCGAAGACCCCGATCAGGGTGAACCACAGGCCGAAGGCGTAGCGCGGCTCCTCGCCGGCGGGGAATATAAGGTTGCGGATGGTGGGCGATAGGGTCATGGCTATGAGCATGAGTATCACCACGACGATGCGGGGTGTGAATATGCGCTGCAGGTGCTTGAGCAGGCTGCCTGCGGCGATTACGGCGAACAAGGCGCCTCCGACGATGAGCGAGGTGTATATGCGGTCGGTATCGACCTGCGCGCCCTGTGAGGCGAGAGCCGTGATGATGCCTACGAGCAGCACGGCCGCAGGCCCTACGACGATCGGCATGCGGTGCCCGAAGAAGACCTGTATGATGGTTGTTACGCCCATCAGCGCGAATACCTTCTGGGCATAGAGTACGCGCTCGGGGGGCGAGCCGACGGCGATGAACAGCGATGTGGTCACCACGGCTATGGCGAGCACGAACCATTGCAGGCTGTAGAGCATTAGTTGTCCGAAACGCGGACGATCGTCGATTCCGAATTTTAGATTCATTTTTGTCGTGTTTTGTGTTCGAGGAAATATCTTTGCGACTTGACCAGATTGCGCGATTGAAGCACGATGGTCTTCGTCTCGCTCAGAATATTCAGATACAGTATGTTGGCCTTTGTCGAGGCCTTCCGTGTGCGGATACGCCGCAGCTGGTTGGCTATGGCCTCCGATATCGATTCGAAGAGTTCGTCGCGCAACTCGACTATGGCGTCGAAGTCGGCATAGTCGTTATGTTGCAGCATGGTGTTCATACGTGCGAAGATGGTCTCCACCTCGTCGTTTATGTGCATCAGATCCTCCACCTGCTCGTTCGACAGACCCTCATGATTGTTGTCTATGTGCTCGAAGCAGGGACGCGTTATGTGCAGCAGCGCCTTGGCTATCTCACCCATGTAGTCGACCACCTGCACGTAGTATTGCGCCGTGTTCATCTCGTTCTCCTTCATGCGCGAGAGCATGGCCATGAGACCGTATTTCCGCTCGCGCGACGCCTCGTACAGCTCTTCACTCTGTTGCACCACCTCCTTGAGCGCCTTGCGGTTCTCGCGGAAGACGGCTATGAGCGTGCGGTAATATATCTTTGTAGTTTGGCGCATGGTGCGGGCCACGTCGTCAAGCGTAGCCCTCACGGCCTCGTCCATATTCTGCGGGTCGGCTGCCTGAAGGCTCTTTTCTGCGGCCTGACGGTTTTTGCGGCGGTTGCTGCGGAAGAGCATCCATCCGCACAGCAGCGTCACGGCCACGATGGCAATGTTGCCGCCGTAGAAGAGCGCGAGCCCTACGCCGAAGGCTATGGCCAGCGCTCCGAGACCTGTAATGAACCACCCAGACACCACGGTCAATACGCCCGAAATGCGATATACGGCGCTTTCGCGGCCCCATGCACGGTCTGCGAGCGAGGATCCCATCGAGACCATGAAACATACGTATGTGGTCGAGAGGGGTAGTTTGAGCGACGTTGCGAGCGATATGAGCAGTGCGGATGTGGTGAGGTTTACCGTTGCGCGGATCATGTCGTAGGGGGCTCCGCTGTGCTCGAT
>ERZ779865.2665-NODE-2665-length-10936-cov-2.480103_pt1 | contig 10936 bp, 7 predicted proteins | sample MGYA00433088_ERZ779865 | MGnify/ENA primary metagenome ERZ779865 (study PRJEB29588, sample SAMEA2151703) | human gut metagenome | biome: human gut; feature: human-associated habitat; material: faeces | place: Denmark | collected 2008/2010 ... | reverse complement strand
CTATATTTTTATGACTAATTATTTTTCTTTTTATTCTCTTCCTTAAGCCTCTCCTCAAGCATCTTCTGGTGTTCACGAAGCCTTCTTGCAGCCTGCGGGTTGACCTCCATAAGGTGTTCGGCTATCTCATGACGTCTCTGTTCGATAATATGTGCAATTGTTGTCTCGTTATTATGCACACGCTTTGCAAGCTCCGATGCATGAAGCTCCAATCTTCTCAACAGCTCATCTTCATCTATTGAACCAAGTCCTCCCCAGATCTGGCATGTCCGATTGCCTCATTAATAAGCTCTCTCGTTCCTGCTTCAATCTCCGTAACATCTGTAATGTTTTCAATTATTTCTTTAACATCCTCTTCCATACGCGCAGGTGCAAATTCACCAAATGCCCACTCATATTCATCAAGCGATTCTTCCTGCTCTGACTTAAAATGTCCTGACATCTGCGGCTGGCGTACATTCTGCTCAACACCTTCAAGATGGTACGGCTTTTCATATCCTGCATCCAGAAGGGCAAGTGTTATTGTTCTTCTTACAAATCCTTCCTCTATGAGCTCCGAATATCCCAGCTGGCGCAGCTGGTCATTCACTGCCGCAATATGTTCTGCCATATACAGCTTAATTCCACGCTTTGCAAGGCTTCTGTACAATGACTCAAGTCTGTCCGCAGCAGTTATGTCTATACTGCTTACTCCGGACGCATCTATTATAACACACTTTGTATCCGGTTTGACAGCATCCTCTATATCCTGCTGAAGCACACTTACATTGGCGAAAAACAGGTTACTGCTGAATTTGTATATAACTACGTTAGCAACCGGATGTGCATTGCTGTTCCTTTTCAAATCATAGAAATTACGATGTCCCGGAACCATTCCAAGAAATGTTCTCGGCGGTTTGGATGCTCTAAGCACAACCTGTGCAAAAGACAAAACTATCCCAACAACAACTCCATATATAGTTCCGAGCAGCAGAACACTTCCGAATGCCGCCATGAATATCCAGAATTCCGAACGGCTCACCTTAAAAAGGCGTATGGCAAGCTCTCCTTCAACAACACTCATAAGTGCACTTATAACTATCGCAGTAAGAACAGGCACCGGAAGGAACCCGATAAATCCCGTTCCAAACATCAAAAGAATAGCAAGCAGTGCCGCCGCAATAAGTGACATCATCTGTGTTCTGCCACCGAACTGTTCTCCCATCGCAGTTCTCGATACGCTTCCGTTAACAGGACAGCATCCCATTAATGACGCAGTAATATTCCCCGCTGCACATGCAAGTATCTCACTGTTATCATCAAGCTTATATCCGTTACGGAATGCGAAGTTATTCTCCGCAAGCAAAGTCTCCGCCATAACAACTACCGCAACCGTTATACTTGTTCCAAGACATGATATAACATCCACAGATGCAAAATCAGGCAGTGAAGGAGCAGGAATACCCGGCTCCACCGAAGCCAGCAGTGCAACTCCATAATCCGTAATATTGGTATAATATGTAAGCAATGCACCTGCTGCCATCATTACTATCGCCATTGGAAATCTTGGAAACAGCTTCTTGGATACCAGTATTATTGCAAGCGTCATACATCCAAGCAGCACCGACATCCAGCTTATATTCTGTGCTGCCTTAATAATGTATCCTAAAAGTTCAAACAGCTCTCCGTGTCCTGCGCTTCCTCCCATAATCTTAGGAATCTGCATAAGAATAATCGTAACCGCAATTCCGCTTATAAATCCCCCCATTACAGGTGTCGATATAAAGCCAACTACCCTGCCTGCCTTAATTATATAGAATAAAAGCAGCCACATTCCCGTAAGGAAGGCAATCACAGGCACAACAGCCGCAGCTTCTTTGGAGCCGGACATTATCCCCATCGCAGTAACAGAGCTGCCTACAATCGCCGCAGGTGCGGCATCCACGCCAAAGATAAACTGCTTTGATGTAGAGAACATTGCAAACATAATAAGCGGCAGTATAGAACCATACAGTCCGTATACTGCGCTTAAGCCTGATATCTGTGCATATCCCATTGATATCGGGATTGTCATTGCCGCAATAATAAGCCCGGCAAATGCATCCTTTTTAAAATATTCTGCTTTGTAACCTTTAATTGTTGGAAATATTGATATTTTCATTAAGCTCCCTATGATTTGCATTATCATAGGCCATTCTGAAGAGCTCCTCCTGAGAATTATAAGCAGTATCTCCCGTTGTTACATGATGATAGCTTCCGTCAGGCATCTGCTCCCTCGCCTTGACATTGTCACTCAAAAGGCTTATGAACAGTTCCCTGATTCTTAACTTTATCATGTCATCAATAATCGGGACCGCGACTTCTACCCTCCTGACGGTATTACGCGTCATGAAATCTGCGGAAGCTATATATATCTGCTCTCTCTCCTTCGCCGAATATATATATTCTTGAATGTTCAAGATAACGCCCCACTATACTTATAACTCTTATATTATCCGTATATCCGGGAACACCTGCATTAAGACAGCATATACCGCGTATTACCATCTCGACTGTTACACCTGCCTGTGATGCCTCAATCAGCTTGTCTATTATCTTTTTATCAGTAAGAGAATTCAGCTTCAGCCCTATATATGCTTTTCTGCCGCTTTTTGCAATCTCTGTCTCTCTGTCTATCAGTGCAATTACCTTGTTCTGAAGACAATTCGGAGCAACCATGAGGACTGATGTCTCATCAACCGTATCGCCAAGCGCCAGTGCCTGGAATACATTGGCAGCGTCCCTTGCTATATCCTCATTCGTCGTGACCAGTGATAAATCTGTATATATTCTTGATGTTGTCTCGTTATAATTACCTGTGCCTATCTGTGTAATGTATGTTATCTTACCATTACATCTTCTTGTTATCTGGCAGAGCTTTGAATGTACCTTAAGCCCGTCCAGCCCATATATAACATGGCATCCTGCATCTTCAAGCCTTCTTGACCATTCGATATTGTTCTCTTCATCAAAGCGGGCCTTAAGTTCAACAAGCACATCTACCTGCTTGCCGTTCTCTGCTGCCTCTATAAGGCTTTCTATAACTTTGCTGTGTTTTGCAAGTCTGTATAATGTCATCCTGATTGACACTACATCCGGACTCTCCGCAGCCTCATGCAGCATGTTAAGAAACGGTGTTATGCTCTCAAACGGAAAAGACAGCAGCACATCCTGGTTCATAACCTTATCAAGCAGCCTTTCTCCCGGTTCAAGAGCCTGAGGCCTCTGCGGAACACGCTTCGGGTAAAACAGTTCAGGTCTGCTGTGCAGCCTGTCCTTAATTATTGAGAAAAATGAGAAGTCGAGCGGACTCTTATATAAAAATACCTGTTTTTCATTTATTCCAAGCTGCTCACATACGCTCTGAATACATTTTTCGTCCATTTCCCTGCTTATCTCAAGCCTTACAGGACATAGCTTTCTTCTGAGCTTAACAACCTCTGCCATATGCTCTCGATAATTAAGATCCTCGTCATATATGCTGTCTGCGTCTATATCAGCATTACGTGTTACTCTTATCAGTGCCTTGGACTGAATTTTATATTTTTCAAATACCTTTGGAAGAAAATGCAGTATACACTCCTCAGTAAGCATAAAGCTGTCCGGTCTTGACGGTATCTCTATCATTCTCTCAAAGACGCCCGAATTACATGGAATTATTCCTATCTTGCCTTTGTCATTCTTCGTGCCAAGAAGCGCAATTGCATACAATCCTTTATTGACGAGGAAAGGAAATGGCTGCTTTTTACCTACTACAATCGTAGAAAGAAGCGGCAGTATCTCCTGTGTAAAGTACCTTTCAAGGAAATCCTGCTCCTGCTCTGTAAGCTCCTGATATCTTACGAGTGTAATTCCTTCACGGCGTACCACATCCATCAGGTCAGCATATATCATATCCTTCTTTGCCGTAAGACGTCTTGTCTCATCCAGGACAGCATTAATCTGTTCCTTAGCCGTCATCTGCGTCTTATTCTCGCGCACCTCATTCTTAAGAAGTGTCATATCATGAAGAGATCCTACTCTCACCATATAGAATTCATCCAGATTGCTCTGGAATATTGACAGGAAGCCCAGCCTCTCACACAATGGATTGTCTGTATCCTCAGCTTCCTCAAGCACTCTTTCGTTAAATTTGAGCCATGACAGCTCCCTGTTCTGATAACATCTGATATCTTCCATTGTACACCTCGCATAATTATTTATGCATAAGTATATAGTATTCACATATTCCGGAATATCCTGCTATCGTAAACGTAATGTAAAATTACCGTAAATTCAGGGAACTACATGCTGTGTATCTGCTGCATCTGCATCATATGCTGCATAATATTGCAATCACGCCTTATGTGCGCAGAAAAAGCCGCTGAATTCATTAAACTTGTTCTCCTCATGCTTGAGCATCATCACAACAGCATCATTATGTCTGAATGTTATCTGGATAATTATATTGCCTACACATTCATCAATAATCTGTGCATTAATAAGAAGTGTATCCCTTCCTGTCCATCCGGCAGATGACGCAGCAGTATACTCCTTACCATCATCAGGTATTCCGCATTCAATATTATAGTTCATACCGAATGGCAGGCTTATATCCATTCCGGCAATATCAAGCCTGAGCATTCCAAAGTCATCCCTGAACTCTATATCGAATCCATTGAACTGTATGTCGTTATCATCAACGGCATACTGACCGCTTATATTCTTCATTCCGCCTGTATATTTATTTACCTCATCACCTGTACATTCATTTTTTACAGATGCAAGCTTTCTTCCTGCAAAGAATGTTTCATACTCTTTGCGACGGTTATCTGTAAGCGGCTCAAGCGCTCCGTCACCTGCATTATCATATATCTCATCCCAGAACGCATCATATATCTCCTGCGTTCCATCTTTGACTGCCTGCGTATCGGCAGTTGTCACATATATTATGTCCTTATCCGGAATATATACCGCATACTGACCGCCCATTCCGTAACATGCATAGCCACCGTGTCTTGTCATCCAGAACTGATATCCGTATCCGAAGCTCTCCTCGTATGTTGCTGCCTTTGCAGTTGTTGAAATCTGTTTTGAAGTTGCCTCTTTAAGATATTCTCCCGGAAGCAGCTGCTTTCCGTCATATACGCCTCCTGACGCAACCACGCTCATAACAGCCAGAAGATCTCTCGGAGTACACATAAGTCCGGAACCTCCGAGCGTATTGCCCACAGGGTCTTTAACAGCGTATGCATCCTTAGAAAATCCTATCTCATCCAGGAAAATACTCCTCAGATAATCAAGCATTGTCATACCCGTCAGCTTTTCCACAAGAGCCGCAAGCGTATGCGATGCTGACGTATCATATGAGAAGCATGTACCCGGTATATGATTAGGATGTGCAATAAAAAATGTCTTCACCCAGTCATCCATATCAAACTGTTTGTATGTAGTCTTATCATATGGTGATGCCATTCTCAGCATATCCCTGATGGTTGTCATTGCAAGCAGCGGATGTGCACCGCTTTTTGGAAGCTTATCCGCAAAATAGTCTGTTATCTTATCATCCAGCGATATCTTTCCTTCACGGACCAGGCAGCCTATTGCTATAGATGTAAAACTTTTTGTTATTGAGAACATCCTATGCATCGTATTACGGTCATAGGGTGCGTAGTACACTTCGCTTACCAGCCTGCCATGTCTCATAAGAAGAAATGAGTGTAACGGTATGTGTTTGTTCTCAAGCCTTGTAAGAAATCTCTTAACTGAATCAGTAGATATCCCCTCCTGTTCAGGTGTAGATAATACAAATCCGCTTCTGTTATCTGCCATGGTATTCATTATTACTCTTTAAGCCTCCTGCGTTCTATATATGTAATTATTAATCATTCTTTCCCCATTCTCGGTGTGAATGTCCTTGTCTTACGTCCCTTACTAATCTCACTGTTTCTCCGGATTGCTTCTTCACAGAATATCTCCTGTGCGTTAATAACTTCCTTCCGGCCTCTTCTGTCGATTTTTTCATAGGAACCGTCAGGCTGCATTATATGCGCTTTTTCATTATCGGCAAGCTGTATCTCAAGAACATGAAGTACCTTTTTCTTAAGCTCTTCATCCTCAACCGGGAACATAATCTCAACTCTCTTGTCCAGATTACGCGGCATCCAGTCTGCACTTGCCATATAAACTTCCCGGTTACCGCCATTCTCGAAGTAGAATATTCTGGCATGCTCAAGAAAATTACCCACTATGGACCTTACTGTTATATTCTCGCTTAAGCCCTTTATACCAGGCTTGAGACAGCATATACCTCTGACAATAAGCTCTATCTTAACTCCGGCGCATGACGCCTCATACAGCTTCTCTATGATTTCTTTGTCACAAAGCGAATTCATCTTAGCCATTATGTGCGCCTGTGAGCCATCTTTTGCATTCTGTATCTCTCTGTCAATAAGCCTCATAAATCTTCCACGCAGCCACAGAGGTGCAAGAGCAAGCTTATTCCATCTTATCGGTTCGGAATATCCTGAAATCATATTGAATACAGCGGTCGCATCCTCACCAATCTGGTTGGCACACGTAAGCAAACCAAGGTCCGTATACAGCTTGGCAGTTGAATCATTGTAGTTGCCTGTTCCAAGATGCACATATCTGCGTATACCATCCTCTTCGCGCCTTACAACAAGTGTAATCTTGCAATGTGTCTTAAGTCCCATAAGTCCGTATATTACGTGGCATCCTGCTTTTTCAAGCTTCTTTGCCCATATTATATTATTCTCTTCATCAAATCTAGCCTTAAGCTCTACAAGGACCGTAACCTGCTTGCCACGTTCCGCCGCCTCTGCAAGTGATGCTATTATAGGTGAATTACCGCTGACACGATACAGCGTCTGCTTGATTGCCAGTACCTTATCATCCTTTGCTGCCTGTCTCACAAAATCAACAACATGCTCAAACGAATCATACGGATGGTGAAGCAGTATGTCATGCTCTCTGATTCTTGCAAATATGTCTGCGTCATCCATAAGCTCCGGAAGCTGCTGCGGCGTATACTTCGGATGTTTCAGATGCTCGAATCCGTCAAGTCCGTATACCTTCATAAGAAATGTCAGATCAAGCGGACCATTTATATAATAAATATTATCATCCGCAATATTAAGATTCTTCTTCAGGATCTTAATGAGCCTTTTATCCATGTCATCCTGAACTTCAAGCTTGATTGCCTCGCCCCACTGTCTTTTCTTAATCTGTCTCTGAATCTCCTGCAAGAGATCTGCAACCTCTTCCTCATCAATCTCAAAATCAGCATTACGCATAATTCTGTATGGATGCGTTGCTATTACATGATAGTTAAGATAAAGCTTCTGGATATTCTTCTCAATAATCTCTTCAAGCAGAATAACCATTCTCTTATTCTTTTCAGATGAAGGAATCTCTACAATTCTCGGAAGCACCGACGGTACCTGGACCGTTGCAAATTCAAGTTCCTTATCTCCGTTCTTTTTGCGCATAAGTGAAGCCAGATTCAGTGTCTTATTCCTTATAAGCGGAAACGGTCTTGATGAATCGACTGCCATCGGCGTGAGAACCGGATATATTTCATTCATAAAGTACTGGTCGACAAATTCATTCTGTTTTTCATCAAGCGCTTCATAGCTTTTTACAAAAATAAGATTATTTTTTTCAAGCTGCGGAATAAGCGATCTGTTAAGTGTTGAATACTGCAGATTAACAAATTCATGCTCTTTGCTGCTGATAAGCTCAAGCTGCTGCTTAGGTGTAAGACCTGCTATATCTTTTTTGTTATAGCCGGCATTAACCATGTCATTAAGTGATGCAACACGTATCATTACAAATTCATCCAGATTGGATGACGTTATGCTTAAAAACTTCAGCCTTTCAAACAATGGAATACTCTTATCTCTTGCTTCTGCCAGTACTCTTGAGTTAAATTCCATCCAGCTTAGTTCACGGTTAATAAAATTTCCTGAATCCGAATAATTCATATCCTTCCTCCAATTCCACAGACGCTTAATGCACACACCTGGTTATCTTGTATTTTTGCGCTGTCTTAATACCGGTCTTATATCTCCTCGAATAATTCTGTCTTTTCCTTAAACAATCCGTATTCCAGAGTTATATCCTCATAAGTTGATGTAGCAATTATAAGCTCGTCTCCCTCAAGTGATATCTTAAGGTCACTCATCTTCTGCTTGTGGCTTCTGTCAAGTGCGTTGGCAAGTCTTAACATTGCAGTAAGCTTCGACTGTGTCAGATTCATCTGCCTGTAATCAAAATCCCTTGTATTATATTTTATTATCTTGGCAACTGTCTCACGTTCTTCATGCGATATACCTATAATCTCTGATGCCATAATTATATCATATCCGGCTTCTGACGGATACATAAGACTTACGAACTTGCCGCTGTCGTGCATAATTGCTGCAAGCTGCAATATAAGCCTCTCGCGCTCACCAAGGCCATGAAGCTTCTTCATTGCGTCAAATATTCCAAGCGCTGCTTTCTCGACAAACCTGGTATGTGGAACATTGCACTGATAACGCTCTGCAATCTGTCTTGTTGCCGACAGAATATCATCATTAAAATTATGCTTAAGCTTAATCAGCCTGCTCTTCTGTGCATAATCAACCGCAAGACCATCTCCAAGCTTTACATCCGGCATCCACAGCCTCTTTGCATCAGTGAATGCAAAAAGTCTTGCAAAAAGCATAAGTCCCGGTGTAACCAGGCTTGCATGTGTCTGCGGTATATCCAGCTGCTGTGCTATCTCATCCTCGCTCTTGCCGATTATCCGGTCATATATACCGGCAAACTCCTTCTTTGTTACATACTTTTTGTCTTCTCCCGCAAGCTTGATATACGAAAGGTTCTCTCCCGTACCTACAATATTAGTTACTTTATATCCTTCAAGAAATATCTTTGTAAATGTCTCCAGGTCATTATCAATATACTCCTCAAGTATACATCTGTACTTGTCTGCATTCTGTGCAAGACGTGCAAGCAGCTCTCTTACTCTTAACACTCCGAGCCTTATATTCTGTGTTGTTATTAGCTTTCCGTTATTAAAAAGCGTAATCTGTGCACTTCCCGAACCTATATCCGCAAGCAGTGTACATTCATTCATAGCCTGCTCAATTATCTCATCCTGCATTGAAAATGCTTTGTAACTTATAAACCTTTGCTCTGAATTAGACAGAAGTTCAATATCAAGCCCCGTTCTTACCTTTACACGGTCAAGTACATTCTTTGAATTCACAGCCTCCCTTATGGCGCTTGTTGCACAAGCTCTGTATGCCTTAACCTTATACCCTTTCATTATATCGCTGAAATCATACAGAATACCACACAGCTTATCCACCATCTCAAAGCTTATCTTATCTTTGTTATATGTGTCACGTCCAAGCTCAATAACGTGTGATATACGGTCAATCTCACGTATTCCTGTCTTGGGAGATATCTCGAATATCTTCAGTTCAATTTCATAAGACCCGATACTTATTGCTGCAAATGTTGTTACAGACATCCTGTACACGCTCCTTCCCCACGCTGGTGTATTGTCTATTAATAATTCCCCAGAAACTTAAGCTTATTAGCTTCCTCCTGTATTCCGTGAAGTGCATTTATAACATTGGTGTCATCAATATTACCCATAAAATCAACAAAGAATCTGAACTCCCATTCCCTTCCCTCAATAGGTCTTGACTCTATCTTGGTCATGTTCAGTTCATTATATATGATATGGCTCAGCAGATTATACAATGCACCCGGTTTGTTATTCGTCTCAAAGCATATTGTCATCTTTCCTGCGCCCTTAACAAACCTTCTCTTATTGGATACAATAACAAATCTTGTAGTATTCCTGTCACTGTCATTAATCTTTGACTCAAGCACTTTAAGACCATACACTCTCGCTGCTTCTTCACTGGCTATTGCTGCCTTGGAGATGTCATTCTGCTCAACAACCATCTTCGCACTCACTGCCGTATTAAGCTGGCTTATCGAATTCCATTCCCTGTGTGAATCAAGATACTTCTGGCACTGCATCAGCCCCTGTGGGTGTGAATATACCGTCTTAATATCACTTATTGCTGCAGCCGGCAGCCCCAGAAGTGAATGCTCAACCTTAACGAACTGTTCTCCTATTATGTAATTGTCATATTCCTCAAGCAGGTCATATACCTGATTAACCATTCCGGTAGTCGAATTATCGATAGGAAGTACTGCATAATCAGCACTTCCATCCTTGACAGCTTCCATTGCATCGCCAAATGTCTCAACATTAAAGTTATTGACATCTTCCCCAAAGAAACGCTTCATGGCAATGTAGCTGTATGCTCCGGGAACTCCCTGATATACAACAGTGCAATGCTTCTTATCTATCGCATCCATAGTCTCATATGGTTCTCTTAATGTAAGTCCGTGTTCTTCTATAAGCTTGTACTGCATCTTTCTGCTTGTAGACATAAGCTGTGAAAACAGCTCTCTTACGCCATGTATATTCTTCTCATCGGATACAAGCTCTGCAACCTTATCAAGTTTCTGCTTCTCTCTTGTTTCATCAAATACTTTCTTGCCTGTCTCTATTTTGTACTCTGCAACCTTAGTTGCAAGAGCAATCCGCTTCTCATATAATGCAGCAAGCTGTCTGTCTACGTCATCTATCTCTGTTCTTATCTCATTCAAATCAAGCATCTTATATCTCCTCGTTACTTAACATCATAATTATTGTCATTATAGCACATGTAGTGCTATAATAACAATAATTATGATAACAGGCTTCGCATCTGCGCACAGACTTGTTATGCCCTGAGAAGATGGGCAGGAATGGAGGATTGGTATGAAAATCGGAAACAGGGAATTTCAGAGCAAGGGCCATACTTATGTTATGGGAATTTTGAATGTAACACCGGATTCTTTT
>ERZ779865.2664-NODE-2664-length-10936-cov-14.318721_pt1 | contig 10936 bp, 12 predicted proteins | sample MGYA00433088_ERZ779865 | MGnify/ENA primary metagenome ERZ779865 (study PRJEB29588, sample SAMEA2151703) | human gut metagenome | biome: human gut; feature: human-associated habitat; material: faeces | place: Denmark | collected 2008/2010 ... | reverse complement strand
AGAACTCCTGATACACAGCTCGCTTTGTTTTGAATTCGTCGAACTCACGTTATTTAGTTGTTTCCGAGTGAAAAAGGCGTTTAGCTGAAACGCGGCCGTGTGGCCTCAACAAGCCACTTGCGGGCTTCGGCGTCGTGCGTGAGCAGCGGCATGAGGCGGTTGCGTACACGGGCATGGTAGGCATCAATCCAGTGCATTTCGTCGCTGCGCAGCAGGCGGCAGTCGATGGCGGCAAAGTCGTAGGGGCAGAGGGTCAGGACTTCAAAGCCCATGAATTGGCCGCAGGCCTCTTCGTCGGTCGGCGTGACGAGCAGTACGTTCTCAATGCGCACACCGAATTTTCCTTCAAGGTAGATGCCCGGCTCGTCGGTGACGGTCATGCCCGGCAGCAGGGGAACCTGCGTACAGGCCCGGTGGTTCTTGCGTATTTGCTGCGGCCCTTCGTGTACACAGAGGTAGCTGCCTACGCCGTGTCCCGTGCCGTGACCGAAGTCGTAGCCGTGTTGCCACATGGCGTAGCGGGCGGCCAAATCGAGATTGAGGCCGGTGGTGCCTTGCGGGAAGCGGGCCCGTGCCAGGGCGATGTGGCCCTTGAGCACCAGCGTGTACACGCGGCGCATTTCCTCGCTTACGGGGCCCAGCGCCAGTGTGCGGGTAATGTCGGTGGTGCCGTCCTGATATTGTGCGCCCGTGTCGAGCAGCAGCAGGCCCTCGGGACGAAGCGGGGCATCGGTGGCCTGGGTCGGCTCGTAGTGGACGATGGCGCCGTGCTCCTGGTAAGCCGAGATGGTGGCAAAACTCAGACCACGGTAAAGGGGGCTTTCGGCGCGGTAGGCCGTGAGTTGTCGGTCGACGGCCAGTTCCGTCATGCCTCCGGCGGCTACCTGGTCCTTCAGGCGGCAGAGCATGCGCACCAGAGCGGCGCCGTCGCGCGCCATGGCCCGGCGGAATCCTTCCTGCTCCACTTCGTTCTTGACGGCCTTGGCCATTTGGGCCGGCGAGGGCGCTACGTAGCAGGGCAGTCCTTCGGCCTGGGCCATGAGGCAGGCATTGGCATCCGACGGTATCCACAGCCGGCCTTGCACGGAACGCAGTGTCTTTGCAACGTCGGCATAGGGGCGCACGTCAATGCGGCGCAGGTGGAGCTGCTCGGCGGCCTCGTCGTTCAGGCGGTCGGCCCGGGTAAAGAGGGTGGCTTTCTGTTCGCCTTCCAGCAGCAGGTAGGCATAGAATACGGGATTGCATTCCACGTCGCTGCCGCGCAGATTGAGCGTCCAGGCAATTTCGTCGAGTGCCGTCAGCAGCAGGGCGTTGCAGTGATGCTTGTGGGCTTCGTGCAGCAGCTGTCGTATTTTCTGTTCGGCCCCTGTCCCGGCATATTCCAGCGGCTGCACCGTAATGGGTTCGTGCGGCATGGGTGGCCGTTCGGTCCACAGGTCGGCGGCTGCGTCGGTGTCCAGTGTCAGACCGATGCCTGCCGCCTGCAGTTCGTCCTGTAGGATTCTGGCTTCGTCAATGGTCAGTGTCCGTCCGTCAGTGCCTACGCAGTCGCCCTCGTGCAGCTGGCTGATGAGCCATTGGGCCGGCGTAGGTGTGTCGGGTTCTCCCTCGCGCATCAGGCTGAAGGGCGTGCCTTCCAGTTGTTGCGTGGCGGCCAGAAAGTAGCGCGAGTCGGTCCATAGGGCCGCGTCGGTCAGGGTTACTACGGCCGTGCCTGCCGAGCCGTCGAATCCGGAAATCCATTGCCGGCACTGAAAGTGAGGCGCTACGTATTCCGAAGCGTGGTCGTCAGCCGACGAAAACAGGACGGCGGCCAGATGGTGGCTTTCCATCCATGCGCGCAGTTGGGCTACGCGCTCATTTATGGTTGTGTTCATGGTTTGAGCAAATTTGGTCATTTTGCCCTAAAGTTACAAAGATTCAGGAAAAGTAGGGTATGAAAATACAAAAAAGCAAGCCTTTCGGAAAAAGAAGGCCTGCTTTTTATGTTTAGGGTAAAATAAAAAATTCAATTAGTCGTCGTTGCGGTGCAACTTCTGTACGTAAACGGCGTGTTCTTTAGCCAAACGTTTCAGTACGGAGGGCTTGTTGAACTGCTGACGGGCGCGAAGTTCTTTTACAACACCGGTTTTTTCGAATTTTCTCTTGAATTTTTTGAGGGCGCGTTCAATGTTTTCGCCTTCTTTTACTTGTACTACGATCATTTTGTTTTGTTGTTATTTTTGTTATTACTTAATATGCATACTATCAGCGAAGTGCAAAATTACAGATTATTTTTATATCCAACAAACAAAACACTTTTTTTTTGAGCGTGAACCATTCTTTTTCAGGACTTTTGCCGGTTGTGATTCTCTTTTGTCCGTTGCGGCAGTGGTAGCGGCCGGGCTTTTTATCCCGCATTCTGTTCTGCATGAACGGTAGGCTGGATGTGCCGGTCAGTAATTTTTTTTATTTTTTTTCTTGGCGGTTTCAATTATTATTCCTACCTTTGCACTCGCTTAACGGCAAAAAGGTTTGATTCGCTAGCTCAGCTGGTAGAGCACAACACTTTTAATGTTGGGGTCTTGGGTTCGAACCCCAAGCGAATCACCCAGGCGCAGCCATTCTTTCTTTTCTGAAAGTCGGCTGCGCTTTTTTTGTGTATGCCTCGGGGGGCGTTGCGGCCGGAGGTGCCGCAGTCCCGGCGAGGGGGTCAGTATCCCGATTGATTGATTTTCCTCCACGATTTCTGTATGTCTTCCTTGTCAAAAGTATATATCTTGCCCAGAATGCCGAACGATACGGTCTTCTTTTCGTCGGGCAGCTGGATGCGTCCGATGCTGAAGATGGCGTAGTTTCTGACTTCCAGTTGCGAATCCAGCAGTACGTCAATCAGCTGTCCGGCGGCCAGGTTGCCCAGCACGTTCCATACGGGCAGCAGTTCCTGCGGGATGATTTCGGGCGGCTCTTCGTCCAGGGTTTCGGTAATGAGGTCTCTGATGGCTGCCTGATGGGCCTTTTTGCCCGGACAGGTGAATACCAGTGTGAGTACGACGGCTGCCGTGAGGGTGCCGATAATGATATTTCTTTTCATGTCCATGCGCTTTTTCTTGTGTAGGTATTTCCGGTTTTCTGCCGGTTTTTCTCGGGGGGGACTGTAAAGTGCGGTCGTGTCTGTCCGGAATCCCGTCTTTTGCCAACCGTTTGTATCGGTTGCAAATTTACCGTTTGCGGCTGATGTAGCCGTGTCTTTTTCCTGTTTTTCTTTTGTTTTTTGTGCAGCGTTGCTTCCCGCAACGGGTTCTTGTCGTTTTTTGGGGCCGGTCGGCGGGCCGTACTGAAAAAAACAGGAAAAAACACGGCCGTTTGCACTTATTTTCATAGTTTTGCACGACGTAGCTGCCGTTTCGCCTGCTTTTGGCATCCGGGCGGGGCAGCTCTTCCTTTCCGGCCCATTGCGTAAGCCGGATGTGATATTTGTGCAGATATTTATGTGTCCGGATGTTCCGGCGTCATTTACGAAACGTCTTTTTTTAAAAAAAGGTCCGGCCGCCCGGTGCGGCATGATTCGGGTCAGAAAAAAAATTGCAGTCGTCCTATGTCAGACTATCATCATTTTTCCGTGTTTTGCGATGGCTTTGCCACCGCCTATTTCTTTATTTTTTCCTATCTCATTCTCAAGCGCCGTTCCTCTACGCGTATTCTGCGCGTGACGGGGTGGATTTTCCTCTTCTGGGGCTTTGAGTGTCTCAAGGACATTGTGCTGGCCGGTCCGGGCTGTTATACCGAAACCATGCTCGACCATGTGCTCATGCTCGACGGATGGTCGGCCGTAACCTATCTGTGTTTTCTTTTTGAACTGACCAATCCCGGCTGGGTCACGTTCAGGCGCGTGGCGTGGCAGTGTGTGCCGTTCCTGCTCTTTACCGTGGCCTACTGCATCTGGCCCGTGCCGCCCGTCACCTGGGCCTATGTGGCTTTTCTGGCGGTCTATGGCGTGACCATGCTTTTGGTGGGCTACTGCTGGAAACGCAAGTACACGGCGTATATTTACAGCAACTATTCCAACGTGTCGAGCATGGATATTTCCTGGCTCAAGAATATCTATCTGCTGGGCTTCCTGAACATGTGGCTCTGGCTTGTGATTTCGCTGGTCAATGCGCCGCTCATTGATTGCGTTTACTATCTCTTCACGGTGGTGATGTGGCATCTCTCGCTGTACTACATTCATACCCTCCGCCCCGTGCCCGTGGTCGACGCGGTTCCCGAAGCCGGACCGGCCGATACCCCCGACCGCAACTATTTTTTCGCCGGCCGCCTTGAGGAGCTGGTGGAAAAGGAGTGCCTTTATCTCGACCCCAACCTGACGCTGGCCGCCCTGGCCACCCGTGTGGGCACCAACCGCACCTACCTGAGCGACTACTTCTGCAACGTGCGCCATGTCATGTTCTATGACTATATCAACGGTTTGCGCATACAGAAAAAATGTGTACCCCTGATGATGCAGCATCCGGAGTACACGTTGGAGCACATTGCACAAGTAAGCGGTTTTAACTCAATGGCTACCTTTCATCGCGCCTTCAAGAAAATCATGGGGATGACTCCCGGCCGTTACCGTTCCGGCATTCAGCCTTGACCTGCGGCGCGTGCAGGTCCTGATGTAGGGTGTAAAAAGTTCTTGTCGTTTTTTTGTGTTTTCTGTATTTTCTGTATGGCAAAGATAGCAAGCCGCTTTCATACCTGCCCCTCTTGCCGGTGGTCAAAATGTCGCAATGCGTCAATTTATACTCTCATTTAAACAATTCTGCCGCCTTTATGTCGTGCTACGCATTGACTGTCAGCTGCTGCGCATGTACCCCTTAAAATACGGTAGCCGAATTTTTTCCTGCCGTTTCTACCGAAAAAAGCGCCCCTCCGGCTTGCCGTGTGTGTAATAATCCCTAACTTTGTAGTCGGTAGTCCCGCAGGGGCGGCCGTCTTTTTTTCATATTCATATATACATTTCTACCATCGATGACTAACACACTTACCCGAGGCCTGCTCCTGGCGGGCGCACTGATGGGGCCGTCGGCTGCGGCGCAGGACCGTCCCAATATCATTCTGTTTCTGGTTGACGACATGGGCTGGCAGGAAACGTCGGTTCCCTTCTATCGTGAGCGCACCCCGCTCAACGACCGCTACCGCACCCCCAACATGGAGCGCATGGCGCGCATGGGTGTCAAGTTTACGCAGGCCTATGCCTGTGCCATATCCTCGCCCTCACGCTGCAGCCTGATGTCGGGCATGAATGCCGCTCGCCACCGCGTGACCAACTGGACGCTGGAGTACAACACCAAGACCGACGCACCCAGCTCCGTCATTACCCTGCCCGACTGGAACTACAACGGCATCCAGCCGGCCGGCAAGGCCTCGGAGCGCGACCTGAAAAACAGCACCGCCATCACCTCGCTGCCCCAGCTCCTGCAGGACAACGGCTACTACACCATCCATTGCGGCAAGGCCCACTTTGCTGCCCGTGGCACGGCGGGTGAGGATCCGCTGAACTTCGGGTTCAACGTCAACATAGCCGGAGCGGCCAACGGCGCTCCCGGCAGCTATCTGGCCGAAAACGAGTATGGCACGGGCTCTTTCCACGTTTCCGGTCTGGAGCAGTATTATCAGAAGGGCACGTTCCTGACCGAGGCCCTCACGCTCGAGGCCCTCAAGGCCATCGAGGTGCCCATTGCGCGCAAACAGCCCTTCTATCTCTACATGTCGCACTATGCCATTCATGCCCCCTATGATGCCGACAAGCGCTTTACGCCCCACTACCAGACGTCCGACGGCCAGGGTGTTTACGACTCCCTGCTCCAGGCACCGCTCAACCGCCAGGAAATCAACCACGCCGCCCTGGTGGAGGGCATGGACAAGAGTTTGGGCGACATCCTCAACTATCTGGAGCAGCACCCCGACGTGGCCCGCAACACCATCGTTCTGTTCATGTCCGACAACGGCGGACAGGGTGTCAGCGTACGTCAGGGCCGCACCGACCGCGACCAGAACTATCCCGCCCGCGGCGGCAAGGGCTCGGCCTTCGAGGGCGGCGTACACGAGCCGATGATGGTCTACTGGCCCGGCGTGACCCGTGGCGGCACGACCAACGACAACCGTGTAATGATTGAGGACTTCTTTCCCACCATACTCGACATGGCCGGCGTGACCCGCTACCATACCGTGCAGACGGTCGATGGGCGCAGTTTTGTGGACCTGCTGAAGCATCCCCGCCGCCGTCGCGACCGCGTTACCATCTGGCATTTCCCCAACCTCTGGGGCGAGAGTCAGGACAAGGCCGAGGGCTACGGCGCCTATTCGGCCATCATGAAGGGCGACTACCACCTCATCTACACCTGGGAAACCCGCCAGCTCCGCCTCTACAACGTGCGCAAGGACATTGGCGAGGCCACCGACCTGGCTGCCAGTAAACCCAAGCTGGTGCGCCGTCTGGCACAGGAGCTGACCGACTCGCTCCAAGCCTGCCGGGCCCAGCGCCCCGTGCTCCGGTCTACCGGACAGCCCATTGCCTGGCCCGCCGAGGCTGCCCAAGCCCTGTAATCCGTATTCCCTTCGGGGAAATTCCACATCCGGCCTTCGCCTCCTCTCTGCCTGCGGGTAGGGGAGGAGGTGAAGGCTTTTTTCTATGCTGGGCCGGCCATGTCCGTAGAGCGTATCCGGAAGTCTTGGTGTACCCGCAGTTCAGTTCCCCCTTTCGAGGCATGAAGGCAAAGAAAGTCGGCACCTTTTTTCATTTTTCTCCCGCCTTTTTCCGCCGGTTTCGTACCGCTGGGGGCGTAGCGCCCTTCCGGTACCGGTCGGGAAGCCTTTTGTATCCGGCGCATTTTGTTAAAAAGCAGGATAATCTGCCCCGAAATGTTAAAATGGTTCAAGACGTGCAATCCTTGCCCCGTTGCGTCGTTTCTTTTAGTGTCCGGATGACTTTTTCGGGTCATTTCTGCCGGATTTTTTCCATTTTTGGCAGTTGGACGCTTTTTTCTTTGGGTTGTGCTTCATTAATGCTTTTTAATTATGTACCTTTGCAGCGTAATGAGAACCGTTGTAGCATGCGGATAGTTAAGGGTATATGTATGATGCATGACTCTTGGAAAATTGACGGCCGGCCTGTGATGAACATGCAGGCAAGATTACGGAATGTGTCTTATTTTTTAACCCTTGTAAATAATCAGCCGGTCCTGCAAGGAGCGTTTTCCGCGTTCGGTAACGGGTGCGCGGCAGGCCAGTGGAAAAGCAAATGTTTATGCCACAGCTTACTTTGTTGTTCACTTTCTTAGTGAGTGCCGTGCTTACGGCTTTTGTGATTCCTAAAATCATCTTGATATCCTACAAGAAGAAACTTTTTGACTTTGCCGACGAACGCAAGGTCCACAAAGGCATTGTGCCCCGTTTGGGGGGCGTGGCCTTTACCCCCGTCATTACCATTACGCTGGCCCTGGTGGTAGGTCTGCTCACACTCGTTTCCCCGTCTCGCACCAGCATGTCCTACGTGGCCCACAGCGCCCATCTGGCCCTCGGCCTCTCGGCGCTGGTCATCCTCTATATGGAAGGCGTGACCGACGACCTCATCGGCGTGGGCTACAAGGCCAAGTTCCTCACCCAGCTCATCTGCGCCGTCATGATTATCTGTACCGGCTTATGGCTCAACAACCTGCACGGCCTTTTCGGCGTGTACGAGCTTTCGCCCTGGGTGGGCATGCCCCTTACCGCCGTGTTGCTGGTGTTTATCATCAACGCCGTCAACCTGATTGACGGCATCGACGGTCTGGCCTCCGGCCTCTCCATGATAGCCCTGTTCTTTCTGGGCTGCCTCTACGGTTTCTGCCGTCAGTGGACCTATGCCGTCCTCTCGTTTGCCACGCTCGGCACCCTCGTGCCCTTCTTCATCTACAACGTGTTCGGGCGCGCCGAGGTGGGGCGTAAAATCTTTATGGGCGATTGCGGCAGCCAGACCATCGGTCTGATTCTCGGTTTGCTGGCCGTCCGTTTCTGCGTGTACGACAGCAGCATCGGCGCTCTTGCCTTCAATCCGCTGGTGGTGGTCTTTTCGCTGCTCATGGTGCCGTGTCTCGATGTGGTGCGTGTGATGTTTGGCCGCATCCGGCGCCATCAGAATCCCTTCATGCCCGACAAGACCCACATTCACCACAAGTTCCTGGCCCTGGGCATGAGCCACCGCACGGCCATGGTCACCATCCTCTTCGTTTCCGCCTTTTTTTGCCCTGCTCAACCTGGGGCTGACTTCCCTGATTAACGTCAACTTCATCCTTCTGCTCGATGTGGTGCTGTGGACGCTGATGCACCTCTGGCTGTCGAAGATGATTCAGCGGCGGCAGGTACGTATGAATGGCTGGGCCGATGGAACTGCACGATATCCTGCAATGCATCAAGGCAAAAGACTACCATTCTGTCATCATCCACACGGAACAGTATGTCTATATGGGAGAATCGGATTAATTATGCGAGGACGGATATCCATCAAGACGATATATTCCAAACCCTCATCTGCACATACATCGCAAAGAATAAAGAATAATGAGTGGAAACTTATTGATTTTAATCAGATTATTATTTCTACAAATTTATGAATAGATTATGAATACTCAGACTATAACAACAGACGAATGCGATAACGATGGCTCATTTATCAATTTGTATCGCAACAATCAGATAGGTGCTTGGTGCGCCTATGGTTATTCTGCCTACGGTTTACGCCTATTCTGCAAATCCAATGGATATAACAGTCTACGGAATTTCTCAGAAGAGGTGCAAATGCCTTGCTCCATTGTGGGAGATGAAGCATTTAGATCATTATTGCAATATGCCATAGAAGTTGTCAGACAGACAGACTCATATACAGAAGTCAGAATGACGGATAAAATAAATAAGAATGCGTATGAAAAGTGGGTAAAAAAACTGAGGGGTGGCATTTCCACTGACGATGATATCATTGTCGTCACGCCGGTAAGCCAATATGTACCTAAAGATTGTTTTATACCCGATAACATGTCGGCATTTGCCAGGAACATCAAGCGTATAGGCGATTGCCTTTTAGCCTTTGTTGCCCTCATAGTATTTTCGCCGCTCTTCTTGTTGTGTTACATTGCTATACGAAGGGAGGATGGAGGCCCGGCTATCTTCAAGCAGGAACGGATTGGTCGTTTCGGTCGTCCTTTCTATATCTATAAATTCCGCTCGATGCGTTTGGATGCCGAAAAGCTCGGACCTCAATTGAGCCATGCCAGTGGTGATGGCGATCCGAGGCTGACAAAAGTCGGACGATTCATACGTGCACACCATCTGGATGAATTACCGCAATTGTGGAATGTATTCCGTGGTGACATGGCATTCATCGGGCCGCGTCCGGAACGGAAATTTTATATCGACCAAATACTGGAACATGATATCCGCTACGAATACCTGTATCAGATTCGTCCAGGTGTGACATCGTACGCTACTCTTTACAACGGCTATACCGATACTATGGAGAAAATGCTTTGTCGTCTGGAATACGATTTATATTACCTTGGACATCGCTCGTGGTGGTTCGATTTCAAAATCCTACTGCACACATTTTGTGCCATTGTGTTCGGAAAAAAGTTCTGATAATATCACAAGAGGAATCGTATTCGCCATGGTTATGGCAAGAACCTGCATCTCCTTGGCAATGTGGGCATTTGCTTTTAAAGTTAAGCGCATTTTCTCTTACGACAAAGTGATTATCCAAAGTCCACTGATATTGGTGCCCCTTTTGGCAGTAATTTTTAGGGGTTGCTTATTCAAGAAGAACGCAGTATTGAATGTATCCGACCTTTGCCCATTATCAGCAATAGGGTTCGGAGTAATAAAAGAGGGTAGCGTATTGTTTTTCTGATGCATCAGGGGGGTGTGGGGAGGTGTGGTAGGAGGGAGTTGAATGTTGGCTATTGCACCGGGCGATGAGGAGGTGACTGGTACTTTGGTTCGGGGCGATGTCGTGTGTGTGAGAAGTATGATTTCAGTGTGAAAGAATATTTAATGGATGAATATTTGATAAAAAAATAAAATGTCATAGTACGTAATATTAAATAATAAGAAAAATAAAGTGAAATAATATAAACGGATTGATACCGAAGGATGAAGGATGCTTTTGAAAATAAAAAAGGATTATTTGAGCAATTTTTATGAACTTTTGGCAATTGGACGTTTTTTTCATAATCTTGTGTCTTGTTGTTGCCTTTTAATTGAGTACCTTTGCACCACAATGATGAGTAACCGTTGTTGCATGTGAATGAAAAAGGACGTTCTGAATTAGTGCGATTTTTAATCTGTCTGATAATCTTCAAATTATGATTCAACTTGCTCATCGATTGTATTGGAATTGCGTCTACTGTTTGATGCGTATTTAGTAGGTCTTGTAGAGAGTGGCGCCCGTTGGTGTCGTTTCTTATATGTAGACCAAGAAAAAATTAACCTATAGCGTATGCCTCAATTGATATTGTTATTCGCTTTTTTGATAAGTGCTGTGTTGACGGCTTTCGTGATACCGAAAATCATACTGATTTCCTACAAGAAGAAGCTGTTTGACTTTGCCGACGAGCGCAAGGTGCATAAGGGCATTGTGCCCCGTCTGGATGGCGTGGCATTTACGTCCGTGGCTTCTATTGTACAAAATCAGGCTCTGGGCATGAGCCACCGCACCGCCATGGTCATCATATTCTTCGTCTCCGCCTCCTTAGCCCTCCTCAATATGGACCTGATGTTCCTGCTTAATATAAACTGCATCCTTCTGCTGGATGTGGTGTTGTGGGCGCTGATGTACATCTGGCTGTCGAAGATGATTCAGCGGCGAAAGTAGTATTGAAGAATATTAATATAACGTGAGTTCGACGAATTATAAGTCCTTGAAAATTTGGTAATTAGCGAAAAT
>ERZ779865.2655-NODE-2655-length-10959-cov-2.960657_pt1 | contig 10959 bp, 7 predicted proteins | sample MGYA00433088_ERZ779865 | MGnify/ENA primary metagenome ERZ779865 (study PRJEB29588, sample SAMEA2151703) | human gut metagenome | biome: human gut; feature: human-associated habitat; material: faeces | place: Denmark | collected 2008/2010 ... | reverse complement strand
AAGGTACAGCTTTCATAATAAAATTATTACTCCACGAAAATAAAACATAGAATAACTTATTAACATAGGAATATGGTGTACTTATAAGCAAATTCTTAAATGAGTCATAGCATAATAAAAAAGAAAAACCAATGACAATCAAAAATAATATAATTTTAATTTTAGCTTTATCCTTAAAGAATTTATGCACCAAATATATAATGAATGCCGCTTCCGACATACTCAAGATATACCATGTAACTCCATTACCACACAAAAAAATCGACCTAAAAATCAACAATACATACTTTATAACGGAACTGTCCGGATACTTTATTATGTAAGCATTTATTGTCATCGGCAAATTAACCAGTTGCCAAAAAAAGTACAAAAACAATAATTTTTTCTCATAAGAAATAATAAAGCTTTTTTCATCTTTGACATTTGATAATTTTTTATAGAAAAAAAATCCTGATACCATAAAGAAGAATGGAACTGCAATCCCGGAAAAGCATAACACGATTACATTGGAAAATTCCTCATTTTTAGCAATGTTTGAATGAATAAAAACAACTAATATAGCAGCAAAAACTTTAAATAAATCGATACCACTATACACTTCAATGTCACTTGTATTGGAATAAGAAGAAAGTTTTGTTTGTCCTTTATTAATCATTACTATCTCCCTTACCCAGCCTCAAAAATGAATTTACGCAATGCATCTATAGAATTATACCACAGAAAGCATCAATAAGCAATAAAAGAGGAGAATATGGAAAAAACAATTGAAAAAAAGCGCTTTTTTAACAAAATATAGGAATAATTACGCAAGATTTTTGCCATAGATATAATTTATTTTCACTAAAGTGATAATCAAATATAGCCTATTTTGGTTATTTTATGCAAAATTTGTCATAAAATATAATAAAGTACTGCAAAGCAGAGCGAGAAATCTATGGCTTATTTTAGGTGAAAAGACACTATATAATCCGCTGTATTCACTGCACAGCGATCCTCTGCACGGCAACCTGAAAGCTTGCACATACACAGCACTAAACCACTCTGCAACTATCTTTCAAAAGTCAATCATCTGGCAAGTATCTGAAATTGTTCACAGACTTGTTGAAATGTGGGATTAATTATGATAAACTGACAATATAAGTCAGCGTACGATATAATTTGAGGTAGACACATGAAAATTTCAGAATGCACACTTTCAAAGGAAACACAAAACCTTTTATACAGATATTTTGTGGCTGTGGCAAATCTTTACGGAGTTATCGAAATCGGCAAACTTCTTATAATTTACAACAGTCATAACGAGCCTGTGAGTGAGGAAGATTTTCTGTTATTTGTTGAAAATATGAATTTTAAGGGAAAGTATTTTTGTGTGTTTAATCAGGACGATATTTACGATGACAGCTCAGAAACTCCTGCTCTTGAACAGGAAATTCTTGCAGAATATCTTTACTTTTTTGAATTTGATGACGATAGTCTTGATAAATACGAAATGCTGAAATATCGTCAAATCGGAAAGAAATTTTGCGTTCTTGACAAAGAGCAATTTCTCAGATATGAAGATGACTGTTATTTTAAAAAGACTCCCGATTTTCTTGAAATGCGTTCGTTTTAAGAAATGAAACAGGACTTTCAAAAGATGACGCAGACGATTATGCGAACGATATTATGATTTGTTTTGCAACTCAACCCGACCATTCCGAAGAATCTGTATACGAAGTAATCATGGGAAGCGGAATCTACAACCGTGATGATATCGCATTCAGCCACCGAAAGCTTGAATATTTGTGCCAAAAAATCATGTACACAAGTGCCAGACTCCATGTTCTGCTCGGACACACTCCCGAAGAAATTTTCGGTTAACAGGTAAAATTGCATATTATAGCGACAATTCAAAATCATTTTGAGGGGAACATATAGATGAATAGTGAAAATACAGCAACACACAAAATAACATATTCAAATATAGATATTGCAAAATTCATAGCGGCATTTCTGGTAATAACTATACATTGTCCTTTACTAACTTGCTTTGGAGCCAATATAGAATTAATGTTTGTAAGCACAATACCAAGACTTGCCGTACCTTTTTTCTTTGCTTGTTCCGGTTTTTTCTTTTTTAATTCACTTTCGTATGAGAACGGAAAAATTATAAACAATAAAAGGAACAGACATAAGTTGATAAAGTACATCAAGAGGATCGTCATCCTGTATGTCATTTGGTCTATAATATATTTGTTCATATGTCAAATACCAAATTGGTATTCAACAGGGTGGTTATCACCATTCGCCTTTGTGGATTATTTAATAGGCTTTTTTAAAAACGGTTCCTATTATCATTTGTGGTATATTCTTGATCTTATCTACGCAACTGTTTTAGGATATGTTTTATTATCATTGTTCAAGAAAAAAAACGTGGTGATTTTTTCTGTTGTGTTATACATAATAGGCATGTTCTCATATTCATACTCATGGATTGATTTCCCCGGAGTCACTCTGATCAATAGTATATCAAGAATCTTTGGTGAGATATGGAATTCAACAACACGTGCATTTCCGTTAATGACTGCCGGATATATTGCCGGTACAACCGGATTTAAACTGAAATCTAAAACTAAATTTATCCTATTTGTAATCTCATTTATATGCCTGTTGACTGAAGTAGCTTGTCTTATAAAATTCACAAGTAATGAAGGTCAATATTCATATGTAGTGTTTACAATCCCCTGCGAAATATTTTTATTTATGTTATTATTAAAGAATAAACAATTAAAATGCAACCACAATAAAGAATTGCGTAATGCCAGTACAGTAATTTACTGCGTGCATCCGTTAATAATGAATATTTTTTCTTTAATGCCCGCAATAGACTCTATAAACAGTATTATAAAATACACTCTCGTGGCTGGAATTGCCGCCTTATTGGCATTCGCTATTATTAATTTATCGCAGAAAAAAGCACTAAAAGTGCTTAGATATCTTTATTAGACACTAAAAACAACCCTCACAGTACGATAAGTGTGAGGGTTGTTTTTGAACAGGAATTTTACATCCGAAAATTTCTTTTCAATTCTCAAAACCGAATGTATCCGCAGAGTAAAATCTTCCGGATATGATATCTGTTGCAGAAACTTTAGCATTCATATGTAAGAGGTTATATTATGAGCAAAGGCTCGAAAATAAAAGAATAAATTATGCAATGAGAGGAGATTATTACTTGCCTTGCGTAAAAACAAAAGGGCAATTGAAACTGCATATCGGCGTGTGGACAAACCGATGCAGACAGTACCTCAAACAATATCATTGAATCAGATATTATAATCTGCTTACTTTGGAAAAGCTGTATCCATATCTTTCCGACATTGAGAAACAGGCAGAAAAACTGTTTTTGGAACTTGTCAAAGCACTTGCTGATAAGGAAAATATTACGGAAGAATTCAAATCTGAAAATTCAATGTTGTGGATGCAAAATATGAACTCTGGGATAAAAAAGAAGAATTGCTCCTGTAGGAAGCCAACAAGGATTGCATTCGTCAGTGCATAGCTTATATGGTTGCCTACCTACAAAGTGGGTCGGAAGAAATCACAGAATACAGTAAAGCTCTGGTCAGAAGGATGATTGAAAGAATTACGGTGTACGATACCTGTTTCGTGGTAGAGTTCAAGTCAGGTATCAAGATAACGATAAACGAATACGATGAAAACGATGGTGTAATGCTCAAACTTTGGTCTGGGCGTTTTTTGCTCTATCACAAAACTATGGAAAAGTCAAAAAGTTTGTGTTATAATCTTATTCGGCGTATTGGCGGTAAGTATTGGGGCGCTTGCCCACTACTTTTCAAGGAGGTATTACCATGAAGGTAAATCCGAGAACCGTCAAATTTGTTCTGGATCTTGTCGCAGCACTTGCTGTGACCGCGGCCGGCGTTGTAGCTAAATACTACATCGACACGCCACAGGGCATGTGACGCTAAGGCACATGGTCCGAAACGACTGTGTGCCTTTTTTCTTAGGAGGAGTAAATGGTGGATAGAACAGTTAATTATAAAGAGATATTTGAAAAGTATTTACAGCAAATTAAGAGCATAAGAAATCCAAAATCCGAGAGACCAGAAATGGTGGATTTAGAGTGGGATCGTGTCCTTCAGAATGTTGTTTTTGACTTCGGAGGACATGAATTTGCAAAGTATACAGATGTCGTTGGTGCTGCAAGAAACATCTCTATTCGCTGTTTACATGAAATAATTTACTATCTTCAGACAAAAAACCTGCTGTTCAATTCTATCGACTACTCAAGTATCAAGGATAAAATTTCCAATATTTGCTTTGTACTTCAGCATTTGAAAACAAAGGAATTATTGATTTTCAAGGAAATCGAAGATTGTAGCTTCTGGAAAATCAAAGGAAAAGAACCAGAAGCGATTGCAGATTTTATGAAGAATGTTTCTGCTAAAAGCTGCAAGTATATTTATCTTGTGTATGACTATGCGTATTTGCAAGTTATTGGACACAATGATGATGAAAGTGATCCAGGCAGAGGGTATAATTTTTATTCGTTAAAATGGTTTTTTGAGACATATTACGGAGCTGAGGAATATGGGAGATTTCTTGATGAATTAAATCATTATCTCAAAGCGGTTAATGATTATCTGGGATACATTATGTTGAAGTCTTTGACTCCAAATGCGATGCTTAATTTCAGAAAAATAACTGAAAGAAAGATTATTGACTACCCGTATGATAGATTGATGGCAAGTAAAGCTAAAGAGTACGAACTCAGTGCTGATGCGTTTAAACTAATTCGGCAGCAGTTTATCGATGCATCCACATATTTGATTGCATTGGGGAATAGCGATTTTTCAGAAAGTTTGATTACAGCCGAATGGCTGTACGATTCAATGAAAAAGGCTCAGGCAATAGATTTGACCGTTATTGGTATGGGTTATTTTAAAGCTGTTGAGCAATTGCTGTACAGTTTGATTTGTCTTCATGCAAATGAAGGTCGCCAAATGAAAAAGGACTTCTCTCGTAAAGATTTGCCCTTTATGGTGGATCTGACTGACACTGCGATTGAGGATGAGGCTATTGATACGACAATTGGTGCAATGGCAAATTTCTATAAAGATAACCTCAATATGTTACGTGGTGAATTGAATTGGCACACAAGGAAATATGTGCGTGAAACTATCTTTGAATATGGAGATTTGCGAAACGGATATTTCCATAAAGATAACATTCACGACTGGAAGAAAATCGATACTATCAGAGATGCAACATTTTCGATTATTTTTCTCCTTCTCGGCTCCCATAGCCTTTCGGAGCAAAACTCATCGAAGTTGGGAATGCCGCAAAGGAATGAATACAGTGATTATGCAAAACTCTGTGAGTATGTAAATTTCCATTCAGGAGATTTATTCTTCATTGATATTGGACACGATACCGAGGAACTTGCCTTCGGATGTAGAGATATGAATTCGACTGTTATTGAAAATAGATATGTTCAGTACTCCGGTATGTATTTAAAAGAACTCGGACAAGGCGGAAGAACGATTCTTTTTAAAGAAGATCATCTTCCAAAAAGTATCTACTTAGGGAAGTTCATATTTGCGCAGACAGAAATGGTTAAGGCAACTCCTGTGAAAGTGCGGAAGATTTTTGAGAACGGAAAATTCGTTGGTCCTGATATCATAGAAGAACAGAACTTTGATTATTAGGAGGAAAAATACTGCGTATGAGTGATATTAATCTTGAAAAATTCGAGTTTTGTATGAAGAACCGTCCGCATGTTGTTATTCTTGGTGCCGGTGCAAGTTGTGCGACTATACCTAATTGGGATAAAAACGGAAAATGGATATCGGCAATGAGTGGATTCATCGATAAACTTGGATTAACGGATATTATTTCAAAGGTGAATATCGAAACGGATTCCGATAATCTTGAAGATATTTATATGGAATTAGATACTAGGAGCAATAACGAACCCGATTGTAACAGAGTGAAAATTGAATTAGAAAAAATCATTAGAGAGTATATGAGTAGTTTCGTTTTGCCAGATGAACCCACTATTTATGACTTTCTTGTAATGAGTTTGACAAGTAAGGATTTGATAGCAACATTTAATTGGGATCCTTTTTTAGTCCAAGCAATATCGAGGGTTCAAAGATATACTAACAACATTCCGCAAGTAGCATTTCTGCATGGAAATGTTGCAGTGGAATACTGTGCAGATGATATATCATGGGAAATGTTGGTAGACTCTGTAGATGCCAAAAACCTCTGACTCCGATGAAATTGCTGTTCCCTATTAAGAAAAAAGATTACACCACTGATGTTGCAATTTCAAAGCCATGGGATGACTCACGAACGCTTTTCAAATCGCAATATATCTTTGTAAACCTCGGCAAATCACGGTCAGTTGAAAAGTACAAGACTACCAAAAGACTACTTTTCAACAGTTTTAAAATCAGCTTTTATGCCTTTCGTTAATAGGGTTAGAACAGACATTATTATTGCCGAGTTATCGTTAAAAGAGTTGTAACAGAGAGAAATTCCTATACCTATATATAACAGCAGTTTTCGCTGAGTGTGATTTGCTTTGAATGAGGCTTATCTGAGTAAGTAAATATCACTCATATACCGCAGTTCATAAGCTTAAATAATGCAAACTACTAAAAGACTACTTCTCCCCTATCCTAAAATTTCAAGACATTCACTTATTTTGATGGTTAATATATTTTTTAACATCCTGTACAATTTACAGGGTGTTTTTTCTATATGTAAAAACAGTAACATTTTTTAAAGAGATTGAATTCACCGAGCAAATGATTTATACTTTAATTATGTGATACAGTTTCTATTGAAGAGTTAAAACAGAATTTTCAATGAAGTTTTCATTATTAATCTGCAAAGAGAAGCTGATGAGTAAAATCAAGACGCTAGTATACATGATAAATTTTAAGTGAAAATTACTGCGTTGATAAGGTGTTTTAATGTAACTTGACATCAAGCAAGAGGTTGGATAAATACCACTACTTACGAAACAATGGATAAAGGAAAGGAGTTGTAGTGTATGGAGCGACATATTGGTACATGGCATAAAGAAAACGATTCAAGAAACTCAGAAGTAGGAGAACTTTTGATTGATGGAAATTACTTAGAATTTTATAGCAGATTTCATGGCCTTGTTTTTCCTGAAACTTTTATCGGAGAAGACGGTCAATATAAATATAAAGTATTTGTAAATGGATATGCAAAACCAGGACGAAACAGAGTTCTGGATTATACTTCATGCCATAGGGTGTCTTATGTTCTAATGCAAAATTTTGATTTTTCAAAAGGAACAGATATTTCTGGAATAGAAGAGTTTTCATTTGCTATTCGAGAATTGACCAAATGGCTTGGTATTAAAACTGTCTTTTATACTTGTACAGACCAAGATGAACTGGCTGCTGGTGAGGCTCATTTAGATTCTATTGTTATCCATGAAAAAAATCCACAAATCGAACTGTATTTTGAATCAAAAACGCATGAGAGTATATTATCACTCGAAGATAACATCGCAATTAAAATAAAAAAAGAACCTCGAATTCGCGTAAAATATAATCAGTTAGCAGATATTCAGAAAATACAGAATGATATAGAATGCATTATGCAATTTTTTGGATTGTTGATTGGCAAAGTATCTATAGCAGATAATATCCGGCTGTCAATCGAAGGACAGAAACTTAAGAGCTGGTTATATATTAATCATGATTATTCTTATAACCTAATGAATCAAGATGTTACGGATAGTCCAAGGACATACTATTATGTACTTGAAGATAACTTGACTCTGTATTTTGCTAATTGGCGTAAATTCTGTTTTGATGACCAGTTCACATTGTTAAGGAGAATATATTTTTCCGTGAATGGTAGAAAAGAAATATTTGCAGAGGATATATTCGTTGAGTATATGAGAATATTAGATGGATATCATACAAGAATATCCGGTGATGCAGAAACAGAAGAAAAATTAAAGAAAGCATTAAAGGCAGCAACAAAAGTCATTAAAACTCAAATCTTTAAAGAAGAAAATCGCCCAATTTTTGAAGAAGCATTTCAAAGTGTGTTGCCAGATTGGAAGTACAACTCTTCAAATATAGGTGATATTTCTGGTTGGATAACGGCTGGTTATTTGGGGAAAAAATCTTTATCTCATCGCTTAAAAGAGTTGGATAATCTGTACTTTGGCATTATTAGGAATAATGCAGAAGATATTGAATGTTTGGCGTGTAATAAAGAGAAATGCAAGGATATGACGGATGAACAAATTGCTGAATTGTTCTATAGGGAACTCGGTGATACTAGAAATTATTATTCTCATTATAAGAAGAACAAAACTGGTGTATTAGATTTTTTGCAAATAAATGATTCAATACGAGTCTTGAAAGCAACCATTATTTCTATTTTCCTATCTCACATGGGAATAGATAAAGATTTAATACGTAGAATTGTCGAGTTTGATAGTGAACTACATTTTCAAACAATGTTTTTGCGTAAACCTGAAGAACACCCATTTCTTCATACACAGGAGTGGCTGAAAACTATCAAAACAAAGTCCGAGAATGAGACAAATTAAATTGGACGAACTAACATGAAAATAACGCTTTCTGTCTCATCATTGCTCTGCTATGCAAGGAAAAAGGAACCTTCCACCATTCCCTTGTACAATAAGCGTTGTGTATGTTTTTCGTTGAATAACCGATTCATGTAGAGAGTGTGGCATTATTAATTAAAACACAGAACGCAAAAAATTCTGCAAGACTTGAACCAGTTAGAGAGAAGATTAAAGTTGCAGGTATGCCATACTCGCAGATGAAGATGATTGATATGGGATTTTGGTAGGTCTAATTTGAGTTGGATAAAGTGTTTTCAATTTGGAAGTCGCAAAATCGGTGAAATCAAAACTTCAGATGCAAAGCTGTTTCTCATTAAATTACAGGAAGACGGAAGAGGCTCGAGTACAATAAAAACGGTGCGAGGTGTTTTAAGACCGGCATTTCAAATGGCAGTTGATGATGATATTCTAATGAAGAACCCTTTCGGTTTCCAATTACTCGGCATTATCATAAACACTGAACACACCCGACAGGCTCTGACAAAGGAGCAAATGAACAAGTTTTTGAAATTTGTTCGTTACGATAATGTTTACTACAAATACTATGATGTCTTCTACATTCTCTTTCACACTGGTTTGAGAATTTCAGAATTTTGTGGTTTGACGATAAATGACCTCGATATGAACAACAGAATCATCAATATTGACCACCAGTTGCAGAGAACCTCAAAAATGGAGTATGTAATTGAATCAACAAAAACAAATGCCGGCACAAGAAAACTACCTATGACGGAAGATGTTTACCAGGCCTTCAAAAGAATACTTGAAAACAGACCCACAAATCTTCCTGAAATTATGGTTGCAGGACATTGCGGTTTTCTGTTCAGAGATTCAAAAGGGATGCCCGAAGTTGCAATGCATTGGGAGCATAGGTTTAATCACTCGGTCAAGAGATACAATGATATTTTCAGAGAACAACTGCCTAATATCACCCCTCACATTTGCAGACATACCTATTGTTCAAATATGGCAAAGGCAAGAATGAATCCGAAAACATTGCAGTACCTTATGGGGCATTCCGATATTGGTGTCACGATGAACACCTATACCCATCTTGGTTTGGATGATGCCAAGGATGAAATGATAAGGCTTGAAGAACTGGAACAAGCAAGAAAAGAAGTTGAGAAAACTCTCGGCACACAACCGCTAAAACAGAATATGTTTAAGACGGTGTGAAAGAACAAGCAACTGGTTTTCAATCTGAATAAGTCCGTAAAAAATGGATAATAAAAAAGGATTCTCTTGATGTAGAATATACAGCAGGAAAAAATTTTTATCGCAAGAAGTTATAAACTAAATAATGTGACTAATTATGAAAAAATATTAGAATTAAAATTCTATATTTGAAAATCACTTAATACTTTATTGATGGCTTCATCTCCTTATTAATTGCTTTACCAACTTGCGTTTTTTTACTTTAATCGTTATCTTTCAAAGAAATGTTTAACTTATTTTTAAGTAAAACCTAATTGATCAACGAATTTTAATTAAATAACGCATTTTTAGTTTTTGTAAAATCAGCATGTCTTATGTCATCAACTAAAACAGCGAAGATTGAACAATTTATACATTTAGGATTGCATTTGTCAATAATTTGTAGTTCAAGAAGATTCATTTCATTCCGTACGATAAAAAAGTTAAGTTTAGCAAATCTATCATTTCCCAACCATAAACTATATCGTATGGAATATATAAAATCACATCAAAAGGTATTTATTTTTCATGAATTAGCAAATACATTGTTTGAAATCATTGCCACAATTCAAAGCAAAAATCAATTTTATCCATATAGCAATTGCATAAAACTCTATCAAATGATCAATTGTAATGTCATATAATACTGCTCATCGATTCATCTGTCATTAATATAATTGTAATATTCATCGACTCCCATCCAATACAGCAGAGCGAAAATATGCATATGCTTCTGAAAACCATGATGTAAAACTTGATGGTTTTGTTTTCAGTGCCATATCAATTTCTCCTATGGTCATCCATTTTAGTTCCATAATTTCATCTGGATTTGGTAAAATTTGAGAAAGCTTTGCTGTATCAAGAGCAATAACAAAAACATGGTCAATTTCGTGTTCTTTATTATACCCATAATCAGAAAAATAATAAAATGTTCCAACAAATCTTATGATCTCACTTTTATCATCATTAATAAAAAACGAAAGTTCATCTTTTAAGCAACGTGAAATTGATTCTTTCCATGACTCATTTTGATACTTGTGTGAACAACATGAATTACTCCAAAGTCCACCAGAATGATATTTGGATAGAGCTCTTTTTTGAATTAAAACAGT
>ERZ779865.2653-NODE-2653-length-10964-cov-8.384270_pt1 | contig 10964 bp, 8 predicted proteins | sample MGYA00433088_ERZ779865 | MGnify/ENA primary metagenome ERZ779865 (study PRJEB29588, sample SAMEA2151703) | human gut metagenome | biome: human gut; feature: human-associated habitat; material: faeces | place: Denmark | collected 2008/2010 ... | reverse complement strand
TATCAATCAGTATATACAGAAAAAATGAAGACGAACTAACATACATAATTGAAACGCCAAATCACAAAACTGGAAACTTAATAACAAACTTAGCTAAACTTTGTAAAGTTGAAACAACACTAGATTCAAACAACATGAAAATAATATCTGGAACATTACCAGCCTGTATCAATGCAGACAATGAAATCGTTTACTTTCTTAGATTAGGTGGAATAAAAATTGCTACAATCTATGAAAATGGTGACGTTGAATTAAAAGCAAAAATTCCAGCCATTACAAAAACATTAATGTCACAAACAAAAAATTATAATCTATCAATTCAAAAAACAATTGTAAAATCATATATATTAAAAAAGAACAAATTTAAAACAGACCTACACACACACATGAACGCAAACCTATCACCAGATGTATTAATAGCATTAGGAATCAAACATCAATTACGTTATCCCCTATACTACATCAAAAAATTAAATTTGCGTATGTCAAAAAAACAAGAAGAAGCCATCTTAAAACAAAGAGAAATCGTTGCAGAACAATTTAAAGACTCAGATTTACAAGGAAAATACCTAACCAGAAAAATAGATGACAACACATTTATAAACTTTGCAGACTTCATACTAAACAACCTTGAAAATGCTGCATACAACATTTCAAAAATTAGAATAAGCTTAGCATTATTAAAAGATGGTCAAGCAGTATTCACTAATTTAGAAAAACTATATATTTACAGATACGTATTCTGCAAAGGCGTAGAGGCAAACCAAAAAATCAAATTAGATCAAAACAAAATTGACAAAATACCAGAACAAGACATAAAAAGAATATTAAATAAAATGCTTGCAGACCAAGACAACTACGTACTTGAAAACATTTCACTACGTCAAGATAAATTACTATGGATTGCAAGAGAATATCAAAAACAAAAAATAGAATATGTTGAAATAACAGATACTGATTTAGCAAAAGCAAACGGACCAGCAATAAAATTAATTGAAGAATTACACTACATTCTACCTTACATAGAAAAAGAAACAGGCGTAAAACTAAGATTTTTAGTAGGTTTAAGACGTATTCCACTTACAATAATCCAAGATCAAATCGTATCTGGTAACTACCTACGTTCAAACTTAGACGTATTAAAAACAATAAGCCACAGTCCTTATGTAGTTGGAAGCGACTTCATAGGCGAAGAAATAAATGATGTAACAGATTTAAAACCAGCAATAAAAGAATTAGTAGACTACGTTAATGACGTAGATCCAGACTTCACAATAAGAATACACGCAGGAGAAAATGATAGTCTTAGAGACAATGTATCAAAATCAATACAATGCGTTGAAGACTCATTAAATCCAGGTCAACCAATGCCAAAGGTTAGACTAGGACATGGACTATACACAGAAGACCTATCTTCTCCACTTGGAAAACAACTATTAAAAAAATTAAAGAAAAACAACATTATATTAGAATTCCAATTAGGTTCAAATGTAAGACTAAACAACTTAACAAACCTTAACATCCACCCACTAAAAAAATACCTAGAAGCAGATGTAAAATGCGTTCAAGGAACTGATGGATGCGGATTCTATGGAATTGATACCATCGATGAACAACTTGCATTACAAAACCTACTTCACCTTGACGACAAAGACTTTGAAAAAATGAGAAAAGTTGAAGACGAAGTAATTGCAAGAAGCAATAAATACTTTGAAACAAAATCAAAGAAATTCAAAGAATTCCTTAACGGTAGAACAATCACAGAAGCCCTAACAGAACTTGAAAAAGAAAACCATGAAAAAGGCAAACTAAACACAGCAGAAATGAGAATAAACACAAACTTAGAAACAGAAAGCATTTTCAGACAAAAAGTAAAACAACTTCCAACAGACAAAGTTCCAATCATCATTGCAGGAGGAAGTTTTAATAAAAAAGGCAGAAACACTGAAGTAACACCAGAAGGAAAAGAATTACTAAAAGAACTATTAACAAAAGTAAATTCAGACAAAGCCTACTTCGTTGTTGGACACAAAATGCAAGGATATGAAAAAGAAATAGTTGAACTAAACGACAAATTAAACAAAAAATTTGAAATAAACGCAATTGTTCCAAAGACAATATCTGAATCAGATTCAGACAACTTGCAAAAAGAAAACATTGACGGAATACGTATATCAATAGAAAGCGATGAAATGGGAATTTACAAAAGCTTTAACTACGAAATATTTGAAAGAAGGAACTCAGTAGTAATGGCATTTGACGGAAACTCACCTGTTTCAAACTTAATACAAGAAGCTAAAAACGGAAAAGGAAAAGCAAAAATCTATGTAAATGAAGACTCACCTTCTCTTTTTGACAAAGCTGTATCATTAGAAGGATATGCCGTTCCATTTAAAACCAATCAAAACATAATTGACAAAATTGTTGAAGATAATCCAGATATTATGAATTAAGGGCGATGCACAGCATCGTCCTTCTTTTTTCTAAAAGTTAATAATTACTTTCTAAATCCACTATAGTTTTACCTCTAAAACTTAATAATCCTATTAAATGTCTCAATAGCATAATTATCAGTCATTCCAGAAATATAATAAATAATCGCCCTACTCCATTCCTTAGGATCATCTGTACTAAAAATCACAGAATTCTTATTCTCTGGACTTCTCTTACCACTCCAATAATTAGAAATCCAATCTTCAAAATCCAAAACAAGATCAGAACAAATCCTCATTGCCCTCTCCCTATTTGAATGTAAATCTTTCAAGAAATTATAAATCGTATTCAAAATTAACTCAAAATAATCCATTGAAACCTTCAATTTATCAGATAAATAAATATATTTATAATTAAATTTCTTAATCTCATTTAGTCTATTAAACATCTTTTCTGAAAAGCACAAACCATTCTCAACACTTGAATTAACACACAAATCATAAATAAAATCATTAATAATAACAGTATTATTAATCTTTCCATCAACATTTAACAACCCATGCAAAGACTCAAGCCTTTCATCCAAAATACCAAGAGTAACTGCATCAATAATATCCCTACCCAAATATGAAATCTTATCAGAAATCTTTACAACACAGCCCTCCCAAGTATAAGGAGCATATTCATTTGGATATGCATAATCATACAAATCAATAAACTCATCCCTTGGTTTCAACCTATTTTCATCAATCTCACCACAATGAGAAATAATTCCATCTCTAACACCATAAGTCAAATCAAGATTAAACTTATCACCATCAGGATTCTCCAAAAGTTCAACCTTATCAACCATAATCATTCCATTACGCTCATGCCAAAACTTCTCACCAACATCACGCTCTGAAATTTTACTTAAAATATTTTCACCCTGATGACCAAAAGGACTATGACCAATATCATGAGCTGTAGCAATAGCCCTTGTAAGCTCTGTATTCAAGCCAAGATGATGAGCAATAGTATAACTAATAGACTCAACATGAGTCACATGCTCACTACGAGTACAAATATGATCATTCTCAGGAGAGAAAAACACCTGAGTTTTATGCTTCAACCTTCTATACGCAGTACTATGAATAATCCTTGTATAATCACGTTCAAAAGGTGAACGAATATCATTAGTCCTCTGATACAAAGGCACCTCTCTTTTAATAATATTCTCCCACTTTGCATTTTCTTGAACAGCAGCAACACCTTCAAACTCTTTCATATATTCCCTCCTTTAATTTTTATCAAATTACTTCAATCTCAACTAAACATTCTTAATATTTCTCTTTTTAAATGAATACAAGCTCAATGCCATCATCACAATAAAGTACGCTAAACAAATACAAATTGAAAACGGTAAAGTAACACCCTTCATCTGAGACAAACCTCCAAACACATATTGAGTGAAATCCCAGTTAGGAGTAACAAAATACATCAAAAATCTTGCTTTCTCATACATATAAGCCAACTGATTAATTAAAGACTCGAATGTCATTCCAACAAGAGGAATAGCAATAGCAAGAGGTGCGTTTGTAAAAACAGTACTAATAGTAAATGATAAAGTCAATATTAGAATAAACATTGGCAATTTAGCACCAATAATCATACACAAATACTTAAACAAACTAACCTCACTTAAAGAATTAGCAGCAATATTATAAACAACACATTTTGTAGTATAATTTCCAAAGCCATATAAAATACCACCAATAATTGTTTGAGCTAAAACCACAGTAAGAATTGCAGCAAACATAATAATCAAACTAGCAACAAACTTAGCTAACAAAATTTTAACTCTAGAATAAGGTCTAACAAGCAACAACTTAATTGTCCCCTTATTAAACTCCTCACTAACAATAGTACCAGCAATAATTGCAATAGCAATAAGAATAAAAAGCGAATACTGATCAACAGCCTTTAACAAACTAATTTTAGCATCATCAACTACACCATTTTTTATTGAATAATCTCCTTCAACGCCTAAATTATAATCACAACGATTCTTGATCGCATATTCACAAATAGCTATAGTCGCCTTTTCATCATCATTAGAAACTTTATCCTGATATGAAGCATCCTTTCTTGCCTCAAAATCCCTAACATTTTGTCTAGCACTATACCATGATGTTAAATACGTATTAAGAAGTGAATTTCCATAAGGAATATCATATTCCAATCTCCATTCAAGAACCTGCTTAGCATCCTTAACATTCCAATCATCGGCATCCATTTCAAGCTGATCATTAACATCATCAAGCTCCTCTTGAACAAAACTTCTCCAATCGCCATTATCAAAACGAGCAATTAAATCATCATACTCTTTTTTATACTCATCATAAAATTCAGCAAGTCCATCTTCTCTCATACTTGAAATCAAACCTACTACTCTATTCTGAATAATATAAGTCTGCCAACTATCCAAACCATAATGTTGCATCAATTTATACGCCTCTAAATAATTCTCAGCATCTTTTTTATATTCAGGATCCAAATCAACAGAACTATTTAATTCTGCTTCATATGCCTCTGCTTGACCCACTATATACTCATTATCATCTGATTTAAATTTAAAATTTAAGAAATTAATTACACCCATAAACACAATCGTAACAATCAAAAGTACATACATAGCCTTTTTACTAAAAATCTTTTTCAACTCATTTTTAACTAACCTATTCAATTACATTCCCTCCTGTCTTTTTCAAGAATGCATCCTCCAAGCTAACCTCTTCAGAATAAACGCCATAAACCTTTACTCCACCATGAACTAAGTTTTCAACTATCGCTGGAACGCCACTTCTATCAACAGAAATCTTAACATCCTCAGAATCAATTTTCTCTATCTTATCAGCTGTAAAATTCATTTCTTTATTAGCAGTATTTTCACCAGTCATTATTTCTATCATCTTATCAGCATCATCAACAGTAAAATGATAAACACTTATAGCATCAACCTTTTTAGCCTCTTCCATAGTTGAAGTTTCAACAACTTCACCATTTTTTATAATAGTAACTTTAGTACAAAAACTTTCAAGTTCAAGCAAATTATGGCTAGAAATCAAAATAGCCATCTTTTCTTTTTTAGCAAGCATAACAAGTAAATCTTTAACCTGTTTAATTCCCTCTGGATCAAGTCCATTAGTAGGTTCATCAAGAACAAGTAAATTAGGCTTATGCAAAATAGCCTGTGCAACACCAAGTCTTTGTCTCATTCCTAAAGAATATTTTGAAACACGATCATGAATTCTATTCTCTAAACCAACAAGCTTAATAACCTCATCAATTCGTTCTTTAGTAATTCCATCATATAAATTAGCAATCATTTTTAAGTTATCATATCCTGACATATACATATACAAATCAGGATTTTCAACGATTGTACCAACACCTTTAATTGCCTTTGTAAAATCTTTTTCAACATCATAGCCATTGATTTTTACAGTTCCACTGGTAATACTTTGTAAACCTAAAATAAGTTTTATTGTTGTTGTTTTACCAGCTCCATTTGGTCCAATAAATCCTAAAATATCTCCTGCTTCCGCTTCTAGTGATACTCCTTTTAAGATTTCTTTTTTTCCAAACTTTTTGTGCAAATCATGGCATTCTAGAATTTTCTTCTCACCCATGTGCAATCTCCTTTATAATTAAATTTCTAGCTGTCTCTCGTTTTCTGTAGATTTATATTATATCAAAAATTATAGAATAGCAATTATTATTTTAGGAAACCTCTACTTTCATCCTTCAGTAATTTTTCTAATTCCACTCTTGAACCAATAATATTTTCTTTCTCTCTTCTAGCATTTTTAAAAATCTCTTTATTTATTTCTTCTATAATACTCTCCTGTTCAATGCTTATATAATATAAATATCCTTTATGAATATACTCTTGATAATATTCCTTGTTCATTAAACACAAACACTCTTTATAATTAATTGGCAAGATTAATAAGCCTTTTTTATTAATAGCTGATACATCTGTAATCATTGTTTCATTTATTACAAAATTTCTCTCAGTTTTATTTACCATAATATTAAATTCCAAATCCTGATATATATGTGGAAGTTTCATATTTTTAATCATTCTTAGCATATCATCATGACTAATTTCTCCACTAATTTTAGTAGAGAATGAATCCTTATTAATTATTTCTAACATTTTGGGATTTCGGTATGAAACAACATCAAAAAAGCTATATATATCCTCCAACATTTCCTTAGTTATCCCAACTGTTTTCATTTTACCTTTTCCAAATTCAGCAAGTATTTTAGTTATTATTCCTACTCTAGACTCAAAATTAATTGACAAATAATTTTCTATATATTTACTATAATAACCATATTTAGCTCCAAAATCTCGTACCTTGGCTTCTTTTATTTCCAAAGTATTCATATCAATATAATTTACTATTTTATTTTTATCTGCAAAATGTTTTAAAAAAGATTGTGGGATTACAATATGTGAATTACATACATATTCACATATTAAATAGTTTTTATTTTCTACTAATTCTATTTGCTTACGCCAACTATTTTCTTTTACAATTTTATAATCGATATCTAATTTTTCCAATATCCTATCAATTTCATTTTTTCTATTTTCTTTTATTTTTAGTAATAACGATAATGTATTTTTAGCATAACACTTTCTATATCTTATAAAGCACCCTTCTACATATATAAAATACTCTGAGCTCTCTCTTTCTTCTTTATTTAATTCTTTTAAAATTTTCTTATATATTTCTTCAATATTATTCATCAATTCTCCAACTCATACTCCCACAAACTTAAATGTCCTTTTGCCTCAATCGGTTCATTAAAAACCTTCACATTCTCAACCTGCCAACCGTAATTTTCTTGAAAAGAGCTCTTTGTATAAATATCTGGATTTTCCTTTAAAAGCATCTCTTTAAACTCAGGACACATCTTAACACAATCAGCCAAAGTAACCTTTCCTAAAATCTTTCCCAAAGGGATCTCATCAGGCAAATATTTATCTAATCTCTTCATAGCTTCCTTATCAATACCTTTTCCAGCATGAATCAATAAATCACCTCTATACTTTGTTTGCCAACTTCTAAATTCAAATCTCTTATCACCTTGCATAATCAAGGTAGCCCATGGCTGCTTAATTGTCAAAACCTTCATTTAAAAATTACTCCTTCCTTATAATATTCATTATTAAAAAATATAACATCTCTTATTTTACTTAATATAAATAATACAGCAAATACAAAAACAGAATATACAATAATCACCTTTTCTAAAACAAAAGCAAAATACTCTGGACCAAACCAAAATATTTTGCTCCCTCACTTATTTAATTAATTTTAAATTCATAGCATACTCAAAAGATATTTGCTCCAATCTCTCCGTCTTTCTCCATCCATCTTCTTTATGAGAGATTTCAGAAATCTCAGTCACTTTTTTATTCTTCAATAATTTTATTACACCATCAATAATCTTCTTCTCACTATCAGATATTTTATTCAAATCAAAATTATCCTTACTTATAATCTCAGTAACATTACCATTAATAGTTTCAAAATCCTCTCTTTGATACTTATCATCAAGTAATGAAATCTCGTCATATCTTTTATTAATTATAGTAGGACCAAACTTTTGATTTTGATATGTTAATCCAGTAATAGCAACACTTCTTTGATTAAAAGACAACATGTCAATATACCATAAATATTTATTTAAACTAGTTATTGTTAAATTCTTAACTTTACTTGCTATATAAGAAATAATATTCTCAATCTTATCCAAATCTAATGATCTATACCCATTATAAATATCCGGATCTCTATTTAATTCAACATTCAAATATTTTCTAATATTATCTTGAACCTCTTTTTTACTAATAGCTTTCTCAACATCATTAGAAACAATTTTCTTATACGTCTTTTCAGAAATCTCATTTTTCTCATACGCAGCCTTCACTCTATTCACAAATTCAATTTCATTATCTATTAACAATCTTATATAATCACTTTGAGATTTTGAAGGCAATCCGCCTCTTTCATATCTATTAATAGTCATTTTTCCAAAACCTAAAATTGCAGTCAATTCTCTTTGCGAAATATCATACTTATTTCTTAAATTTACTATATCTTGTGGAGTTATAATATTAGCTATCTTTCTATAAATCTTAAAAATTCTTTCATTATTCTCATTTTCTATTTCATTAACATATAAATCTTCATTACATTCATTACATATAGCTACATTTTCAAAAGTATTTACTTCTATCCCTTTAAATTCTTTAATATTCCTTTTCTCAATTCTATACTTTACTTCTTTTTTACAATATGGACAATATACTTTCATTTTAACTCACCAGCCATTTCTGCCTTTTTTTGATGGCGGTTTTATTTTAACATGCCACCATATTATTGTCAATATTTTACAAAAATATTTTTACTTATAATCTACATCCCATAACTATATTCCTGTTTTCTAAAACATTCGTGTTCATAATACAATAATTTTAATTTTGCCACCTAATCTCTCCAGCCTCAATCAAAGGATATCTAACAATACAATTTCCATCCAAATTTTCCTTAAACATATCAACAGCAGTAATTTGGTGATTATTATAAGTAGTATAATAATAAATCCCCTTACTTGCATTACAACAAGAAGTATAAATTGTTATTTCATATTTACCATCAGCCACCTCACAACAACCACGTTGTTGATCAACAGAATTAAGTATATGGAAAAACTGACTAACACTAGATTTTTCGTCATTCTCTGAAACTGAATTCATCTTTACAAAACTAACTCTAACAAACCTTGACTGTGAAGACAAATCTCCTGGCAAACCAATTGCTCCCATACCTCTACTATAATATTCCATGTTCAATTTATCTGAAAAATTATTTTTAGGTGATCTAGGAGATAAATTCATATATTTATTCAACTCAAACATTTGCTTATCAAAAGGCGGATTATTCGTCAACACTCCAACTGGATTATCATATACCTTCAAACCATCTTTCATAGATTCAACTGTAATCGCTTCATTTTTATCTGCAATAATCCAATGCAACTGAGCCAATGGAAACTTCTCACTAAAAGGTTCATTCATTATATTAATATTTTTCAATAACTCTCGTACTTCTTTTACAGATTCACATTGACCAAGAATCCATGGAATCAATTCAAATTGAGCAATATTATCTTTTCCTTCAATCCACTCATTGTAATAAGCATTTCCAACAAAATTTAATCCAGCAATTCCTAGACCTTTTTCATTAATCGCATCATAATACAATGGATAATCACCAACAACATGTGCCATTCCTATCATTGCATAATGACTTTCTATCTTTTTAACTTTTCTAAAATTAAATTCATAATTTCTTGGAGCTATTGTTATTTCATCTCCATAAGAAAATTCATAATCTAATGTCCTTCCAAAATAAAAATCTTTAGTTTTATATGTAGCAGCCGTACATATACAATCTCCTCCTTTGTTATTTTTATCAAATTTTTATATAAATATCATTTCATTTGCACCACAATTTTATTATGAATAAAATTATATTTCAACCAATTAAAAAATTTTCCAAAACTTCTTATTATGATTCTTATATAGTAAAATTTACTTTAATATCATAAAAATACATTAATAATTACTCTCCAGTATAATATAAAGGCAAAAAGGATGAGACGGTAAACCGTCCCACCCTTTCATTTCAGATATTAATTGTCATTCTCATTTGCGCATTCTAACGTTCTGTTTAATGCTTCAAGCCTGTTTATAAGCTTTGTTTCATTATTAATAACTTTGATCTCCATAGACGTTCCCGTCATACCACTGTTACGTTTCTTTACCTGCTCCGAAGTTGAAATCACATCAGTATGAAAACACAACCAACCAAAAGCCTCTGGTAATCCATCACGCCAAGTAATTGTTGTTTTCAAACGATAAGTCCAATCTTCACCAGCCGTCACCGTATATTCAATCGTACCTTCATAATTTACATTAGCACACTCACATTCAGTGAAACTAACACCAAAATCATCAATAACTGCATTGAAAGCTATTGCATCGAAAACATATCTGTTGCTAAGCTCTCCCGCCTTCATTGGCAAAAGATTCTTCAAGAAACTCATTCTTCTGTTCTCGATAACCTCAGTCACAAGCTCTTCAACCGTATATAAACGATTGCCACCAAACTGTTCCAAATCAACACAAATTTCTAAGTCTTTTCTTCTCATATCTGAGACCTCCTAAATAAAAAAGCTGGAGGTCAACACAGCCCTCCAGAATCTTAAGTAATATTCTATCAAACTGTGTATTTGAATATATCAGAATATATTTAATTATAGCAGAAATACTGAAATTTAGCAAACTTGTCACTTTTTGTAATACCATATTGACCTTTTAATAAAAATAGCCCCCTCCTTATTAAACAAATTTTTTCTAATAAGGAGGGGTTACTTCATAAAGTGGTTCTTAAAAATTATATTTTCTA
>ERZ779865.2652-NODE-2652-length-10965-cov-4.150687_pt1 | contig 10965 bp, 17 predicted proteins | sample MGYA00433088_ERZ779865 | MGnify/ENA primary metagenome ERZ779865 (study PRJEB29588, sample SAMEA2151703) | human gut metagenome | biome: human gut; feature: human-associated habitat; material: faeces | place: Denmark | collected 2008/2010 ... | reverse complement strand
GGCACGAACATAGGAAAGGGCTTTGTTTCTCTCTACGACGAGTTCTGCAAGCCGGAAAGTGGAAACTTCCTATACGTCATCAAAGGCGGCCCCGGCTCTTGCCAATTCTTCACGGGCTTCACGAATGGCCGAAGTATCAACCGAATTACCGGAAGCCCTTTGCATAGCTTCAAAGCTGTTCAGCACAATGTTCATGGCCTTGTGCATTGCCTGAAGGGGGGCGGTTACACCATCATAAAGAGCGATAGCGGTTCTAATGGTTGCCAATAGGGGTTCACCTTCTTTCCAAAGGAAAAAGGCCGGGGCAAGCGTTTACCGCTTCCGGCCCCGGCGCTTCTTTCGTTCAAGTTCTTTTTGCTTTTTCTTTTCCCGTTCAACCCGAACATCAATAGCGGCAATAATGAACGCCCGTTCCTGCCGGTCAAGGTTGAAAAACTGGGAAGGTGTCAAATGAAGTTCATGAAGGCAATAGTAAGCAATGTTCGCTTCACCATCACCTTCTTCAATTAGTTTTTTGCTTCATCCACCTCATCCTGAAGGGTGGTTTCAAAGCCGCAAACCTCCTGAACCTTGGTCAGATAGTCGGCATACTCGCCGGGGGTCAGCATGGTTTTCAGAAGGGCTTCAGCACCCATAACACCGTAGCTGTCCTGAAGTTCCTTGTCATTCAGGTTGGGGAACACGGTACAGGCCACCGCCAGCTTGCCAAGGTACATATCATAGTCGGTTTCCTTCTGGTACTGATTTTTCTTGCCGGGAACGGGAACCCGCTTGGCACAGGATTTCCGAAGGGCTTCATCCTCGGTGCCGGTGATAGCTTTGATTTCCCATTCAATGGGCTTCTTGGTGGTTTCGTCCACAAAGCGTTTGGAAACCGCAAACTTCACATTTTCGACCTTCAGGGCGTTTTTCGCCAGAAATGCAGAAAGGCTCATTGTTAAATTCCTCCTATTTTGTGATTATAAAAGAAAAAACCCGCCCACATTCTCAAAATGGGGCGGGTTTTGACAGTGTTACTCCATTCCCGCCAGCAAATTGAAGGTTTCGGGCATCTCGAAATCCTCAAAGGTGAAGTCCATATCTTCATCCAAGTATTCCGCATCAGCGTCAAACTTGGTCAGAATGCCGCCATCAATGTTGCAATCCTTCAGGATCACAGTTTGACGGCCCACAGAAGAAGTGGGATCTTCATTGGTCACCTGAATGTCAAAATAGACATCCTCACCGGTGTCCTTATACCGCTTCATCATTTCACGGAAAATGCTGGTGTTGTAATGGAAAGTTGCGGAACCCGTACCAGTCCAGCCGGTGGCCTTGTTACCCTTGCCGGTCTTGCCCAAAATGGGAACTTCCGTCTTGTTCTTCTCAAAGTTGGCTTCAAGGTTGATAGCCTGCATGAAGTTGTAACGGTTTCCATCAATGGTCACAAAGCATTCCGCCAAAGAAGCGGAAATGGCATCTTTGGCGTTCATCACAGTTGCCATAGTTCAAACCCTCCTTCCTTTACTGAACATAGACGGTCATGTAAAGCTGGGCCATAGCGTTGACCGGGGTAACATAGTCAGCCACCACCACGGCCTTCTTGGTGTCGCCTTGTGCAACCGTCACATTGTCCGGGTTGAAATTCTCAATGGCCCGGATATTCTGAAGTTCCTGATGGTGCTTCACAATGTCATTCCAAAGGCTGATCCGCCCGGAAGCATCGTTGGGAACCTTGCCAATGTACTTGGTTCCAAACAGAACCGCAATATCATTGGCAATCTGATCCAGAACCCGAATGGTCTGATTGCTGGAAAAGTCGGAAGATTTTTCATCCGTAATGGAAGTGAAGGTGTTAATGTCCTCCAAAACCACCACATTATCATCCACCAAATGGAACATGAAGGAACCTTCCGTGATACCGGCTTCCAGTTCGCTTTGGGTGTAATCGGTATCAACGGCATATTCACCGTCATAGTCCATATTGGTTGCAGACTTGTTCACAGCGGTTCCGGCCACCACGCCGGTTGCCCAAGGAATCAGGGCGGGGTTTTCGGTATCACCCACAAGGCCGTTTTTCACGCTCACAACGCCTTCATAATCGGCCAGATTGCGGAAGCAAACCACTTGAAACTTCTTGCCCACATCGTCCCGCATACGCTTACAGAAGGAAGCAAACAGGGAGGTAATGGTGGGTTTGGTGGACAGGCAACCCATAGCGTTGAAGGTATAGGCTTCCATCTTGTCCAGATAGGTTTGATAGGTGGCATCCTCAACCGTGCCATTAGCACCGCTGGTCAAGGGGGTGCTTGCCGTAAGGCCAAGGCTTGCCCCGGTATTGAAGTCCACATAATCGTTGTTCTTCAGGTCAGACATTTGAGAAACGGCCTTTTGCTGATCCACCTGAAGGGTTCCAAGGAAAGTGGAAACATCATACAACAGGGCTTCCGGCTGACTGTTTTCATTGGCTTCAATGACAATCCGAAGATCATTGCCACGGGTGCCGGGATATTTGGCCGTTGCATAGGTGCAAGTGGCCTTGGTGCCAGACGCATTCAGGCGGAAGAAGTGAACCTTCTTGGCATGAAGGAAAATTTCACGCATAGGCTTCAGTTCATCCGCCGTGTACGCATAGCCGAAAATCTTTTGGGAATTCTTCTGGAAATCCCCAAGTTCAACGGTGATAACCTCACCTTCAGGCCCCCAATTCATTTCAAGGGGGATCGTTGCAATGCCACGATCAGAAAGGGTGGCGCTTGCGCTTGCAACGGAAATGAAGTTGATATATGCACCGGGCAGAATTTTGTTCTGCGTCAAAAAAGTGCCGCCGCCAAGGGCCATATCAATTCACCTTTCCTTTCTTGAAAAAATTCTGAAGCAAGCTGTCCACCTGCTCCATTGTGTATTCCTTGCCATCTTCCAGAAGGACGGACAGAAGATCACGCCGCTTGGCGTATCGCTGGAAGGTCAGGATGTTTCTTTTGGTGAAAACCGGGACATTGGAAACAGGCGGGGCCGCTTCCTGATCCGGGGTTTTCTTCTTTCGTGTGGTGGTAGCCATTTATTCCCCTCCAATCGTTCCAACCTCGGTTTCCAAGGTTTCCATATAGGTTTCTTCCGTGGGCCGGATCATGGGCAAGTTGTAGTTCACAAAGAAATGAAGAACATTGTCCACAACCTCATAGTTCACACTGGTTCCGTGAAGCTGATCCCCATTGGGAAGGGTAATGAAGTCCAAAACTTCAATCAGCTTTTCAGCAACCGTGAACATTTCCGCATTATTGCCGGGGGCGCTGGGGAAATACTGAATATCAAATGGGTTTCGCTTGATAAACCGCCGCCCAAGCATGGGGGTAACTTCCGGTTGCAAAACGGCAATTAAAAAACAGGGTTCTTCCAAACCCTGTTCCACATCATTCTGAAAGATTTCATATTCATCCCCAAAGGCGGCATTCAGCGCCATTGAAATTCCTTTGATAATTTCATTAAGCATCAAAACACCCCTTCAGGAACTTATACAACTTCTTTTCCAGAATTTTTGGGGCTTGCTGTTCCAACTCTTGTGTGGAAATGGTCAGCATATAACGCCCCTTCACCCAATTCTTCTTCAGCACCATTCCGCCTTCAGCGTCAGGATCATAAACAAAGCGGTCACTTTCCCAATAACCGGGGATGAACCGCCCCGGCTGTTGCCGGTGGCCGTATTCGACATAAGACGCATACTGAAGGTTATTCAGCACAACAACGGTGTAATGGGTTCCACGGTGGCCCACAGGCATTACCGCCCAAGCATCCCGCAAAGTCCCATATACAACCGGTGTCCGCTTCACAACCTTGTTCAGCAAACGCCCCGCCAAGTCTTGGGCGGCTTGGCGGCAAAACCTATCCAAATCAGCCCCCATCAGCTTTTCCAGCCGTTCATTCAACTGTTCCAGTTGGCGGAAATCGCATCTTCCCCATTTACCCATCAGGCATACCCCTTGAATGGAACAAGCGGAATTTCTTGATGGTTGGTGAATACCCCCGCTTCACCGCTCTTGGAATAGGTGAATGTTCTTTCAAGGTCATTGAACCGTGTCACCACGATTTTACAACCAGCGGGGATTTTCACATCAGGGGAAATGAACAGCTTCACAGCTTGGGAAACTGCGGCCACGGGATCACCCGTGCTTGAAGTTAAGGTTTCAAAAGACAGTTTACAGGGTTGATCCTGAAGAAGCGGCTTTTCTTCAAAATCAGTCAGCTTTGTGGTTGGATCGGTGACTTTCTCTTTCACAAAGATGGAACACCGATCCTTCCACAGCCGTTCAAGGGCTTTTCTGTGTGCGTTCACCAGACAAGCCGCCTGAATCGGTAAAATTCACGGGTTCGACCATTGATCAGATAAGAAATCAGGGCATCCAACCTCTGTTCAGGGGTTGAACTGCCATCACCAATGGCAAAAACCGTGTTGGTATCGCCTTCCTGAATTTGCTTGATAGCCGCATCAAGATCAAACCCTTCCAACTGCCCGGAAACCTTCTTCATGTTCAGGTATTCGCCCACGGCCATATAAACGGCCACGCTTACCAGCCCTTCAGGAAGTTCACTTTGGTTGGTTTCATTCTGAACCCTATACTGAACATTGCGGATCACAATATCAAGCAAGGGATCATCAGCGGCCCCCGTTACGCCAAGGGCCGTAAGCATAGAAACAACTTCTTCACGCAACGGGGATCACCGCCTTCTTATTCATCGTTGCCGGTTTCCGCCGCCTGAATAGCGGCCAAAATGTCAGCCTTCTTGGTGGCTTCCCCAAGGTCAATACCGTTGGTGGCGGCATATTCCTTCAGTTCATCCACGGTCATTTTCTTCAGGGGGTCAGCCTGAACTTCCACCTGATCCGGCTCACCTTCCACGGTGTAGCCCTTGGCTCTCAAAATGTCAGCCTTGGCGGTGTCATTGGTATAGGCCACCCCCCGATTGAAGATAGCCACACATTCACCGTTGGCCCACACAGCGCCAAACTTCTGTTTACCGGTGATCTTATACATGGGTCATACCTCCTTACTCCCGGCCAGTGTAATCAAGGCCGGTAATGGAACCGTGCAGGAAGGCGGGGCCGTGATCAAGGCCGATTTCACCATAAATCTGCTTCTTTTCGGCGGCACCGGTCTTTGCCAAATCTTCAAGGAACAGCGTACCCTTGCCGGGAACATCCTGAAAGACAGGCGCACAGGCGGAAACATCAGCGATCAGAATACGATCATTGGGAACAAAGGGGTTGTAGGCAACGCCCATCTTGAAGAAGTCGGTTTCCAGTTCGGTGATGTTCATGCCGCCGATATTGCGGGAAGCGGGGGTGTTGTAGCCCAACTGCTTTTCATACAGGGCGGTGATTCTCTGCTTCTGATCAGAACCACAGAACAGAACCATGTTGCCGAACATGGCACCGGCATCAGCCATAGCCTTGAACAACTGCTTCAGAAGGTCAACGGAAATGGCCGCATTACCAGCGGCAATGGTGGTGCCGGTGGAACACAGTTCAAACATACCACGGGTCTTGTTGGCCTGATTGGAAGCGGTGGCCTTGTTGAAGGTGCCGTTCAGGAAGGTGAATTCCACATCACGGGCAATCTTCTTCAGGCGCTGGGCAACCTGCCAATCCAGTTCAGAAGTGGGGTTGGCCGCCTGACCAGCGGTGTTCAGGCCGGACAGCTTGCCACGGTTCGCCATCTTTGCATAGGTGATGGTGATAGCCTCGTGGAAGATTTGGGTCACATTGGTTTTCTGCTCACGAACCAGCGCAGTTGCGGCGGGGGCAGTTTCAGACGCATCTTCAGTGATAGCAGGCTGGGCCGCTTCAGGGAATTCATAGAGCTGACCGGTGGGGAACTCGTCATTTTCAGTTTTCATGCCACCGGACAAGCCGCCGATCATGGACAGGAAGGGGGTCTGCATGGGGGAAGCGGTGAACAGATCACCGGCAAAATTGGGAAGATTGAAAGTGTTACCAGTTCCAGTGATATTGACAGGCATAATCAAACATCCTTTCTTGTGTCAAAATTTTTCAGATTAGAAAAGCTGAATGCCTTCAGCGGCGGCTTCTCTCTTGATTGCCACAGCCAAGGCGGAATTTCCAGCTTTCCGGGCATCAGCCAGACGGGTTTCATAACCGCTGGTTTTGGGATCGGGCGGGGTGGTTACGCTTCCAGCGGGGGAAGTGCCGGAAACAGTGGGGGTGGTGTTGGTATCCGCCTTGAAAAGAAAGCTGGTGCCTTCACCCTTCACCAGCTTGCCGATTTCATCAGACAGGCCGGGAATGGTGCCATCATCAGAAACCGTGGCCTTCTCCAAAAATGCAGTCAGAAGGGGGCGAACCGTGGCCGGGTTGATTGCCTTGGCATCCTTCAGGGCGGAATCCACAGCGTTATCAATCTTCAGCTTCTTCAGTTCGGCATCATGCTTCTTCTGCTGATCGGTGTTGGCCGTTTGCAGTTCGGTGATTTGATTTTTCAGGGCTTCCACATCACCGGTGGACTTCTGAAGGGCTTCAAGCTGGGAATCCCGCTCCTTGATGGTGGCCTTTGCGGTCTGAAGTTCCGTGTTGACCTCATTAAACCGGGTCTTGGGAACAAAAGAACCGTTCAAGGCTTCCATCACCTTTGTTGCCTGATCTTCAGTCAAGCCCATAGCCATCAAACTTTCTTTGGTCATAGCAAATACCTCCATTACAAAATCCTTTTTTACCGTGGGTCAGGAACCACGATTTCCCCCAGCTCACTTTACCGCCCAAACCGGGAAAGGGGCGAATGGGTATGAAAAAACCACCACCGGCAACGCCGGGGGTGGCTCATTCAACAATATTGTTTTGTTCATTCTCTTTCAGGCGCTTCATATAGGCTTCAAATTCTTCCACCACTTCCGGGGGTGCGCCTTCCTTCAGGTGCCAATTATCAACTTCAGGCACAAACCATTCACTTGTGAAAAAGTTGGGCATCGGCATCTTATTTCATCCCCTTCATCAATTCCAAAAGCTGTTTACCAAATTCCACCGCAACGGGACGGGGGTTCTCACTATCCATCCATTCACAGAAACATTCAGCAAACCATTCTTGGGCATCTTGGGTGGCGTAGCCGCTCACCGCTGTTCTGGTGTCGGAAACTTTCAATCCACAAGCCTTCATCACCTTGGGGCGAAGATAAGCGGAAACCTTCTTGGCTCTCCATCCATTCAATCCGGCCAACTGGTGGATCACAGAAAGGTAATCATCCACCGCATGGCCCAATTCATGGGTGACAATGGAACCATAAGTGGTTCCCGCTGGGTGGAATCCGTGGGCCAAATCATTTGCATAAAGTTTGGTCAATCGTTCCACATCGGAAAAATAAGAAGTGTTCACAGAAATTCCGCCACGGCCCAACCCATAAGAACATTGGGCATAGGTTCCAGCACTCAATTTCCGGGCATTGATACAATTCAGTTGCCCCCGCAATTCAGGAAGGCGGTTGAACACATTTTCATGGGCTTTGAAAATAGCCTTGGCGGTATCAACATCACACCCTTGCAAAGAAAGAAGCTGGTTCCCATCAAATGGGCTTCCATCGGGAAGGGTAGTCTGATAAAACCACCCTTGTTCTTTCATCAAGGCTTCCACTTCTTCAACTGTGGTGCATTCATCCACCGTTTTCATTATAGCGCCCACGGTGGCAACCGTCAAACCGTCCTTCACGCCATCCACAAAAGCCTTCTTCCATTGGCTGAAGGTCATGTTAGCCGGGACATAGTACACTTTCCCATCAGCGGTGCGGGCGGCTCTTTCACCGTCCATATCGTCATAATGGGGGCAAGTGGTTCCCCGGCAATTCGGGTGGAAGGGTGGGACAGTCACACCGGGTTCATATTGGGAAAGTGGGATCACCTTTCCATCAAGGGGCTGACAGATAGGGCAAGTGCGGGAATCCAGCGTTTCCACAATTTCAATCTGTTCAACTCCCAAATCTTTATACATTTGGGTTTTGGAAACAGCGTTGAAATAGGTGGTTTCTGTATGAACCAGCCGCCTTGCCTTATAGCGGGAAGTTCCAAACTTCTTTTGAATGGCCGTGATAATCTTGGAAGGTGGATCACCCCGCAACATTCCTTGAATCAGTTCCTTGTTTACGGTGTCCACCAATTCCGCCTTATTCGTCCAACAGCGATCCCGGAAGGTCTTTCCGTCTGTTGTCCAAGGTTTTGAAAGAAATGTTTCAAGTTTCTTCTGATTCAGGGCGGTGAAATCCCATCCAAGGCCAATGCCCTTATGAATTTCAAAGGCCCCACGGGTGTACCCGTTGGAAATCACATCTTTCAGAAGATCATCAATCCCATCAACCTGATTTCCATACAGAAGTTCAATTTGCTGTTGAATCTGAAATTGGATAGCTTCAAGGCGGCTGACATGAAAACGGGCAGAAGCGTTTTCCAGCTTCTTGATCCATTCTTCTGAAAGGTTGGCTTTTTGTGCGGCCTTCACATACTGTTCCGCTGTCCACTTGAATTCTTCAAGCTGTCCGGTAGTCAGCATTTTCCGGGATTCTGCCAAAGTAACATTGTTGTTGGTGGCAAAACGCTGATACCAACTTTCAATGTCCTTTTGAACTGTTTGTTCAGCTTCCCGGTAAATATCTTCAAGGCTCTGAAGGTATTCATCAGTTTGTTTGTGGGCCGCTTCTTCAAGAACGGAGAACCGGCCCCGCCAGTAGTCAGCATTTTTCACGGGGTCACACTCCCTTCTTGGTATGGCTGGGATGGTTGGAATCGAACCAACGGATCAGGGGGTCAAAACCCCTTGCCTTACCTCTTGGCTACACCCCAATATTGGTGCTGAAGGTGGGATTTGAACCCACACGCCTTGCGGCAACGGATTTTGAATCCGCCGTGTCTGCCTATTCCATCCACTTCAGCATATAGGCCCATAAATTCACGCCTTTTGGCATGGGCCTATGTTTTCAGGTGTTTCGGGAGGTTTTATAACCTGAAACCTCTCCAAGCTAAAAAAATGAAGAATAGTGTTGCCCTTTCGGGCTGGTGACGCATACGGGAATCGAACCCGTGTTACCGCCGTGAAAGGGCGGTGTCTTGACCTCTTGACCAATGCGCCATGTGGTGCCGGGGAAGGGAATTGCACCCTTGACCGGGGGAAGGAGGTGAACCCCCGGCCCCGCCCCATTATTGCCCCGGCATATAGGAAGGCGGGGATTATTCTTCCCCGCCTTCAGGATCATTGTTTTTGGGTACATTCCCAAAGGCTCCGGCATAGTCATCAACGGCTTCTTGCTTTTCCTTCTGAAGCCGTTCCAATTCCTTCTTCACATCGGTTGTCCACGGGTGCTGTCCAACAATGGTTTCATTGGACAGAATACCAACAGAAGAAGCGCAATTTGCGATTGCTTCAGATTCATTGATCAGAATATCCCGGTTGAAGATCACAGTAACTTCTTCATTCTCAAAGTCACCTTCACCTTTCGTTTTCATATCTTGGTTGATGAACCAAAGAAGCTGTTCAAAAGCCGCTTGAAATTCCGTTTCCATGCCGTTTGCATCAAGGTCAATGTCAGAATACATGGATTGGATGTTCATTTGATTGGGGTTCCCGCTCATACGATCATCCTTGGCATCATAGCCACGGGCGTTTTCAATCAAGGCTTTCTTGAACACTTCCAAAATGGCTTTGTAGTTTTCAGAATTGACTTCCACGGTCAGGGTTTCAACCCCGCCATCATCCCGAACTTTCACGGCTCCAAAAGCGGCCAGATTGTGCCGGAACTCCCCAAGGTTTTCACCATCGTAATTCTTCAGAATCAAAATGGTGTTCCGTGCGTCCTCTTGCATATTGTTTTCAAAGTCGGAAAGCATAGTGTTAATGCCATCCTGAAGGGATTTCACCCGCATGATCAGCGGGGTTTCCTGTTTGTTGTACTTGAACGGGATCAGGGGAAAGCGATCCCAAGCATAGGCTTCCGGCCCATCCTTGCCTTGAACCGTGATATAGGGCGCATAATCTCCAAGTTCAACATCAGGAATCAGGGTTGAACCATCAAGCACATAACGGTAAATCCCATCAGGCTTGTAAAGTTCCACCCGTTCAACCAACTTCTTTGTGATCCCGTCCCAAACTTCCTGAAGGTACAATCTTGCGGCGGCATCCAGCTTGGTATGATCATCGTCAGCCCAAAACGGCAAAACCTGATAGGCCGGAAAGCGCCGGAAAGAAAGAACGCCTTTTTCATCGTAATAGATGAACAACCAGCAAAGCCCACCATTGAAGGCATCTTCACCAAGGTATTTCAGGGTTCTTTGAAAGGCGGAATTGAACCGTTTCTTCAGCAAGGCCGAATAGGTATCATTTTCACAGTCAAAAGTGACCGGCTTACCCAAAAGATAGTTGGTTTTCTGATCCACCATCTTTGCATACTGGTTATCAATCACCTTGTTATTGGGAAGGTTGTCAACCACTTGCAACTTCCCATCAGGCCCAATGGCCGTTCTTTTCCGGTCAAGAATATCATGCTTTCCATCATAGTAGCGATCACCGGTGATTTGGGCCATCCGTTCCGGTGACTTCTTCCAAGCGGCAATTTCCCGGCCAAAGAATTCAAGTTCCGTCAGGCCACGGCCAGCCCCTTCTTCAATCAGGCGATTGATCCGGGCGGTTTCAGTATTCAGAAATAGCATTCAATCACCTTCCTTTTGTGGGGGGGGGCTTGGAACCCAATGGGGCGCTGTCTGGATTTCTCCAAGATCAGCGTTTGATTGGACAGTTCCACTTCAATCTTCAAAGTTTTATAGGGCAACCGTTCAGCCCATTGTTCAATCTTTTTCAAAATCTGCTGTTGCTCAAACATGGGCCTTTCCTTCCTATTGCTCAATAAACACAGAACCCCGGAAACACTTGATTTCCGGGGCCTGTTGTTACTACCGTGTTACTCAAAGCTAAAGGCAGAACCAACCAGCATATCTTCAAG
>ERZ779865.2650-NODE-2650-length-10971-cov-5.941920_pt1 | contig 10971 bp, 9 predicted proteins | sample MGYA00433088_ERZ779865 | MGnify/ENA primary metagenome ERZ779865 (study PRJEB29588, sample SAMEA2151703) | human gut metagenome | biome: human gut; feature: human-associated habitat; material: faeces | place: Denmark | collected 2008/2010 ... | reverse complement strand
TCGGCGCACTCTACCCATTTTCCCTTTTCAAACCGGTTTTTAGAGGTTCCCATAAAAAAATACTCTTTTTTCTGACATTCCTTGAAAACATGACTTTTTTGTGATATAATGTATATAATTATACTTCTGGAGGATCATGTTATGTCAGTTGACACAAAAAAGGAGCAGGAGCGAGATGAACTCCATCGAGCTATCTGGGCAATTGCGGATGAATTACGCGGAGCCGTTGACGGCTGGGATTTCAAGAATTATGTTCTTGGCACAATGTTTTACAGATACATCTCCGAGAATTTCACATACTACATAAACCATGGTGAAACTGAAGCTGGCAATGCTTATTTCGACTATACGAAAATATCCGATGATGAAGCTGAAGAAGCGCGCGACGGTCTGGTGCAGGAGAAAGGTTTCTTCATTCTTCCCAGTGAACTTTTCTGCAATGTCAGAAGTCGTGCCGAAACTGATAAGGAATGGGCAAAAGAGCACCTCAACGAAATACTTGAAAAAGTATTCAGGGATATTGAAGGCTCTGCTAAAGGAAGTGCAAGCGAAGCGAATTTTGCCGGTCTGTTTGATGATTTCGATGTCAACTCAAACAAACTAGGTGCAACAGTTGAAAAGCGAAACGAAAAACTCACAAAACTGCTTTCGGGAATTGCAAAAATGAACCTGGGCAGCGTCAAGAACCACGACATTGACGCTTTCGGCGACGCATACGAATTTTTAATGACAATGTATGCAAGTAATGCCGGCAAATCTGGCGGTGAGTTTTTCACACCCGCGGATGTTTCGGAACTGCTCACAAGGCTCGGCACGGTCGGAAAGACCACTATCAACAAAGTGTACGACCCTGCCTGCGGTTCCGGATCTCTACTGCTGAAAGCTGAGAAAGTGCTTGGCAAAGACAGCATCACCAATGGTTTCTTTGGTCAGGAAATCAACATCACGACCTACAATCTGTGCCGCATCAATATGTTCCTGCATGATATCGGATTTGATAAATTCAACATTGCCTGCGAAGATACGCTCACCGCTCCGCAGCATTGGGACGACGAACCATTCGAACTCATCGTGTCAAACCCTCCCTACTCGATAAAATGGGCTGGTAAATCAAATCCGCTGTTGATAAACGATCCGCGCTACGCCCCTGCCGGTGTCCTTGCTCCTGAAAGCAAGGCCGATATGGCATTTATCATGCACTCGCTTTCATGGCTTGCGTCAAATGGAACCGCAGCAATAGTATGTTTCCCCGGAATATTGTACCGAGGAGGCGCAGAGCAGAAAATCCGCAAGTATCTTATTGAGAACAACTATGTGGATTGTATTATACAACTGCCAAGCAATCTGTTTTTCGGCACTTCAATAGCCACCTGCATTATGGTGATGAAGAAGAACAAAAAGGATAACAATGTGCTCTTCATCGACGCCACCAATGAGTGTATCAAAGTCACAAATAACAACAAGCTCACTCCCGAGAATATTAACAAGATAGTAACCACATTTTCAACTCGTGAAGAAATACCACATTTCAGCCATCTTGCCAAATCCAGCGATGTCGAGAACAATGATTATAATCTCTCTGTTTCAACTTATGTTGAGCCGGAAAACACCCGCGAGATAATTGACATCGTTGAACTTAATAAGCAAATTCGCAATATCGTCGAACGGGAAAATATTCTGAGAGCGGAAATAGATAAGATTATTGCGGAGATTGAGGGGTAATATAGTGAGTTGGGATAGATTTGACTATACTGAAATAGCATTATGTGCATGTGGAAACGGTAATATAATTAGACATGCATATACCGAATATGACGATTGGAACAGACAAAGAGATGGTATTACTAGCGAAGAGATAAAGTGCGATAATTGTAGTCATAAATACCATATTGAACATCATGTCAGATATTATCAGTGCCATTCATGGGATGGAAATGGAATTGTTGATAAAACATACCTTGTTCCCAACGGAATAACAATACCAAATGAATTAAGCAAGAAAGATTTCCATTTTAAATTAGACGAGCAGATCGTATCGCAATTTAGTTTAACTGAAATATCAGCAGCAAAATCAGATATGCTAAAGAACAAATACAGCACAAGATTAGAACTGCAAATCAGCCGAGATGTTGTTGAATTATTTTTTAAGGAATATAAAAGACAAAGTTTATCCCCTATAATCGCATTGTTAAAGGACATCGAAAACAATTATGGACATTATGAATGGACTTCTGAACGACTTAAAAAATATCGTAATAACGAGGAAAATCAAATAGCAGAAAGAAAACAAGCTATTGCCAATCTAATAGAAAAATCCATCGAACTAAGTTTTAGGAGGGCAAAAAATGAGCAAATTAAATAATCTGTTACAAGATCTTTGCCCAAACGGGGTGAAATATGCTAAACTTGGAACAGTTGCAACCATAAGTCGAGGTGGCAATTTTCAAAAGAAGGACTTTTGTGAAAAAGGTGTACCATGTATTCATTATGGACAAATATATACACGATATGGGTTATTTACAGATAAAACCTTATCATTTATCAGCGAAGAAACTGCTAAAAAACAGAAATATGCAGTCAAAAATGATATTATTATGGCAGTAACAAGCGAAAACATTGAAGATGTTTGTAAATGTGTCGCTTGGCTCGGGGAACAAAAAATTGCTGTTAGCGGTCATTCAGCAATTATTCATCATACTATAAATCCAAAGTTTCTCTGCTATTATTTTCACACTGAGATGTTTGCTTCACAGAAAAAGAAACTTGCCCATGGCACAAAAGTGATTGAAGTAACTCCAGATAAACTATCTGATATTATAATCCCAATCCCCCCTCTCCCTGTACAGGAAGAAATCGTGCGAATACTCGACAACTTTACAGAGCTGGAAGCAGAGTTGGAAGCAGAGCTGGAAGCGCGAAAGAAGCAATATGAATTTTATCGCGACAGCTTGCTAAAGTTTGACACCGGGGGGGGGGTCAAGTGAGTGTATTTGGAAACCTTTGGGCGAAATTGCTACAATTGTTCGTGGTGCTTCTCCCAGACCAATAAAGAATTATATCACCAAAAATTGCAATGGAATTAATTGGATTAAAATTGGTGATGTGCTTCCCCATTCAAAATACATTATTAGTACAGAAGAAAAAATAACTGTGGAAGGCGCTAATAAATCAAGAACTGTTCATAAAGGTGATTTTATCCTCTCAAATTCAATGAGTTTTGGACGACCATATATTTTAGAGATTGAAGGCTGTATTCATGATGGCTGGCTTTCAATAAGCAGATTTGAAAGTTATGTTTCTGCAGATTATTTATATTATATTTTATCATCTGAGCCAATACAGAATGAAATGAAAAAGCGCGCTTCATTTGGCGGTGCTATTAAAAACTTGAATTCTGAAATAGTAAAGTCTATTGAGATACCTATGCCAACAAAAAAAGAGCAAGAACGCATAGTAAAAATCCTAGACCGATTTGACAAGCTCTGTAACGACCTTACCGAGGGACTTCCGGCAGAGATAGAATCCCGCAGGAAACAATACGAATACTACCGCGATAAGCTGCTGACATTCACACCTGCACAATAAGGAGGCAAATGCTATGGCTTACTTTAACATTGTCGCGCAGACCACCGAAAATACCGTTGTCACCGAATATGAATTCAACGCCAACCGTTCTGAAAATTACCAGTCGGAGGCAGAGCTTGAACATGAGTTTATACGTATGCTCACTGAGCAGGGCTATGATTACCTTCCGATACACACGGAAAATGACTTAGTGGACAACCTCCGCACAAAGCTTGAGGAACTTAATGAAATCACCTTTTCAGACGCCGAGTGGAAGCAGTTTTTCAGCACAGCCATAGCTAATCCCAATGACCATATCATCGAAAAGACCCGTAAGATACAGGAAGACTATATTCAGGTACTTCGCCGCGATGATGGTACCACCAAGAACATTGCACTTATCGACAAGCGTAATATCCACAATAACCGCTTGCAGGTCATAAATCAGTATGTGATAAACAAGGCCGACGGAGCCAAGCACGACAACAGGTATGATGTTACCGTACTCGTGAACGGTCTGCCGCTTGTACATATCGAGCTGAAAAGACGCGGCGTTCCGGTCCGCGAGGCGTTCAATCAGATAGATCGTTATCAGCGCGACAGCTTCTGGGCTGGCAGCGGTCTGTATGAGTATATACAGATATTTGTTATCAGCAACGGAACTAATACCAAATATTATTCCAACAGCACACGCTTTAATGTTATCAAGGACGCCAATTCTGCTAAATCCAAGAAAGAGAAAACCAGCAACAGCTTTGAATTCACTTCGTTCTGGGCTGACTCCAAAAACAGAGTCATACCTGATCTTGTGGATTTCACAAAAACGTTTTTTGCGAAGCACACGCTACTTAATATACTGACGAAATATTGCATTTTCACTTCAGAAAATATGCTCATGGTAATGCGGCCTTATCAGATAACCGCAACGGAGCGTATTATCAACCGAATCGAGATAGCAAATAACTATAAGAAACAGGGGTCAATCGCCTCCGGCGGATATGTATGGCACACTACCGGCTCGGGAAAAACCCTTACCTCGTTTAAAGCTGCGCGTCTTGCGTCAAATCTTCCATTCATAGACAAGGTGCTGTTCGTTGTTGACAGAAAAGATCTCGACTATCAGACAATGAAAGAGTATGACCGATTTGAGAAAGGCGCTGCAAACTCCAACAGCTCCACCACTGTGCTGAAAAAGCAGCTTGAAGACCCCAACGCCAGAATCATCATCACGACTATTCAGAAGCTCTCGACATTTATCAAAAAATTCAAAGATCATGAGGTTTATCAGAAACAGGTCGTTATCATATTCGATGAGTGCCACAGAAGCCAATTCGGAGATATGCATTCATCAATAGTCAAGCACTTCAAAAAGTATTATCTTTTCGGCTTTACCGGCACGCCTATCTTTGCGGAAAACTCTGGTGCAGTGAAAAATCCGCAGTTATTTACCACAGCCCAGACATTCGGCGACCAGTTGCACACATACACAATTGTTGACGCAATAAACGACAAGAATGTTCTTCCATTCCGGGTGGATTACATTAAAACAATGGACATTGATGCCGACATAGACGATGAACAGGTATGGGACATTGACCGCAGAGCCGCTCTTGAAGCGCCTGAAAGGATCTCACTTATTACCGAGTACATACTTGACCACTTTGATCAGAAGACCTACCGCGGCAATAAGTCGTATGCGTTTAATCAGCTCACCAATATCAAAGAAGTTGCTTCTGCGGCAAATGGAAAGGTCGCAGAAATAAAGCAGAAACAGCGTATCAGCGGATTCAACTCCATATTTGCAGTATCCTCCGTTGAAATGGCAAAGCTGTATTATCAAGAATTTCAAAAGCAGATGAAAGCAGATCCGTCAAAGGAACTGCGTGTTGCCGTGATTTACAGCTATGGTGTAAACGAACAGGACGCAGACGGCATAATCGATGAGGAGAATCCCGAAGATACCACAGCTCTGGACCAGACAGCTCGTGATTTCCTTGAAGAAGCAATCAATGACTATAATAAGATGTTCCATACATTCTATGACACATCAAGTGAGAAATTCCAGAATTATTATAAGGACGTTTCGCTGCGCATGAAAAATAAGGAACTTGACCTGCTTATCGTGGTAAATATGTTTCTCACAGGATTTGACGCGACTACGCTTAATACCCTCTGGGTGGACAAGAACCTCAAAATGCACGGGCTTATTCAAGCATTCAGCCGCACAAACCGTATTCTTAACAGCATAAAGACATTTGGAAACATTGTGTGCTTTAGAAATCTTGCCAAACGAGTTGACGCCGCTATTTCGCTGTTCGGCGACCGTGAAGCTGGTGGTACAGTTCTGCTGAAGAAATATCAGGACTACTATAATGGATATATCACGGACGATGGTAAAAAAGTACAGGGCTATTCAGAAATGATAGCTGAGCTGACAAACAAGTTTCCGCTGACCGAGCCAACTATCAGTGGAGAAAACAAACAAAAAGAATTTATTTCCCTGTTCGGAGCAGTTCTTAAAATGAGAAATTTGCTTTCTTCATTTGATGAATTTCAAGGGAATGAAATATTATCTGAGCGTGATTTTCAGGATTATCTCGGCAGATACCAGGATCTTCACGATGAGTGGAAAGAAAAAATGAAGCGCGGAGTCAGCAAAGATATAGTAAACGATGTTGTATTTGAAATTGAGTTGATAAAACAGATTGAAATTAACATCGACTATATTCTTATGCTTGTGTCAAAATATCATGGGACGCATTGTGCTGACAAGGAAATACTTGTAACGATCAGAAAAGCAGTAGATGCAAGCCCGGAACTCCGCAGCAAGAAACAGCTCATAGAGAGCTTTATTGCAGGTATAAACGATGTTGACGATGTTATGAACGAATGGCACACATTTGTTGCTGAGCAACGTGAACAGGATCTTATAACTATTATTACAGAGGAAACCCTCAAACCTGATGAAACACGCAAATTCATCGAGCATTCTTTCCGTGACGGAGAGATAAAAACGACAGGCACTGATATAGAAAAGATCATGCCACCTGCAAGTCGGTTCGGCGGCGGAGGTAAAGCAGCCAAGAAGCAGGCAGTAATTGGCAAACTTAAAGCTTTCTTTGAGAAATACTCGGGTCTGGGCAGTTTTAAAGCATAATGTAGCTATAAGGAGAGATTATGGACAAAAATACTGAAAAAGCGGTATGGGGCATTCACGGTACGGATGACAGCATATTTCTGAAAGAAAACAAAATCGTGCTCGGCTGGAAAGATTTCGGAGATCTAAGCAAAGTTGAATCTTCTCGTGAAGCATTTAAAGAACACTATCAAAAATCATTCCCCAAAGGGAAAAAAGGGGCGATAGGCACTTGTTCCGGAATGCTTTACCGATTTATTCACGAAATCAAAATCGGAGATTATATAGTTTACCCCTCAAAGACGGATAGAATGATAAATATTGGCATTGTTGAGGGTGAATATACATACGCTCCCGAAGCTGGTGAATATGTTCAGCAAAGATCGGTAAAGTGGCTGAAACACCTTCCACGCACCGCTTTCTCACAGGGGGCATTATACGAAGTGGGGTCTGCTTTGTCACTGTTTGCAGTTAAAAACTATGCAAGTGAATTTTTATCTGCACTTGACAGCGGTTTCAAGCCGACTATTTCTGCCGCTGAAGACGATGAAAGCGTTGCTGCAACAGCAGATGAGATAATTGAATCTACCCGCGATTTTATTCTGAAAGAGCTAAGCAAAAATCTCAAGGGATATGACTTTGAAGAATTTGTTGCAGATCTGCTCCGTGCTATGGGTTACAGAACAACCGTATCACAGCATGGAGGCGACAGCGGAATAGACATCACCGCATACAAAGACGAACTCCCGCCGCGCATTCTAGTACAGGTAAAAAGTCAGGATAGTGATATCAAGGAATCGCTTATACAGTCACTTAAAGGCGCGATGCGAGAGGGAGATTACGGGCTTTTTGTAACGCTGTCCAATTACACCAAAAATGCGACAAAATACTTAGAAAGCACTCCGATAATCCGAGGTATAAACGGTACAGAACTTGTTGACCTTATTCTGAAATACTATGACAAACTAGGCCAAAAGTATCGCAAGATGATACCGCTGAAGATGGTTTACATTCCTGTACCGAAAGAAAATGAGTAATCTGTTTCTTTGATTTTTCTTCTGAGAACATGTCATTATGAAATTTCATACAATATTTACCTCTACACTTACAAAAAGAAACCCGAGGACGATTATTCCTCGGGTTTCCTATATATTCCGTTATCAGGCAAGTGCATTTTTTGCCCACAATTTTGCCCACACTTGCCCACATTTTCGGGATTTTTCGATCGTTTTTCATTTTTGCTCCATTTTTTGATTGGCTCTGTTATGCGATTTATGAGGTTTCGGATTTTTCGATGGGGGATAGTAATAGTTCAGATGACCCAATTAATATCCTTAGCCGAAGCGGTCGCGGCGAACCCTCCGTCGCCGTCGGTCTTGAACGTATATGCGGTCTTCATTCTCGCAGAGGGAACAGGGATCACCGGAACGCCGTTGATAGTCTTGACGCCGAATTCCATATCGCCCTGCCTGAACTGAGAAGTCTCAACCGCGTAAGAGATCTCACCGGAAAGCATAAGCTTGTCGTAAACGGGACGGCTCATGACGATAACGACATCGCCCTCGTCGCCGGTGATATCGCGAACCTTGCCCAGCTGATCAAGCAGAGTGGACATAACGGTCGCCTTGTCCGGGGTGTAGGTAGCGCGAATTCCGGCTGCCGCAGCAAGCTTGGAATAACGGTAAGCGTCGATCTCAGGAATGACCTGAGTGCGCTGGAATTCAGCCGCGACATTAGCCGCTGCCAGACCGAAACCGCTCTCGTCAACGTCGATAGCGTCGATGCGGAAACGTCTGCCCCTGTCCTGTGTAAGTGTGAATGTTTCATAAGCATAGGTAACTGCGCCGCTGGTGTAGCCGGTGTCACGGCTGTAGCTGCCAAGTCCCTGCAGGGACATCTTGGGAAGCTTTATTTCACTGCCGCCGTTGTAAATGACCTGAGAAGCATTCTCCTCCATCCAGCCGGAAGTTGAACCCTCCAGCACCTGCTTGTCCAGTTCCTTCTGAAAAACCTTTGCATATTCAATTGTGTTAGCCATTGTATTATCCTCCTGAAATCATGTTGTTGGTATGGAATACCCGCGGCGCACCCGCCTGCTGCGCACCTAGTTTTACCGGCAAACTGCCATAGCTTGTGCCGCAGCGCAGATGGCGCGGAATGTATATGTGAACCCACCGCCCACCCGCATTTGCTGCGTTATAGCAACAAATGCCTGAAGTTAAATGAAATACTCTGTCCCTTAACGGCTGAATATCACGGTAAGCCCGTTGCCTTCCGTCGGGACATCGCGTCAAGAAGTCACTTTCTCGCGAAAATACTGCGTATTGCCGCGAAACCGTCGCCCCTGCCACCGCTCTCAGCAGAAATTCTGGGAACCGTGCGCTTAACCAGCCTTATGTGCGGATATTCGCTGAGCACCTCTGCAGCAGCCTCCTCCGGCGTAATTTCATCTGCAGCGAGAATTCCTGCTGCCAGCTTTACGCCCTCGTCAAGCTTCTCGGGAGCCGCACCGCCGACCAGCAGCGCCAGCCTGATTTTAAGCTCAGTGATCTCAGCGTGAAGCTCGTTCAGCTGTTCCTCCTGTGTATCAGTCTCAGGCTCAGCATTTTCAGCTGTTTCCTGCACGATCTCCTCCTGTGTGATATCTTCGTTATCCATCATGATCCGTCCTTTCCATTGCCTGGGCGTCCTCCAGCGAGATACCATATATCTGCGAAAGCGCCCTTGCCCTTGATATCAGACCTGCGCTGTAAAGCTTGACAGCGCGGTCCGTTCTTGTTCCGTCGTCCTCTGCGGCGCCGTCCGCGAATACCACCGAAGCGCTCTCTGAAGCGTTGTCGGGGAGTTCCCCGGCAAGCTTGCCGAGCCTGCATATGTTCTCGGTCATTCTGCCGAGAGCGTCTGCAATGCTCCTGCGGTAATACGCCTGGGTGCGGTATGTGCGGCTGTTCCTGCTGACTACTTCCGCGGCCGTGCGTATAGTACCATCCTTGTAGGAAAGCGCACCCTCGGACAATCCAGCCTGCATGCACAACAGGTCGAGAAGTTCGCCCAGTGCCTGCACATGCTCCTGTACGCGGAGTTCACCGGTGTTGTCGGTGATCTTGAGTTCCTCAGCGTCCGATGTGGACATCGCCTGGAACACCTCGTCGTTAACGTCGAAGTAGTGCTTCTTGTTACCGTCGCTGTCCCATTCGCCGCGTACTGCATATGCCGGCACGATTATGCGTTTCCTGCCCAGCACGAATTCTCGTGAAAGGCTGTCGAAAACCGTGTCTATGCTTTTCAGGGTATCCTCTGCGCCAGCGAAAACCGAGCTCCCGAGCAGCGGACAGTCGCCAGCGGTATCGGCGCGGCGCGCAGTCCCTGCCCTGAAATACACGAACAGCGGGGAACCAAACCCCTCGATGCAGCTGCGTTCTTCCAGCCCGGGAAGAAGCTCCTGCATGTCTGCCTTCGCGCCGTCCTCGCGGTAAAGCCGGTTCTCAATAACGAGATCGTCGCCGTCCAGCTGCTGCGTTTCAGCCAGCACGTAACCTCTGCCACCCGACATTATCCTGGAAGCGAACGCGCCGCCAGTCATCTCGCGTGAATTCCACGCCGTGGGAACAAAGCAGTCTGCCGTAACGAGATCCACCCTGACGTTCCCGTCGTAGTACACCCTGATGACGCCGCCGCCAAGCGCGAACGCCTTTTCAAGGAACTCCGGAAACCGCTCCGCAAACCTGCTGTCTTTCAGCACCTTTTCGACGAACTTCCCGGTGTCGCTGTCGGAATAGCACATCGATGTGCCCTCGGTGAAGCACAGCCTTGCCAGTTCCCCGCACAGCGCCTTTGCAGCCCCGAGGGAAGCCATACGGCGTGTTCCTCCCTGAATTCCACCCTTGCGGGTGTAGCGCCAGTCGCCGCCACCGCTGTAGATATCCTGCCATCGCTGGATATCAGCATAGTAGCCGGTAAGGCTCACCCCAGGATTACGGCTGCCAGTGCGCAGCAGCCAGTCCTTTACGCCCAAATCACATTCCTCCTTTGTAATTCCTGCGGGAATTTCCGTTTTTTACGTTTCCTTCCCGCAATTAGATAATACCCCCGGGAATACTGCAAAAAACTGCAAAACGAAAAAGCCCCGCATCAGTTTTGCGGCTGACGCGGGACTGTCGGGATTGACTTTTTCATCAAAAAGGTGTATAGTATATATTGTAAATAAGAACAGATATAAGGCAACACCGCACAAAGACCATTTATTGGATTTTGCACGTGTCTTGCTTGCA
>ERZ779865.2649-NODE-2649-length-10973-cov-2.482506_pt1 | contig 10973 bp, 6 predicted proteins | sample MGYA00433088_ERZ779865 | MGnify/ENA primary metagenome ERZ779865 (study PRJEB29588, sample SAMEA2151703) | human gut metagenome | biome: human gut; feature: human-associated habitat; material: faeces | place: Denmark | collected 2008/2010 ... | reverse complement strand
TTAACTCTGCGATTTCGTCAAACACCACATCGTTCAGTACTTTGATATAAGTACCCTTCATACCGGAGGAACGGGATTCGATAACACCTGCGCTTTCAAACTTCCGCAGGGCATTTACGATAACGGAACGGGTGATACCCACTCTGTCCGCAATCTTGCTGGCAACCAGAATACCCTCCATGCCGTCCAGTTCATCAAAAATATGAATGATGGCTTCCATCTCCGAAAATGACAGTGTGGAAATAGCGGATTTCACAACCGCCTGCTTTCTGCTCTCCTCGGCGCTCTCTTCGTTGACCGCCCTCAGCATTTCCAGCCCCACCACCGTAGTGCCGTATTCGCAGAGAATAATATCGTCTATTTCGTACGGTTCGTTGCATTTATAGAAAAATAAAGTACCCAGTCTTTCACCGGCAATCTCGATAGGAGTCACCATGGCCTGGTATTTTTTAGAGTCCGTCTTTTCAAAGCCGAGTGTCTCCAGATTGACATTCTCCTTGGTGGAAAGAACTCCCAGCAGTCTTTCGTTTAACATGGGGTCAATAAACCCTCCCACATGCTCATCAATCAGCTCTGCAACAGAAGGGTTAAGCTCCCAGCCTTCTGTTCCCTTAACACAGTGAACAACCGGAAGATTCTTACCTTCCTGTGTGGAAAGATAATCTTCTCCGTGAGTGTCCTTAGTAGCAAGGACTATTCCGTCAAAATCACGAATCTTCTTAACTACATTAGGAACAATCGCAACGGCCTCAGCAGTTCCGAGTGCTCCGTCAATAAAATCATTCTGCATGTCAACAACGATAAGTACGTGCATATCTGCCTCCTTTGCATGTGCATCTGTCTTAGTATTAATATCTTAGCTTATTATAAGAAAATACGCCACCGCAATCGCAATAACCATCTGGATTATCGAGAATCTGAATACCGTCTGAGCATCAGACCAGCCGAGGTTCTTGCGCACATGGTCATGGAGCGGCGTGCGGACATTCTTGAGAATCTTAATCTTAAGGAAACGCATGAGTGATACCTTAAGAAGTCCGAGTCCTCCGTCAAGAATCAGTACGATTGCAAGAGGCAGGAACAGCAGAGGACGTTCAAGCTTAAGAAATGTAAGCGCAATAAATACGCCGATTGCCCTTGAACCGGCATCGCCCATCAGAAGCTTGCTCGGCGAAGCGTTGAACCACAGGTACGCAAGTATCGCAACTATCATTATAAGAATGGTATCCCTGAAATAAGTGTCGCATACATAGTGGGTAAACAGCACATATGCCGCAAATAAAGTTATGCATGAAAGCATTCCGCAAAGACCGTCAACACCATCTGAACAGTTGGTTACATTAATGCTTGCCCATACAAGAATTACAATCAGGATTCCGAATACAACCTTAGGGATAGTTACTTCTGCATTCGCAAATGCAATCCATATGCTGTTAGAATTGTAATTAAGATAAGTAACGGCAGCCATTATGGCAATCGCAAAGTCAATAAGCCCTTTCTTGAGCTCTCCCCATGGCGATGCAGAACTGTCATCGAGGTAGCCGCTTATCATTGCAGCAAGTACGAGAATCAGGTATATGAGCAGTTCATTATTAAGCGGAATAAAGAGGACACATGACAGTATGAATGTCAGTATAAATATTATTCCGGCTCCACGCGGCTTACCGGCCGACTTCGCACCATTAACGGCAAACTTACGTCCCTGGTCTCTTGGAAGAGCGTTCTGCCCCCAGTATATACTAAGGCAGGTAATGAGAAATGCAAAAAGTATGCTTGCAAATGTCACCTCCCGCATATAAGCTGTATCAACTATGTAATAAATCATGACTTCATGCTCCTTTACATACACATTATATGGTAGGTTTAAAAACCTATGATAGTATAACACATTTCTTTTATTAAAAACAGTAAGACGTATGGAAAAAAATAATAATTTATGATATAATTTTAACATGCATAAAAAGGGGAGACAGCGCATGTATACGCTGTTTTACATTTAAGTTTGGAGAGGTAATCGATATGGCAGGTAAGACAGGAGCTAAAAGAGGGGGCAAGAGAGGAAAGTCAGGCAATAAGGCTGTTGCACAGAGTGTTTCACACAAGTACAAGAATACGCAGCATGCTGAGCCATTCCGCGTAAAAGAACTCAGACCGGATGAAGTTTTTATGACTGAACTTGATACATATCTGTTCGGACAGGGAACTCATTATGAGATTTATAATAAGATGGGCGCACATCCGGCGGTTAAGGATGGTGTAAGCGGTGTCAATTTTGTAGTATGGGCACCGGCAGCCAAGGAGATATATGTTGTAGGAGATTTTAACGGCTGGCATGCATTTGGTTATGATATGAAGCCGGTATCATCAGGCGGAATATATGAGCTTTTTATTCCTGAAGCACGTGTAGGGCAGCTTTACAAGTATTTGATTGTTACACAGAAAGGTGATGTGCTCTATAAGGCGGATCCTTATGCTAACGAGGCTCAGGTAAGACCTGATACGGCATCAAGAATTACAGACCTTAACGGCTTTGAGTGGAGCGACGACAGATGGATAGAGGAGAAGACTGTAGAAGATCATTACAGGTCTGCTATGTCGATATATGAAGTGCATCTTGGCTCATGGAAGAAAAAGGATGACGGTACTGAGGATGGTTTCTACAATTACAGGGAAGTTGCTCCCGAACTGGCATCATACGTCAAGGAGATGGGCTATACACATGTAGAACTTATGGGAATTGCTGAATATCCTTTTGATGGTTCATGGGGATATCAGGTTACGGGATATTATGCACCGACATCAAGATACGGAAGTCCTAAGGACTTTATGTACTTTGTGGATTATCTTCATAACGAAGGAATAGGTGTAATACTTGACTGGGTACCTGCACATTTCCCTAAGGACGCACACGGACTGGCTAATTTTGACGGAAGCTGCGTATATGAGTATGCAGATCCGCGCAAGGGAGAACATCCTGACTGGGGTACGAAGGTATTTGATTACGAGAAGAATGAGGTCTGCAACTTCCTTATAGCTAATGCGCTTTTCTGGGTAGACAGATTTCATGTTGACGGACTCAGATTTGATGCTGTTGCATCTATGCTTTATCTTGATTATGGACGCACGGAGGGCAACTGGGTTCCTAATAAGTATGGCAAGAACGGTAACCTCGAGGCAATGTCATTCCTTAAGCATTGCAACAGTATATTGCGCAAGAGATTCCCAAGAGCCGTAACGATAGCCGAGGAGTCAACAGCATGGCCGCATATCACAGGTAATCCCGATGATGGAGAGAGCCTTGGATTTACATATAAGTGGAATATGGGATGGATGCATGATTTCCTTGAATATATGAAGCTTGATCCGTATTTCCGTAAGTTCAACCACAGTAAGCTTACATTCAGTCTTATGTATGCATACAGTGAGAAGTTCGTGCTTGTTCTTTCTCATGATGAGGTTGTTCATCTTAAGTGTTCTATGCTTGGCAAGATGCCGGGAGACCTTACAGACAAGTTTGCCAACCTTAAGCTTGCATATGCTTACATGATGGGACATCCGGGCAAGAAGCTTATGTTCATGGGACAGGATTTTGGACAGTGGAATGAATGGAGCGAGAAGAAAGCACTTGACTGGTATCTGCTGGGAGAAGGATATCATAAGGATATGCAGCAGTTTACGAAGAAGTGTCTGCATCTGTATGAGGAGTATCCTGCGATGTATGCAACGGATTACGACGGAGACGGCTTCAGATGGATTAATGCCAACGACAAGGACAACAGCACATATTCATTTATGAGATTAAGTCCTGACGGCAGGAAGAATCTTCTGTTTGTGCTCAACTTCACGCCTGTTGCAAGGGATAATTTCAGAGTTGGAGTTCCTGTATCCTGTAAGTATAAGCTTGTCCTGGGAAGCGACGAGAATAATCAGGCAAAAGAGCTTATTGCACAGGAAGGTGACTGTGACGGATATGAGAATTCGATTCTTATTGATATGCCACGATACGGAGTTACTGTATACGAATTCGATGGTGATGTAAGGAATGTTAATGCCAGAAAGCTTGGCGGCTGATAACTGAACATAACAGAATTAATGGAATTAGTATTACCGGGCTGTGTGCCGAACACGGAATATCACATGATTACGTGGCGGCACGCAGCTTTTTTGTTAAGGGTTAATTTTTGGCGGATAACTGACGAAATATATAAAATCAGGAGGAAGATTCATGAACATTAATTCAGTTAATTATGTTAACCGGTCCGATAATATGAGGACTGCTTCTATTAATATAAAGAGTAATCAGGCAGCCGATACGGCAGATACTGCGAAGGCATTGTTTGCAAATGGTGCAGTGGAAGGAATCGGCAGAACTACAAGCACTGACAGTATGGTACAGAGTGCCAGGGCGCTTATGCAGGAAGCGGATGATGTAATAGAACAGCTTAAGCAGAGTGCGTCAGATGCACAGGGGAGTCTTAAGGCACTTGTCAGGAAGCTTTCGGGAATGGACTGTGTTAAGCTTGATGAGGACGGATACGGACTTAATGATACAGAGCCGGACAAGATAGTTACTGTGGTAGAGCGCATCAAGATTATGCTTGCAACATATTGTGACAGTTACGAGCCTGCAGGTCAGGACATTGATATGGATGATGTCAAGGCGGTTGTTGGTAATACGGCTGCGGCAGGAGCGATTGCGGACAAGTTTTCGCAGTATGATGTGCCGCTTACGGACGAGAACCTTGAAGATACTAAGAATGCGATAAATGAATTCACGAACACAGGCAGCCTTACTGAGGATGCAAAGTACTATCTCGTTAAGAATGAGATGAATCCGACAATCGATAACATTTACAATGCCGTTAATAAGGCGGGAAGTTCCGAAGGGGCAGCCGCACAGCTTAAGGATTCAACGTGGCAGCAGTTAGTTCCGCAGGTCGAAGATATTATAATAAGAGCAGGGCTTGATCTTAATGAACGCAATATGAGCGTGGCAAAAGGATTTCTTGCCCAGGACATTCCGGTTACAGATGACAATCTTGTATATATGTCGCAGCTTGACGAGTTGGCTTCTGTGTATGAGGCGCTTGCAGGCGGTGATGAGCAGGAAGCTGCCGATGCGGTTGAAAAGGCGGTTGACGCTATCGCCAGAAGCCTGTCGGAAGGCGGTAAGGCGTGTGACGCATCAATGGCTGATACGCAGACGGCATGGGAACAGACTGCACAGGCAATGGCTGCCGCACGCAATGCCGATGAGATAGATGTCAGAGAACTTTTAAGAAGCGGCAATGATTACACACTTGGGAATCTTGCACTTATAATAGAAAAAAGCAGAATTGATAATCAGGATGGCAATACACAGGGGACAGCGGCAGATTCACAGAATGGTGGGCATGCAGGACAGGGAAGACACAGCGCACAGCAGATTGCACAGTGTATTAATGCTATGAATGCTGATGAGATTAAGGCTTACCGCCAGCTCGAGGAGGTAAGGATACTTATGACGGCTGATGCAGGACTGTCTCTTGCAAAGCAGGGATTTAACCTTAATACCGCGCCTATTGCAGAACTTGTCGAAGAGCTTAAGAAAGCAGAGCTTGCGCTTGCGGGCATAGATGATGAGACCGAGGCTTATAATGTATACAGGACATGTGAGGCTGTATATAATGTGGCACAGGCTCCGGCAGATACTATTGGCATGGCTGTTGCGGAGCTTGCAGCCCTGGGAGGTTCCGGTGCAGTTATTACACTTGGAGAGCTTGCGCAGCAGGGCTCATCGGGAAAGGAACGCTACAGGCGGGCAGGACAGACGTATGAGGCTGTAGGTACGCAGATAAGAAGTGATCTTGGAGATTCGCTCAGTAAGGCGGTGGCTGCAAGCGCAGATGACATGCTTGATAATCTGGGTTATGAACATAGCCGCAATAATCGTGAGGCAGTGAACATACTTGCAGCTAATGGCATGGAGATTACTGCTGAGAATATTGATAAGGTAAAGGAAGCATCTGAATCAGTTAAGAATCTTGTTAATAATGCCAAGCCTGAAGCTGTCCTTAAGATGATAAGGGACGGAATTAACCCTATGGATACTGATATTAATGAACTTTCGCGGTATCTTAACAATATTGTGGGACAGAATGCGGAAGATGAGAAATACAGCACGTTTTTGTATAAGCTCGACAGAACACATGGTATAACAGAGGAAGAGCGGAGACAGTTCATCGGAATATATAAGATGATGAATATATTTACAAAGGATGCCGGCAAGGCTGCGGGAGCACTTGTGCAGCAGGGCTCTGATATGACAATGTCTAATCTTATGGCTATGTACAACAGCCGCAGGGCAGCAGGAATCGACAGCACTATTGATGATAACTCAGGTTTTGCTGAGATTGAAGGAAATGTCAATTATTACAACACATTGTTTACACAGCATGGATACCGGATTACGCCTGCAACTCTTAAGAGCGTCAATGACGAGAAGCCAATCGATTCGAGAATGGTTGAAGAATTTATCGATGCAGTTGATGATAATTATGATGTTAACCGTGAGGCGGAGTATTATCAGGATTATCTTAATGCGGCAGCGCAGGCAGCAGAAGCTGATGAGAGTATTATTGCGGAGCTTGGCAGATTTGACATGAACGCTTCGGTTGGAATGATTAATGCAATGCAGCAGATAATGCAGTACGGCTGGAATTCACCGGCATTGTCAGGAAGCAGCAGGATGAATGGTGAGAATTCCTCAGATGTGTTAAAGGATGCCGGCAGGCTTCTGGATGCAGCCGGCGATAAGAAGGCAGCAGAGGAGATTATCGACAGAATGCAGGCTGATGCCCGTGAGGCACTTGCAGAAGCTGTTGATAATGTCACGGAATATCAGGACCTTGAAGATATAAGAATGAGATGCAGACAGATTGGAATAATTGCCGGGATGGCAAGAAAACATGAGTATGTTATTCCATTTGACAATGACGGTCAGACAGGTACTATAAGACTTCAGCTTGTTCAGGATGAATCGGATGCGGGAAGAATATCTGTTGAGACAGATACTGCTGCATATGGGCATGTGTCTGTGCAGGCCAGAATGGGCAAAGACAGTATAAGCATATTTGCAATTACTGATGGAGATGCCAATAAGCTTACGGATGCCATGGAAAGGCTCAAAGACAGCTTCAATGGTGATAATTCCGGTGAACACAACATGGGTGTTACATATACCTGTGTAAGTTCAGATACACATGCTGATGTGAAGCTTCCGGTAAGTTCAGACAATATACCTACAGAAGAGCTGTACACATTTGCCAAGAAGATAGTAGTGGCTCTTACGGCATAAAAACTATTGATATATGCTGAGGCAAGGGTTAAGCCACACAGCAAATGTGCCGATATAACAATAAACGCATGGATGCGCGTAATTCCTACATGGATGTCAGGCAGTTATTAATATAAGGAGAACACGCATGAGGATTAATACTAATATTTCAGCAGTTGTTACTAATAATCAGTTACAGAAGGCACAGACCAATCTTGAGAGATCTCTTGAAAGACTGTCTTCAGGATATAAGATAAATCATGCATCAGATGATGCGGCAGGCATGGCTATTTCACTTAAGATGAAGCTTCAGATCAGAGGCCTTGACCAGTCAGATAATAATGCGGCAGACGGAGTATCAGTCCTTCAGACAGCTGAGGGGGCAATAGCGGAGATTCAGTCAATGCTCACAAGAATGAAGGAACTTGCGGTCCAGGCAGCCAATGATACTAATGCAGACGGAGAGCGTGAGGCGATACAGAAGGAGCTTCAGTCTCTTAACAAGGAGATAGACAGAATTGCCAATGATACAGAGTTCAACTCACAGAGCCTTATTAATGGCAACCTTGAGCGTAGAGTATATACACGCAACAACGTACATGGTGTGGAGCAGTTTGAGTGTTCATCTAATATTGCGGCAGGTGATTACGGAATAACGGTAACACAGGATGCAAGGCAGGCTGTTGTTAAGTCAGGAGCTGTTACACTTAATGGTAAAGTAACTGCGGCTATGGAAGGAACTGTCAAGATTAATGGATATGATATAGATATTAATGAGGGCGATGACATGGATAAGATTATGACTAAGCTCTCAAGTGCAATGGGTCTGCTTGGCGGTAAGGTATTTGCAACAACTGATTCTGCATCCGGAGCAGGTGAGGCAGATAATGCGGGATATGTGCCTGTAGTAAGCGGAACAGCGGGTTCTTCGCTTGTAATTATGACTAATGAGTATGGTTCGGATGTTAAGCTTAATATCACATGTGATAATACACTTCTTGCATCAGCACTCGGCCTTGACGGTGCAGCTGATGATGATGGAATTGTGGCACAGGGTGTAGATGCCAAGGCTGAATTTACAAAAGATGCCAACGGTAACAGAATAGGATTTGCAGACACTGCAACTATATCTGCAAATGGTAAGATGATTACAGTTAAGGATGTTGATGATAAGACATTCAAGGTAGATGTTCCGGGTGACATAGCGAAGACTAAGTTCACTGATGTTGACGGAACAGCAGTTGGCGAGGCAGGTGTTGCGACAGATACTTCTGCACAGGCGGGCGCGTCGACGTCAGCAGATATTGTACAGCAGGTTACTGATTTTGGCGGAATGAAAGTCCATGTAGGCGCTAATGAAGACCAGTATATTGCAGTAGAGATTGAGCAGATCTCAACATATAAGCTGGGATTAGACCAGATTAATGTTATGTCGCATTATAATGCGGGACGTTCAATTGATAAGATTGATGAAGCAGTATCTAAGGTTTCATCTATAAGATCAACGCTCGGTTCATATGAGAACAGAATTGAGCACACACAGAACAACATAGATACATCTACTGAGAATATGACCGCAGCACTTTCAAGAATGATTGATACAGATATGGCTGAAGAGATGACAGAATATACATCGCAGAATGTTCTTGTACAGGCTGCAACTTCAATCCTTTCACAGGCTAATGCAAGACCTGAGACAGTATTGCAGCTTCTTCAGAGATAATTATTGGTTAATTGGTGGTGACACGCATGAAAGAGGAAGATATAAGCGCATTTTCTTACAGAATATCACAGGCAACAGGTACAGAGCTTGTAGTGATTCTGTATGAGATGGCGCAGCAGTACATTGATGACGCACAGGATATGTATTCACAGGGCAGCCGTGAAGAGTTCAGAAGATATGTTAAGCTTGCAAAGAGAGTTACGGATGAACTTAAGGTGTCGCTTGAGATGAAGTATCCTATATCAGCCAGCTCTTTAACATATATTCATATGCGTCATCGACACTTCAGACGGCAATGAACAGATATGACAATGCCAATCTTGATGTGGTTAAGAGGATTTATGGCCGCCTTGCACAGGCATTCTCAGACATTGCAGATCAGGATAAGGGCGGACCGCTTATGGAGAATACACAGAAAGTGTATGCGGGTCTTACATACTCTAACGGTAAGCTTAATGAGATTGCATATGATGTGTCAGGCACACAGAGCCGTGGATTCACAGTCTGATTCCCGGTATCAAAGCCGGGAGAATTTTGATCCTGGTATCATAGTATTTAATAATTACAGATTACAGATATAAAACAGCCGGTTTGGATTAATCCGAACCGGCTGCTGTGTTATGAGATATTGTAACTATTCTCTTGTCTTTTTATGTCTGTTGCGATATGAGTTCTTATATAATTCATCAAATGAATCATAGAGGTATTTGCCTGTATCAAGCTCTCCATCCTTACGGTCATTAAGAAATGTTCCGAGTACGGCTGAATACTTCTCGGCAAGTTCTCCACCCATATGTCCTTCCATATCTCCGTAATCAACATCATCTCTTGGCAGTATGTTCATGCTGAGACGGTTGAAGTTGTAGTATGGTACATCGTGCTTTGCAAAGAATTCAGAAAATGTCTTGTCAACCTTGCTGAGACCGAGCTTGCGGACAGCGGTAGGAGTAACAGGTGGGGTTATGCAGATTAATTCAATATCATTATTCTTACAGTAGTTGGCAATCTGAAGAAAATAATTGACAACCCAGCCTTCAAGCTCACCATTCTCACGTCCGTACCAGAGCTTAATATAATCAAAGCCACCCGGCTCCAGTCCGCTCGTTTTTCTGTAAAAGAAGCCTTTGCCTACATATGGACCATCAGCATCCTTTACAAGAGCACCATTAATTGAATAATTGCGGTAATCATCTGTGAGCTTAAGTGATACATTCTGGGCAATTGCAGTTCTTGAGATATCATAGCTCAATCTGTCCGTGAATGTATTACGGAAATCAAGAGTATTCATATTATCAATCAAATACTCATACTTGGTCTTGGACAGCCAGCTCATCTTGTTAAATATAAATGAAGATGAAAATTCATCCTCAATCTGTACAGAATACCAGTACTGATAGTCAACATCGAGTATTACTGTCTTAATATCATTGGTACGGCAGCTCTCCTTAAGAACATAGTAGGAATCTTTAATTGTCTCTCCCGGAATTGCAACATTAAGGGTATTGGTACCCAGCTTTTCATCAATCTTGGCAGGGTCCATCGCACTTCGTGCATGAGAAGCTCCAAGGATTATACAATCGTAATTCTCGGCAGGAGAATTAAGCTCATGAAGAATGTAGCGTATATATCCCGACGGTGCAAACAGAAAGTTACACAGAGCTATACAACCGGCCAACACACATAAAAAAGCCATGCATCTGATGTATGGCGCTAATTTTTTCATAGAGTTTCCTCATTTCTATTGGTCATAAATATAAGATTATAGTTAATGAATATATTTGTCAACTGTTACGGACAAAATTCTTAATCGCTTCAAAACTGTCTTTGCTTATTACATGTTCAATCTTACATGCATCTTCGGTTGCAGTCTCTTCATCAACTCCAAGACTTACAAGCCATGCTGAAAGAAATTCATGTCTCTCATAAATCATCTCG
>ERZ779865.2643-NODE-2643-length-10992-cov-3.048002_pt1 | contig 10992 bp, 8 predicted proteins | sample MGYA00433088_ERZ779865 | MGnify/ENA primary metagenome ERZ779865 (study PRJEB29588, sample SAMEA2151703) | human gut metagenome | biome: human gut; feature: human-associated habitat; material: faeces | place: Denmark | collected 2008/2010 ... | reverse complement strand
ATCTGCTGGATGATTTATCCACCAGAGGACCGAAGAGCTTAAAATTGTGTGCAATGTTAGATAAACCGGATCGCAGGATAACAGACGTTGCGGTAGATTATACCGGTTTTGAAATTCCGGATGAATTTGTTGTAGGCTACGGTTTGGATTATGCCGGAGATTACCGCAATTTGCCGTTTATCGGCGTATTAAAGCCGGAAGCCTATGCCAAATAATAAATGTTGTGGAAACAGGGAGAATATATTATAATATAGAAATGGTATTTGTAATTTAACTAAAGGTTAAGGAGGGTAGATTTTGACTAAATTTTTAAAAAATGTTGTATTCTACCTGCTGATAATAATTTGTGCGATAATGTTGTTTGATTCCTATTCAACCAACGTAGTCCCTAAAACAGATATTACTTACAGCGCTTTTATGAAGCATGTGCAGCAGGACGAAGTGCAGCAGGTAACGATTGTTGATAATGTTATCAGCGGCAAGCTGAAAGACGGCAGCGATTTTACAACGGTTGTGCCTAAGGACGAAAGCCTTATCCCTACTTTGAGGGCGCGTGACGTTGAAATTAAGGCTGAATTGCCGCCGGAGCCGCCGTGGTGGACTTCTGTGCTGAGCCAGCTTTTGCCGATGCTGATTATAGTTGCCATCTGGTTTTTCATGATGCAGCCAATGCAGGGCGGCGGTGGCGGACGCGGAGTTATGAACTTTGGCAAAAGCCGTGCGCGCCGTTACGATGAGGATAAAATCAGGGTAACTTTTAAAGATGTTGCCGGTGCTGATGAAGCCAAGCAGGAACTTGAAGAAGTTGTAGAATTTTTAAAACACCCCAAAAAGTATAACGACCTTGGGGCTAAAATTCCTAAAGGCGTGCTTTTATACGGGCCTCCGGGTACTGGCAAAACCCTGCTTGCCAAAGCCGTTGCCGGTGAAGCTGGCGTACCGTTCTTCAGCATTTCTGGCTCTGACTTTGTGGAAATGTTTGTCGGCGTAGGCGCTTCCCGCGTGCGCGATTTATTTGAGCAGGCCAAAAAGAGCGCTCCGTGCATTGTGTTTATTGACGAAATTGATGCCGTAGGCCGTGCCCGTGGCAAAAACCCAAGCATGGGAGGAAATGACGAACGTGAAAATACATTGAACCAGCTGCTTACAGCTTATCCTTCTTCACAGTATCTGGATGATGCCCTTTATGAGCAGGGACGTGCTTTCGTGCTGATGGAAGATCATTCGAATGCCATTAACCGCTATTCTTTGCTGGTTCAGCGTTATCCGGAGAGTCCGCTTTCCCGTAAGGCAGCCAATGAAATAGGTCTGCTTTATTATCAGACAGACCAGTATGACAAGGCGATTGCTGCTTATAAGAAGGTGATAACAGCTTATCCCGGAAGTGAAGAGGCCCGTCTGGCTCAGCGCGACCTGAAGTCAATCTATATTGATTTGAACAAGGTGGATGATTACATGGCTTTTGCTTCCCAGATTCCTGGTGGAGCGAACTTTGATGTGAATGAACGTGATTCGCTGACTTATGTTGCTGCCGAACGTGTTTATATGCGTGGAGAGATTGCTGAGGCAAAAAACAGTTTTGTCCGTTATCTGCAATCATTCCCTCAGGGAGCATTTAGTGTGAATGCTTCTTATTATCTGGGAGTCATTGCCTATAACCAGCAGGATTACGCTTCGGCCTCTTCCTGGCTGGATAAGGTTCTTGAATATCCCGACAGCAAATTCTCAACGGAAGCGATGGGTATGAGCGCAGACATCGCTTACAAGGGAAAAGATTATCCGAAAGCTCTGGGACTCTACAAGCGTATGGCGGACCGTGCTTTGTCACAGGAAGAACGCCTGCAGGCAGAAACGGGAGCATTGCGCAGTGCATGGATGGCCAATGACCAGACTGAGATCGTGACAACTGCTTCAGCCCTGCTGGCCCAAAGCAAGCTGGCTCCGGAGCTTGAAAATGAAGCCCGTTATTATCGTGCCAAAGCATTGCTGGCTACAGGAAAGGCGACAGAAGCACTGGCTGATCTGACTGTTCTGGCAAAAGATACGCGTAATGTTTATGGTGCAGAAGCAAAATATCTTGTAGCACAGATTTATTTTGATGCAGGTGAAACAGAAAAAGCAGAGAAAGAAGTGCTGGCATATATTGAGGTAAGTACACCACATGCTTATTGGCTTGCACGCAGCTTTGTCTTATTGTCGGATGTATATGTGAAACTGGACCGTAAGCTGGATGCTAAACAGTATTTGCTGTCTTTGCAACAGAACTATCATGCTGATGATGACATTGAGCAGATGATTGAAACCCGATTGGCCAAACTTAATAGTGTGAATTAAACGTATGAAACAGATAAAAATAGCTTTAGTATGTGCCGGATTGCTTCCCGGAGCGGTTATCTCAGCCCAGGAGCAGAAGAAAGATTCAACCTTGAACCGTACGGTTGTGGTGGAGAATCAGTATAATCCGGAGGTAATGGATGCGTTTAAGGTGAATGTACTTCCCAAAGTAGAGGAACCGGCTGTAGCGAAAAAGAATATAGATTATGCCACTTCCCTTCGTCCGCTTACATCCTGGACAGTTCGTCCGATGGATTCCTTTACCCGTGATCTGGAGTGGAAGAAAGCTCCTCGGGGATATATCCGCGGAGCTTATGGAAGCCGGAACAATGCAGATCTGAAGGCGTCCTATTTATGGGATATGACGGATCGTGACCGTTTGGACGTGATGGCTTCGTTGTATGGATTCAGCGGTGATGTTCACGTAGATGGTATTTCATCAGACTGGAAGGCCCGTTTCTACCGGACAGATCTTTCAGCTGTCTATACGCATGCTTTCCGTAAAGTAGATTTCCGTCTGGGAGGCAGTTTCGCCTCTCAGGTCTTCAACCATTATTCTATGCCTTTGGAAGTAAGTTCTGCTATTCAGGAAGGAGCAGATTTTGCCGGACATCAGCATTATACCCTGGGTGAAGGATTCCTTGGTTTCCGCTCGAATACGGAGGACTTACCGGTACAGTTTGATGTACAGACGGGTTATCGCCGGTTTAACCGGAAGTATGCCGTGCCTAACCTGACAGACGGAGCGGAGAATGAAATCCATACGGCTGCTCATGTCTGGGGGCATCTGAATGAAGAACAGCAGGTCGGTGTCGGAATCACCATGGATAATCTGTCTTATGATAGTCAGAATATGAAGAACTATACTTCCCTGGAGGCAAATCCGTATTATGCCTATGACGGAGATAACTGGAAACTTCGTCTGGGTGTTCATGTTGACTGGCAGAGTGCAAACGGAAGTGGGGTAGATGTCGCTCCGGACGTAAAGGTTGATTATGTGTTTTCGGACAGCTATGTGATTTATGCACAGGCTCTGGGCGGACGTGAACTGAATGATTTCCGGCGTTTGAATGAACTCTCACCATATTGGGGACAGAAAGAGCAGTTACGTTCTACTTATACACTGGCCGATATGCAGTTAGGCTTTAAGGCTTCTCCCGTGACCGGACTGGGAATCAAGGTGTTTGGAGGTTATCGTATTACGGATGATGAAGTCTTTACCTGCTATCCTCTTCCGGATTTTGCATGTGCTTTGCCCTGGATGATGCAGGATAAGGCCAAAGTGGGATATGGAGGTGCCAGACTGGAATACGGATATAAAGACTGGGCTGATTTTTCATTGGAAGGAATTTATTACAGTTGGGATACAGAATCCGGCAGCGAATATCCTCTGCTGATGTATAAACCTGAGCTGGCACTGAATTTCCATGCCCGTGCCCGTGTCTTTGCAGGCTTGCATGTCGGACTTGACTATCAGTATGAAGGACGTAAAGAAGCCATGAAAGGTTATAAGGCTGATCCGGTAAATAATCTTTGCTTAAATGCTGAATATGGATGGAAGAAAGGCGTGCATGTCTTTGTCCGCTTCAATAACCTGTTGAATAAGAACTATATTACTCAAACCGGATATCCGGAACAGGGCTTCTATGCCATGGGAGGAATCAGCTGGAGCTTTTAAGTAGCAAGCTTTGACTCCGGAAAGCACCTTTTCTGATTTTTTGGAAATATAAAAGAGACTTCCGGGGGTAAAAAAGCAGGTTACACATAAAAAAAACAGAAAAAAAGCAGAAACCAACCTTATTATATAGGTCGGGTTCTGCTTTTTTTTTACATTTGTCGGCAAAACATTAATGGAATACACGAAATTATGCAGAACAATCTAGTGATAGTTGAGTCTCCGGCTAAGGCTAAAACGATAGAGAAGTTTCTGGGAAGCGGTTATAAAGTGCTTTCCAGCTATGGCCATATCCGGGATTTGAAACAGAAGGCTTTTAGTATAGATATTGAAAATAATTTTAAGCCCATTTATGAGATTCCGGAAGATAAAAAGAGTGTTGTAAGCACATTAAAGGCAGAAGCGAAAAAGGCCGATATGGTTTGGCTGGCATCTGATGAGGACCGGGAAGGAGAAGCTATATCCTGGCATTTGTTTGAAGTGTTGGATCTGGATCCTGCGAAGACGAAGCGTATTGTATTCCATGAAATTACCAAATCGGCTATTTTAAAGGCAATTGAGAATCCGCGCGACATTAACATTGATCTGGTCAACGCTCAGCAGGCTCGCCGGGTATTGGACCGTATTGTCGGTTTTGAACTTTCGCCTGTATTATGGCGTAAGATCAAACCTTCTCTTTCTGCAGGACGTGTACAGTCGGTTGCTGTCCGTCTGATCGTGGAACGTGAGCGCGAAATCCATGCTTTTGTCAGTGAAACTTTCTATCGTGTATCCGCAGTTTTTAGTGACGGAAAGGGATCTGAAGTAAAGGCTGAACTGGGACGCCGTTTCGCAACGAAGGAAGAGGCCCGGGCTTTCTTGGAAAGCTGTGCACAGGCTGAGTTCACCATTGAGGACATTACAACCCGTCCGCTGCGTAAATCTCCTGCGGCTCCGTTTACGACTTCTACTTTGCAACAGGAAGCAGCCCGGAAGCTGGGATATACGGTTGCCCAAACCATGATGATTGCCCAGCGCTTGTATGAAGAAGGTTTGATCACCTATATGCGTACCGACTCTGTAAACTTGTCGGAACTGGCATTGTCTTCCAGCCGGGAGGTCATTACTTCCATGATGGGAGATAAATATGTAAAGACACGGCAGTTCGCAACCAAAACCAAAGGTGCACAGGAAGCTCACGAAGCAATCCGTCCTACCTATATGACCAATGAAACGATTGAAGGTACTTCACAGGAACAGCGTCTGTATGAACTGATCTGGAAGCGTACACTGGCTTCTCAGATGGCAGATGCAGAACTGGAAAAGACGACGGCTACCATTTCAGTCAGTGGTACAGATGATAAGTTCACGGCTGTAGGTGAAGTTGTCACGTTCGACGGTTTCTTGCGGGTTTATAAAGAATCCTATGACGATGAATCGGAACAGGAAGATGAAAGCCGCCTGTTGCCTGCACTGGAAAAGGGACAGCAGCTGGTACGGAAGGAGATAATGGCAGTACAGCGCTTCACTCAGGCTCCTCCCAGATACACTGAAGCCAGCCTGGTCCGTAAACTGGAAGAACTGGGAATCGGACGTCCTTCTACTTATGCTCCTACTATTTCCACGATTCAGCAGCGCGGTTATGTGGAAAAAGGTAACCGTGAAGGAACGAAACGTGAGTACGATGTATTGAAGCTGAAAGGAAATCAGGTAACGGTAACTGTCCGTTCTGAAATGACGGGAAGTGAAAAATCCAAGTTGCTTCCAACAGATGTAGGCTCAGTTGTCAACGATTTCCTGATGGAATATTTCCCTCAGATCATGGACTACAATTTCACAGCAAGTGTAGAAAAAGAGTTTGATGAGGTTGCTGAAGGAAAAGAAGCCTGGACGGGAATGATGAAAGAATTCTATCAGGGCTTCCATCCGTTAGTTGAAACCTCTTTGGCTGTGAAGAGCGAACATAAAGTCGGTGAACGAATGTTGGGTACAGACCCGGCTACGGGAAAACCCGTATCCGTTAAGATTGGACGCTTTGGACCGGTTGTACAGATCGGATCAGCCGAAGATGAAGAGAAACCCCGTTTTGCCCAGCTTAAGAAAGAATATTCTCTGGAAACCGTGACACTTGAACAGGCTTTGGATTTGTTCAAACTGCCCCGTACATTGGGAGAACTGGATAATAAGACCGTGACGGTCGGGACCGGACGCTTCGGACCTTATGTCCGTTATGACAATACGTTCGTTTCCATACCGAAGACAATGGATCCGATGACAATTACATTGGAAGAAGCTGAAGAAATGTTGCGTGCCAAACGGGAAGCTGAAGCCCAGAAGGTAATCAAGACTTTTGCTGAAGAACCAGATTTGCAGATATTGAACGGACGTTATGGCCCCTATATCGCTTATCAGAAGAAGAATTATAAAATACCGTCTACCGTAGAACCGGCAGACTTGAATCTGGAAACTTGTTTCAAGGTAATTGAGCTGCAAAAGGCTAAAGGAGAAAACCGTAAGGCACGTTCTGTTGTAAAGAAAAAGAAATGAGACGCATCTTTTTAATCGGATATATGGGCTCTGGAAAGACGACGTTAGGTAAAGCCTTTGCCAAAGCTGCCGGTCTGGAGTTTATTGATCTGGACTGGTATATTGAAGAGCGTTTGCATAAGACCATATCCAAAATTTTTGCGGAACAAGGAGAAAGTGGTTTTAGGGAAGTAGAGCGGAAGTTACTTCATGAGGCAGGCGATTTTGAGGATGTACTGATCGCTTGTGGAGGAGGTACTCCATGCTTCTTTGATAATATGGATTACATGAATCAGGCAGGTGACACCGTCTTTCTGGATGTCTCTCCGGAAGTGTTGTTCCGCCGTCTGAAGATTGCCAAGACCAAACGTCCGTTGCTGGCCGGAAAGTCGGATCAGGAACTGATGGCGTTCATCATCGGTGGACTGGAAAAACGGCTTCCCTTTTACAGCCGGGCACGGTATTGTCTGTCCGGGGAGCGCCTGGAAAGCCGAAGTCAGATCGATGAATCCGTAAGGCTGTTGAGCGCTCTGTTGTCTGGAGACACACAGATTGAAAATGAAATACATTAATGAATAAATAAACATAAACAACTAACTATCAACTATTGACTAATGAGAAAATGGCGTATTGAAGATTCAGAAGAACTCTACAACATTACGGGGTGGGGTGTTTCGTACTTTAGTATCAATGAAAAGGGGCATGTAACAGTAACTCCCCGTAAAGACGGAGTGGCTGTTGACCTGAAAGAATTAGTTGACGAACTTCAGCTTAGGGATGTAACGGCTCCGATGTTGGTGCGTTTCCCTGATATCTTGGATAACCGCATTGAAAAGATCTCCAATTGTTTTCAACAGGCGGCAGATGAGTATGGCTATAAGGCTCAGAACTTCATCATTTATCCGATTAAAGTAAATCAGATGCGTCCGGTCGTAGAGGAAATTATCAGTCATGGAAAGAAATTTAATCTGGGACTGGAAGCTGGATCCAAACCGGAACTGCATGCCGTGATAGCCATTAACACGGATTCTGATTCGTTGATTGTGTGCAACGGGTATAAAGATGAAAGTTATATCGAGCTGGCATTATTGGCTCAGAAAATGGGTAAACGCATATTTCTGGTTGTCGAAAAGCTGAATGAACTGCGTCTGATTTCTCGCATAGCCAAACAGTTGAATGTACGTCCCAATATTGGAATACGCATTAAGTTGGCTTCTTCCGGAAGCGGAAAATGGGAAGAAAGTGGAGGCGATGCCAGCAAGTTTGGATTAACTTCCAGTGAATTGCTTGAGGCACTTGACTTTATCGAAAAGAAGGACATGAAGGATTGCCTGAAACTGATCCATTTCCATATCGGTAGTCAGGTAACTAAAATACGCCATATCAAGACTGCCTTGCGTGAGGCTTCCCAGTTCTATGTTCAGTTGCATCAGTTAGGTTTCCCGGTTGAATTTGTTGATATAGGCGGCGGTTTAGGAGTGGACTATGATGGAACCCGTTCTTCCTATAGCGAGAGCAGTGTGAACTATTCCATTCAGGAATACGTAAACGACTCCATTTCAATTCTTGTCGATGCCAGCAACAAGAATGGTATTCCTCATCCCAATATCATTACGGAGAGCGGACGTTCGTTGACCGCCCATCATTCCGTACTGATTTTTGAAGTGCTTGAAACAGCTTCATTGCCTTCAATGGACGAAGAATTTGAGGTAGGGCCTAACGATCATGAACTGGTTCAGGAGCTTTACCAGATCTGGGATAATCTGAACCAGAGCCGGATGCTGGAGGCCTGGCATGATGCCCAGCAGATCCGTGAAGAGAGTCTGGATCTGTTCAGCCATGGAATCGTAGACCTGAAAACGAGAGCCCAGATCGAACGTATGTACTGGTCTGTAACACGTGAAATCTGTCAGATTGCTTCGGGTCTGAAGCATGCTCCTGATGAATTCCGTAACCTGGACAAACTGCTGGCAGATAAATATTTCTGCAACTTCTCTCTGTTTCAGTCCCTGCCGGATTCCTGGGCTATCGATCAGATATTTCCGATTATGCCGATCCAGCGTCTGGATGAACGTCCTGACCGTACGGCTACCTTGCAGGACATCACTTGTGACTCAGACGGAAAGATTGCCAATTTTGTTTCTACCCGTAATGTGTCTCATGATTTGCCTGTACATACGATCAAGTCAAAGGAATCCTATTATATCGGAGTATTCCTGGTAGGAGCCTATCAGGAAATCCTGGGAGATATGCATAACCTCTTCGGTGATACCAATGCCGTGCATGTGAGTGTGAACGATAAGGGATACACGATCGATCAGGTGATTGATGGAGAAACGGTTGCTGAGGTATTGGATTATGTGCAGTATAATCCCAAGAAACTGGTACGCACATTGGAAACCTGGGTAACCAAGTCAGTTAAAGAAGGACGAATCTCAGTGGAAGAGGGCAAGGAATTCCTGTCCAACTACCGTTCGGGATTGTACGGATATACTTACCTGGAATAAGCAAAGAGGTCTGGGGATAAGAAATTGTTTCCGGAGCTAAAGATTTAGTTCCGGAAACAATGTGTTTTAATAGATAGGACAATTAAAAAACAAAAATAAACGAAGATGGAAAAACTGACAATCATAAAAGTCGGGGGAAAGATTGTGGAAGAATCGGATACACTGAACCAGTTGCTGGCCGATTTTTCAAAGATTCCCGGTTATAAGCTGTTGGTACATGGCGGCGGACGTTCTGCAACACGCATAGCCGAGTCATTGGGCATTGAAAGTCGCATGGTGAACGGAAGACGTATTACGGATGCTGAAACATTGAAAGTCGTAACCATGGTTTATGGAGGTCTGGTGAATAAAAATATTGTAGCAGGACTTCAGGCTAAAGGAGTGAATGCCATTGGACTTACAGGTGCAGACATGAATGTGATCCGTTCTGTGAAACGCCCCGTGAAAGAGGTTGACTATGGTTTTGTCGGTGACGTGAAACAGGTGGACGCCGAAGTTCTGGTGTCATTGATCTGCCGTGGAGCTGTTCCGGTGATGGCTCCTCTGACTCACGATGGAGAAGGACATATCCTGAATACCAATGCTGATACGATTGCCGGAGAAACAGCCAAGGCACTGGCCGATGCATTCGATGTGACACTGGTTTATTGCTTTGAGAAAAAAGGAGTCTTGAAAGATGAAAACGATGACAACAGCGTGATTCCGGTCATTACTCCTGATTTGTTCCGTCAGTATGTAGCCGAAGGGGTGATTCAGGGCGGTATGATTCCGAAGCTGGAGAATGCTTTCTCTGCAGTGGAAGCAGGTGTACGCCAGGTAATTATCACACAGGCATCAGCTATTGATGGCCTTTCCGGTACTGTAATTCGGATTGAAAAATAATTTTTTTCGAAAAAAATCAAGTAATCGTGTAACTTTTTGAACCCTTATCCGTCATTAATATAGAAAGCAATGCGAAAGATCAGTTTTCGAGACGATATTCTGCCTTTGAAAGATAAGCTTTACAGGTTGGCACTGCGAATAACGTTCAACCGGACAGAAGCAGAGGATATTGTACAGGATACACTGATCAAGATTTGGAATAAACGGGACGAGTGGTCACAATTAGATTCTATTGAAGCTTATTGTACGACAATAGCCCGTAATCTGGCCATAGACCGGAGCGAGAAACTGGAAACACAGAATATTCCGCTCATGGAGGAGGCAACTGAACTTCCTGATGCATTGACTCCTGACAGACAGATTGAGCAGGATGAACAACTTAAGCTGATTCACCGTTTGGTGAACGAACTTCCGGAGAAGCAGCGTACAGTTATGCAACTGAGGGATGTAGAAGGTAAAAGTTATAAGGAAATTGCTGAGATCATGCATCTGACTGAGGAACAGGTAAAAGTAAACCTCTTCCGGGCCCGAAGGCAGATCCGGTCAAAATATGATGAAATAGACACTTATGGATTATAAGTACATTGAACAATTGTTGGAGCGTTACTGGAATTGTGAAACCTCGGTAGAGGAAGAGCAGATTCTTCGGACTTTCTTCCGTCAGAAAGAAGTTCCTGCACATCTGCTTCGCTATAAGCCTTTGTTCGCCTATCAGGAAGTTGCCCGGCACATCAGCCTGGACAAAGATTTTGACGAGCGGGTATTGGCAAAGGTTGAACATCCGGTAGTAAAAGCAAGACATATAGCCTTGCATACGCGATTTATGCCGTTGTTCAAGGCTGCCGCAATGATGACTTTGCTGTTTACGGTAGGCGGTGTGGTACAGCACACGATGGGTGATGGCAAGGCAGGGGTTGTGTATGTGTATGACCAGTATTCCCCGGGCAGACATGATGCAGAAGTGGCTTATGAAACCGATACGGTGAAAGTGATGTTGAAGTCACAGGAAAAGCCGCAGGTTGAAAAAGAGTAAAAAGAACATTTTCATTTGCTTTTATATAAATAATAGTTAGTGCTTATTAGTACAAG
>ERZ779865.2640-NODE-2640-length-11007-cov-6.118426_pt1 | contig 11007 bp, 12 predicted proteins | sample MGYA00433088_ERZ779865 | MGnify/ENA primary metagenome ERZ779865 (study PRJEB29588, sample SAMEA2151703) | human gut metagenome | biome: human gut; feature: human-associated habitat; material: faeces | place: Denmark | collected 2008/2010 ... | reverse complement strand
AAGGTACTCTCGTGGTACTCGGTATGGTACTCGATATTCGGGAGACCAAGAAAAAATATCAACATTATTTCATTTGTAACAAGCTATATTGAGACCCAGGTTAGCAAATATAAATCGAAAAATGATTTTGAATAATTGCCTATGCATTCCTGCTTCATGTAGGTGATGTGTAGGCTTTTTTGGAGGAATAAGAAAATGATATACATTGATGCAAGAAATTCACTATCGCTTAAACGTGGAGTGATAGATTTTTTAAATTTTTCGGAAGAAGAACTAGAGCAAGTATTCGTAACAATGGATTCTGTTGAAGAGGACCTGTACGATTGGACTAAATCTTTTTTAGAAGAATATGGTATAGATTCCTCTTTGGATTCTATCCAAATGTTTCATCTTACAAGACGTTTAAATGGAACAGATCTAATGACTAACAATAATTTAGAACAGCTTTTGATGGGGGAGACACCGGTATCTGAGTTTTTTAAAAGATATGATGTAACTTTTAAAAAGCGCGATGGACATATGGAAATGTATTATAAAGGTTATTTACAACCTTTGGATGACGAGTTTTATTCGGGACCGGGAAATATGGCGTACATCAAGTCAAGGCTGGGATATTTTGATGCTCAAGACTATTGCGTAAATGGCTTTGCGTTTAGATCACATTTAGAAATGCAGTCTTATTATCGGTCTCTTTCACGGTGCCCTGAATTAGTGGACAACATAGGAAGATTTCTTGAGATAGATAATATGGTGGTAGATTACTCTAATAACAGCAGATATTATTGTATTGAATATTTGATTCCTCTTTCGGAAGTTATTTTTGATTTAGCAAATCCACCGGAATCGGAATTAGAAAAAACTCTTATATTTCTTGTAAATGCTATAGTCAGGTTATACAAAGAATGGAGACATAGTAGTTTTATTTGCGATGATAATCTGATATTAAGGCTTGAAGATGATGTTGAAACAAAGAAAGAATGGTTTGTTAATGCTGAAGAATTGCAATCGTAAGATTAAAATAGAAATGGGGGACATGAAATGGCAAATACAACAGAACGCATTGGAGTATCATATTGTTCTTTAATAGCATCAAAGACGGAGTGGATGTTTAGAGAACAACCTATTGATGATATAGGTATTGATGCACACATGGAACGAACTGATAAGGATGGTAAAGTTCAGCAACTTTTAGCATTACAAATAAAAAGTGGTGAAAGCTACTTTAAAGAAAATAAAGGAGAGTATGTCGTTTTTCGTGATATAGATGATAGGCAGTATAATTATTGGACGACGAACACATTACCTTGTATTGTCGTGCTCTATAATCCTAAGGATGATATGTGTATTTGGCAAAAGCTTACTGCAGAGACTATACAAAAAACGCGTGGTGGAGATGGAAAAGGATACTATGTTAATGTGCCGATAGATCAAGTGTATTTAGATGACAAGTCGAATGAACTCTTGCTCACATTTACAAACTTACCAGAGCATATGACTAATTATAATTTTTTGCTTTCACAAAAGAAATTCATGCAGATAATTAAAGACGGCGGCATAGTGAAACTGCATTCGGAGGAATGGGTTAATAAGTGCAGTGGCAAAGGAAAAACGGAACTGATTGTGGATGATGGAAATACCATAACGACATATTCATATCCATATTGGTTTCCATATACTTTATATACAGATGTTTTTCCGAGATTGTTTCCGTGGGCCGATTTTTCTGTTGATGAAGATTATTATGAAGAAAACGACGAGGCCTTATGGCGTGAACTTAATTGTCATTATGACAAAGAAGATGATGAATGGATTGAGGTCGGCGAACCATTTGAAGTATTTCGTGAGTCTCTTGATCCTGTTAGATACATAGATCATGCAGGAGAAGTGGCCGAGTATATGCTTGTTTTAAGCTTAAACGAATTGGGAGAGTCATTCTTGAAAATTGATAAGTATGTATCGCAACCCCGTCCTTATTCGAGCACTAGACCAAATGTAGGAGGAGATTTGAAATGAAAAAAATATCACTTAGTAGTTTTGAAGAGAAGACAGATTCAACTAGAGAAGAATATCAGTTAGATCCTACAGAAGAATTCTTTCATTAAAAGAAGATGTTGATGCAAGTGAACTTGCTAGTGATAGTATGAAATCCTCGCTGTTTAAGTATTTCATCAGTCATCCGTGTGTTGATCAAATAATTATAATTGAGAACGAAGTTCCTAATCTCAACTATACTGGTGTAAATATGCGCAGATTTTCCAAAGGTAACGGCTTCTGGAAAACAGATCCAACTACATATCAAGGATAATATACATATTCAGATAAGTCTTATGGCTTTTGCCGTAAGGCTTATTTTTTTATCTAAATTCACCCATAACTGACCCTAAATACACAAAAACTGAAGTAACATACAATTTCCTTGTAATCATAAATAATCTCAATGCCTGAGATGGCCATTAAGGCGGCGGGATGCATAAGGAGATTCGAGATTTTGGATTAACCGAGTCTTGACTCCGAAGCACCCACCGTTACTTCTTATGCCATTTCAGGGGTTGTGGAGTCGGTGGATGGCTGCCGGCTCCTTTTTGTATCCCGACTGCAGGTCACAGGCGGAAAGGAAAAGCGATGAAAAAGAATTTAGTAGCAAAAAACGAACTTGGTATCTATGCAGATGCCGACGGTGTTGTGAGAGCGGACAGTCTTGTGGTTGCGCAGATTTTTGAAAAGCGCCATGACAACGTAGTCAGGGACATCAGAAAGCTTGATTGTTCAGAAGAGTTCCGACTCCTCAATTTTGAGGAGTCAAGTTACATCAACCTGCAGGGGCATAGACAAGCTTGCTTCAACATGACCCGTGATGGGTTCGTGTTCCTAGTAATGGGATACAGAGGCAAGAAGGCAGCTTCTTTCAAAGAGGCCTACATTAAGAGATTCAATGAGATGGAAGAGTTCATCAAGTACCTGCTTGAGGCAAGAACAGAGTTCCCATTGCTTACTGACAACATTATGCTGATCCATGAAGTTCCAAAACCATATCACTTCAGTAATGAGGCGGATCTTTTGAACCGCATTGTTCTCGGAAAGACAGCGAAGCAGGTTCGTGAAGAGCATGATCTTAAGCCAGGGACAAGTATTCGCCCTTATCTGACCACAAAACAGATTGAAGCCATCGATCTTCTTCAAAGGGTGGATATCGGACTGTTGGTTTCAACACCTGACTTCCAGGAGCGCAAGAGATACCTTGAGTGGTACTACATGAAGAAATTGCAGTAAAGGAGCGGCGATAGATGAGAATTAACGGCGAAGAAACTGATATCCTTCGCAGCTATCGTTCAAATGATGCTGAGGGTAGACTGGCTATAATGAATTGGGAGATATGTGTGTGGTATATGATGAAAGGTTCGGCTTTATTGTACTGGAGTATTACATGGATGGTATTTTGAGAATAATTCCAACTACGACAATGCAGAGGACTTGTATCATCACTTGTTGGATAAATGGAAATTCTGCTGGATTGTGGATAAGGCAAAGGTCAACAGGACAGAAGAATTTGAAGATTATGAACCGTCATTGACAAAGGAACAGCGGACAGAAAGGGATAAGGCTTTAGCACATTTTGAAGAAGCATTCCGGCAGATACAATAGACGGAATAAGAAAGTGTCACAACATCTGAGGGGGCAATCGGTTTGAACACTGATTGCCTTTTCTGACAGGAAATTGACGATTTAAGACGTTCCTGATGAAGGGACAGGGAAATATGCCTTGCATATCTTTTAACACGCTTAAAGGGCATAAAAAACGGAAAAAGGCTACATAATTTGAACATTTTGAAGGAGGGTATCGCAGTGGCGAGGATGGGCAAAAAAGAAAAACGGTTGTGGGTGTTCTTTTTGAATGACAAGAACAGGATACAGTATAATGACCAGTGCAAGAAGTGTGTGAATGACTGTAAGCAGAGCTTCCGGTGCAGGATTGTGTGGTGCGGGAAGTATTACTCTAAGCGGAGGAAAAGGTAGAACCAGAGAAACCAAAGACCAGGAGTCAGGAAGCAAGTTTATAAAGGTTTATGGAAAGAGCAGCTAGCAATCTATCTGCTTTTTCCTGTTATGTGGTTATCGTAAGCCGAGAAGGTTAAGTGACGAACAAAGGGAACAGGCAAGGTTACGGATGGAGAAAATCAATTCAGATGATAATTGTCGGGAAGATTAGAGTCCAGTCGCAACATTCAGAAGTCCAGTCACAACATTTCCGAATTTAAAGAAAGAAATCTGCCGATAATATAAATGAACAATAGATGATGTTATCCATATTTGATAATGAGCCATGAAAATGAGGTGGAACAGTTGAACATAGCAATTTGCGATGATGAGGAAAATATACGCATTTACATACGCAAGCTGATACAGAAGCAGGAAACTTTTTGTAAGATAACAGAGTTTTCATCGGGCAAGGAATTATTGGAGTTTCAGGATGAGACAAATGCAGAAGAAATAGACATACTTTTTCTGGATATCTCTATGGGAGATGAGGATGGAATGACTGTGGCAAAGCAGCTCAGGAGCCAGATGGAAAGCAAGAAAGAAGCAGTGTGGGGAAGCCTGCCGCTTCTGATATTTGTAACGGGATATCCGGAATATATGCAGGAGGCTTTTTCTGTTAATGCTTTTCAGTATATTGTAAAACCGATTCAGGAAAGCAATTTTGAGCAGGTTTTTGCACAGACCATACGGGAGTATCAATATTTGATGGCAAAGAAAAAGGAAAAACCAAAAGAAGTATTAGTTCGGAATGGAAATAGAACAAGAAGTGTTTCAGCAGATGATATTTACTATATTGAAAGCAGTAATCGAAAAGTGACCTTGTATTTGCGGCATGAAAAAATTGAATATTATGACAAGATCAGCTCACTGGAAAGCGAGCTTAAGCCGGATTTTTTCCGTATACACAAAGGGTATCTGGTTAACATAAAATATGTGGAACGATATGACCGGACAGAGGTGAAAATGAGAAACGGGGACAGTCTGCTGATATCCAAGTATAAATATCAGGACTTTGTAAAGCGTTATTTGGAATACATTTTGGAGGAAAGATAATTGAGTCAGGTTACATATGAAATCATTTGCAAGCTTTTTGAAATCTATCCTATTATTCTGCAAATCGTTCTTTTTCTGGTATTGTGGAATGTATTTTTTCGGTGGGAGAAAGGGATATGGATTGTTGCAGGAATATTGGCAGTGATGAATATCTGCATGGGGCTATGGCTGGAAAAGCCGGGGGTAATACGATATACAATGTCCGCTGTCATTGTGTTGGGATATTGTTTTTGCAAATACCAAAAACATTTGGAAAAGGCGGTATTCATACTGCTGCTGTTTTACAATTTTCATGCGTTAAGTTATTTGATTGCAGACAGTATTTATCAATGTACGGTGGAGAGCATATTTAGAGGGTTGGATGTTCTGAGTGAGGAATATATATTTCGGGTTTATCTGGGTATGGCGATAGGTATGGGCATCCTGCTTTTATCGTACACGTTGGTATTACTGATTATGACAGGTGTCGTGATAAAAATCGTAAAGAAACCGTTTATGCTGAGATGGCAGGAAACGATATTCCTTTCAGTACTGAATATTGTAGGGAGTATGATTGTAGGAATAAGCGTAGACCTTTCCGTAGTGCAAATCGAGGGTGGAGTTTTTCTGTTGTATGATGACAAGCAGGAAATGTTGTGGAAATTACCGATAATTGCGGTTCTTATCTATGTGGGGGAAATTTCGGCAATATACATCTACCAGAATTACAGGAAGCTTCAAAAAGAACGGCAGAAACATTTTGTGGAAGAACAACAGGTCAAAGCCATGAAGCAGAGACTGGAAGAAGCAGAGAACTTCTACGGGAGCATTCGCAGAGTAAGGCATGAGATGAAAAACCATATGACGAATATAAAAGGGCTGGTGGCAAGTGAGAAATATGATGAAGTAGAGAATTATATCGAAAAACTGGATGAAACCATACAGACTATGGACTATAAATTCAATACAGGAAATGCGGTCACAGATGTGATTATCAATGATAAATACCAGAAAGCGGAAAATGCAGGTATTTCGTTTCAAGTAAAATTTAACTTGGGGGAAACAGACACAATTTCTGCATTTGATATAGGTATCATTCTGAATAACCTTTTAGACAATGCCATAGAAGCCTGCGAGAAACTGGAGCAGGAACAGCGATATATCAATCTGACTTTAAAGAAAAAGAATCATTTCCTACTGATTGAAGTGGAAAACAGCTTTGATGGGAAAGTGATATGGGAAGATGGAGGTATCGTCCCGATGACAACGAAACAGAGCGATCTGCCGGATATTTTGATGGAGCATGGAATAGGGTTAAAAAATGTAAAGAATGTGGCAGACCATTATCTTGGAGATATGGATATCAAAATAAAAAACGATGTGTTTAAAGTCACAGTAATGCTGCAGCAGAAGGAAATAAAATAAAAAAATATGAAAAAGGAAGGAGAATGTAGTAATGGGTGTAGGTTCAGTTTATGGCAGTTATTATGAAACAGCAAAGAGTTACATGGGTTTGAGGAAGGAGGAAAAACAAGCGGGATTTGCGGAAAAGGTCACAGACAAAAGTCAGGTTTCCTCGGAAGATATGACCTTGGAGGAATACAAGGAGTATTTTAATGAAAAGATGAGTGGCTTGTATACCCACCCTTCGCAGAGAGACATGAATTGGGTGATTGACATAACGGATGCGGCTTATAAGAGGATGCAGTCAGACCCGGAATATGAGAAGAAGATTCTGGATGCGTTGGCGAAGAACAAGGCTGTTGATTTCGGGGGAAATATCCCGGTGGTTGCGTATACTCATATAGATGACACATATGAGAAATGTTACGGCTATACGCAGGGCATGAAGGAGAATGACGGTTATTCCGGGAGTTCCTCCGCAAAGGGAACTGATGCCGGACGGCAGAAAAAGGCAAGGCAGAAGGAACTGTTGGAAGAATATTTGGAAAAGCGGGCGCAGATGAAGGAATTTCAGCAGGAGGCGTTGGAAGAAAAGATTGCAAAGCAGGAATTGGAGAGGAGCAGGCTGACAAAGGTGTGGAGCAGTAAGAGGCAGATGGCGATGGCTTCCAATGCTTATGACGCAAATGTTATGACGGAAACCGCGACAGGCAGTGAGGTATAGTGTAATGAATGGTGTATCATTATCAAACCAAGTAATCCATTGGAATCCGAAGAAATTTGCCGCGAAGCAGAATTTCAATAAAGTTATCAAGGAAAATGAAAAAGTTTTCAATGATTATTACTGAAAGAGTAATAAAGCTGAAGGCGTGGACTGCTTTGGGAGGACGATTGATCTGACTTCGCTTATCAACAAGCCGGACGGATATCTGCAGGGGAGCAACGGAGGGGAGAAACAGCAATCTTGCTGAAAAGAAGTTTACCCTGGCAAGGGGCGGTACGCTTACCTGCTCGAGCATGCAGTTACATAAAAACAACTTTGCAGTGGACTGTCTAAAATGGCAGGATTAGTAAATGGTCAATCATACGAGGAGAAAAATGTATGTCAATTAGTATTTCCAATTATCCTGTACATTTGCAGGATGGCTTTAAACCTAATAGAGAATGTTTGAAATCTCAGGGAAGTCAAAGTGAATACCAGAAAGTATTTCATAGGGATTCCTTAGAAGTTTCCCAATTATCGAAAAACAGGGAAATCTTAATGGATAAAATTAAGCATACAGTGGTGCAGTCGGCGGCATCACTCAGCGATATGAGAGCTGGAATATTAAAGGAAATCAGGGAAGAAAAAGGGCAGTATGGCTATTCGGATGTTGTGAATGCTTGTGGGCTGAGTTATGCAAGGCTGTATTCTGAAATTGAACAGCGCTATGAAAATGAACAGTATTATAAGGTAGATGGGACGCCGCTGACAAAAGAAGATGAGATAGAGTGGTTGGATATACAATTTGAGCAGGAAGTGGCATGGCAGAAATCCTGTGCCAGAATAACAGCCCAGGGGCAGGTCATTCAGGGGAATATTCCTGAAATGCCAACAGAGGAGATGGAAGAATTGGAGGACAGCTTTTATCAGGCTAAGGATGCCTATATGAAGCTGTACCGAGAAAACAGACGGGCAGAGAGACCGCTTGTTTTGCAAAGTTATATGTTTGGCAATAGCCAGATGTATCAAATATTGAATAGACTAGGAAATTTACAGGAGAGGGTGGTATAATGCAAGTTAATTCGTCCAATGGTTCATTACAACAAAGGTTCTTTTCTGGAACAGGCAGTATAGGCGGCATCCATCTGCCGGACTTCAATGACAAATATATTTTCTCTAAAAAGAAAAGCGGTGTCAGTGATAAAGAATACCGGAAGCAGATCAGGGAACAAGCTTATGAGGATTTTGAAAAAGGGCAGTTCCAAAACAAATCCGAAGGATTTAATAGGCTGATGAAAAGCTACACATCGGAAGTGTCCCCGGACAGAAAAGGGATTATTACTTCCGGGCTGAAAGCTATTTCAAGGAACAGACAGAATGTGCTGAAGCCAATAGATTTTGTGGCAACACTGCTTGAAGGGAAAGTGAAATATCAGAAACTGCCGTCAGGCAACAGCGATTACATAGAGTTTTACGATAAAAACGGGGAGATGGTGACGACTTATTCCAATAATGGGTGGACGATGTATACGACTAATGCAGAGGCCGCCAGACAGACGGAAATGTGCATGATCTATAACGAGGCATGGGGAAATGCCAAGAGAGGGATTCCGATGGCAGGCGAAGAAATGGTAAATGTGGTAGATATGCAGAGTAGCTTTGATGCCAAAGCATAGCAGGAAATAAAACCCACAGCCCCGTATGCAATACTGCAAACCGCAGGTACAAAAAAAGATGAACCGATTGCGGCTGATAACTTGATAGAAACTCAGGAGACAAAAACTGGGGAGAAACAAATTACAGCTGAAGAAAAGATTAAACAGGCAGATGAGTTTTGGGCTCAGCATAGCAGGGGGGAACAAGGTCAAACTGACTGTTCACATGGGAAAAGATAGTTTCATTGAAGTTATCAAAGAAAAACCAAACAGCAGATAATGTACTTCTTGGCTGGACATAGGAATTATTCTTTTGTATTGACCAAAGCTTCAGCAGTAGATAAATGTAATAAGGCAGGTGATGTGTATGGGAAAATGTTAGTTCTGACATTTGAGGATAATGAGGATGCTATGATGAACCGCATATTATCGTTGATAAATACCAAAGAAGAAGTCATTCAGATGTCAGGTATGAATGAGCATCTGTTGTGCAGACGAGGAATGTTATGCGGTGTCTGTTCCGAAGGATACCCTTGTCAAGCTGATTGTTGTCAGCGAGATCAATGACGTGGAGCTGGAGGAACTGATTAGCAGCATTTTGGAAAAGGGCATTGCGGAGCAAGGTTTTTATGACTGAAGCTGATAAATAACTGATTACAGGCTGTAGGGTACTTAAAGTGGCTTACAGCCTTGATTAAGAAAAAGAATAATGTCTTTGATTTGCATGTGTTATTTGGTAAAATATACAATGTAGAATAAAGTCAAAAATATCTAGTGTATATATATTGGATGTTCCATCATTTATAGGAGGATGCAAATGAAAGATAAAAAGAAAATTGTAAATGTAATAATGGTCATAATAGTAATTTATCTAGTAGTTGGGATAATACTTCCGTTTATTTTTAAATATGTAATTTTTGAAAGCACAACTTTTTCTAATTTATCTAATAATGAGTGGGCAGGCTTTTTGGGAAGTTATGTTGGAGGTATTCTTGGTGGATTAGGAACTTTGATATCGGTGTTTATAACCGTGAAAGAAAGTCGTGATATGCAGATAGATAATAAGAAAGATACAGACAAAAAGATTTTAGATGATAAAGAAGAAAGAGAAGCGGAAAGAAAAGAAGATAAGAAATTGGAAGGGCAAAGAGAGAGAAGGAAATTTGCGGATGATATTGCTGTCTATATCGGAAAGTATATTACACATATTTCAAAATACTATTATGCATCCAGATGGGCTGAAAGTATAGATGCAGATTTTAGACAGGCAAATGATGAATTAAGAGAAGTTGAGAGAGAAATTTTGGCATTAAATGCAAAAATAGAAAAAATAGGTTTAGAATCTGATGAATTTGTTAAGTTAGATATTGAAAGAGGTCATTTATTGGATGAAAAGGAAATCCGTGAGAGAAAGTATAATGAACAATTAAAAGAAAAAGAAAAAAATTCAATAGAAGGTAATAGAACCGAAGCAAATGAGTGTTATTTTATATTAAGGGCAAAACTCTTTAATATTACAGAGGCAAATAGTATGCTATGCCAAATGGATGTGTTACATAAAGAAATGTTTAGGCATTTGAAGGATATGGATGAAGATTGGTTAGGAAAAAATATTGATTTACTTATAAAAGAATATAATAAATTCAAAATTAACTATGAAAAGGAATCAACTGAAAACATTCCAAATATATTTTTTTCAAAATAAGATAAAAATAAAATAATGTAAGCTAGGTGGCACTTAGGAGAAATCTTAGGTGCTATTTTTCTTATACAAAAGTGATAATACTTGAAAGGAGCGGACATAAATTGAATATAATTAACCGTCACTGGTGGCAATGGCTCATGAACGAACCATATATCCATGAGTTTAACATTGTGGAAACGCTGTCACAGCTTGGCAGTAATGTGTCTGATTTATCCAAGCCAATCCTTATGGAAATTGGAAAAGCAATCGGAGCGTATGACAGGCAGATTGCCCAAAATCGGGAAGAAACGAGAGTAGACAGGGAACATATCGACACCCTTGAGAAAAATATCGAAAAAGGACTTGCAAATGCATCTGAAGCAGACTATAAAGCGTTAAAGCGTGAAAGCAAAAGCCAAGACGGAGAATCTATCAAACAGACCGGAGAAGCCGGGGAAAGGAGCAAATATGATGAATCTGACATACGAGAA
>ERZ779865.2636-NODE-2636-length-11027-cov-11.821181_pt1 | contig 11027 bp, 9 predicted proteins | sample MGYA00433088_ERZ779865 | MGnify/ENA primary metagenome ERZ779865 (study PRJEB29588, sample SAMEA2151703) | human gut metagenome | biome: human gut; feature: human-associated habitat; material: faeces | place: Denmark | collected 2008/2010 ... | reverse complement strand
CCGGCCGCAGGACCCTGGTGGCCGCCGGCGGCGTGGCCGCCAACTCCGTTATCCGCGCCGACCTGCATGCCGCCTGCGGCAAGGCGGGCGTCAGGCTGTTTCTCCCCCCGCTGAAGTGGTGCGGCGACAACGGGGCCATGATCGGTGCCCAGGGCTACTATGAGTATCAGGCGGGCCGCACCGCCGGGCTCGACCTCAACGCCTACGCCACCATGGACCTGGGCGCACCCCTACTGTGACCAAGCACCCCCGTTTTCGGGGGTGCTTTTTGTCAACCAACCGCCGGCGGCGGTGTTATGGAAATCATCACGCCTATATCCTTCGTTCTTCTCCATGATATGACATTATGTTAAGCTAACGGCGTGTGTTTCGCGGGTGAAAGAGGTGTTTTTCGGTACTTACATTTTCTTCCATAACAAGAAAATTCAGCGTATTTAAAAGGATTTTCGCAGTGTGGAAAAAGTGGTGGAAAATGTGGATAACTCATTGTAAAAATTATGTCATGTAGAATTATGTCAAATTAACGTAAAGGCCTCCGGGTTGCTGTCGGCGTGCTGTTTTGTGTGAAAAGTATACCGGAACGGGAAAATATGCAGGGGATTTCCCGTAAGTGTTCGCCGCCGCGCAGCGCACCGCCGGCGGCGTTTTCCTTACTTTTCCGGAAGATCTGCGGCCGTTGTCAGCAATCGATTACATTATGTATTGTCATTCCCGGTACGTACCCACTTTGGAAGTAGGCGGAGCAGAAAAAGGCTCTCTTCGCCGGAAAAGCGGTTGACGGCGCCGGCGAAGTATGCTATACTACCATCTGCGTTGATGCTTGTGTGGCTCAGCTGGCAGAGCAGCTCACTCGTAATGAGCAGGTCGCTGATGCTATATAAGGCGGCTATTGCATTCCGACCCATAGGTGTGGTAAACTAACAAACAGAGTACGGCGAGGAGCCGATTCTCATAGAGATGCTTGTGTGGCTCAGCTGGCAGAGCAGCTCACTCGTAATGAGCAGGTCGCCGGTTCGAATCCGGCCACAAGCTCCAGACTCCTCGCGGATGACGCGAGGAGTTTTTCTATGTGCAAGAACACTGACAAGCGATATACGGTTCCCATGAAGAACGCGGAGGCCTCCGTCCGCATGGAGGGCTGTCAGGTGACGCCCCAAATGCGGGAGCAGTGCCAGCGTGTGCTGCGGGGCGAGGTGACCACGGCGGACCTGCTGCGGCATTTTGCAAAACCAGCCGAGAGGTGACGATGATATGGCGTACAGCATTGATCCCATTCAGGACAGCTGCTACCCCGGCACAACGGTGCTGGTGAACAAACTGCATATCCATGATGAGGCCGCGCTGCAAGAGGCGGAGGCTCTCGCCACCTATGTCAACGCCTCCAAGCTGGAACAATGCCCGCTGGAGGGCGTTTTTGATTTTGCCCACTACAAGGCGATCCATCAATTTCTTTTCTCTGACCTGTACGATTGGGCGGGGCAGATCCGTACGGTGAACCTCAGCAAGAAAGGGACAGACTTCTGTCCCGCCGAAATGATTGAACCGCAGGCCAAGCTGATTTTTGACCGGCTGAAGGAGCAGAATTACTTCAAGGGATTGCCCCATGACGCATTCGTGGAGGAGATTACCGATTTTTACTGCACGACCAACTACCTGCATCCCTTCCGCGAGGGCAACGGACGCACCCAGCGGGCGTTCCTGACGCAGCTTATCCGCAGCGCGGGATATGACCTCAACTGGTCAGATGTGGACGGCGATCTGCTGATGATCGCCACCATCCAGGCGGCGCAGGGTGTGACAGACCTGCTGCGTCAGGTACTCGGTGAGGCGATCAAGTGAGTATAGCAAAGAGCCGGCGCAGGAGATTCCCTGCGCCGGCTCTTTTGCTATCGCTATAGAATGCCTGTTTTGGTAGATTTGCACGCAACAGTTGTTATACTCTCGAATGTGGCGCTTATCATTGATGCCAAAGATTTGAGTATGCCGTTTTCTTACAACGGAGAAAACGGTATTATTTTTTCAATTCATTGAGTTCGTTCTCTTTTTTTGCAAGCTCCTCTTTTGCGTCGTTTACATACTTTCGCTTTTTTTCAATAACCTTAATATCAGGCTTTCCTTTTTTGATGCCTAATCTAAAAAACAGAATAAATGAGCCAAAGCAAAGAATATCTGGGAAAAAACAACCTGCACTGAACATGAGATCCACTCCATACTCCAGGCAACAGACAATAAATGTCACAGGAAAGATGAAACTGAATAGAATGAAGAAAATGCCAACTGTATTCCATTTGGCTTCTGTGCATGTCGTTGCAATAATCCTTTTAAGTTCGGCGATATCTGATTTCAACTGCTTCTCCTTCATGTGCCGCTGTTCTTCAGATTCCAACTCGTCGGCCCGCCTCAAATAGTTAGCACGCAGTTCGTCGGCATCGTGCCAGCCGGGGATTTCGGCAAGGCGCTTAGCCGCATCCCGCAAGGTGTCGATGCTTTTTCGTGTTGCGTCAATGATCGCACCATCATAAACGGCATCCTTGCGGCATATCTCCGCTTGCTCTAAACATTGTCGGCGCAGTTCGTCAGCATCACGATAGCTTGGAATTTTGGAAAATATTTCTGCCGCCTGTTTGTAAGCTGTCTCGCTGTCCGCCGCGTCCATGTGCTGGCAGGCAGAGGCATACCGAGTTTCCTCGTTCCGCTGCCTGATATGGGTGATATAGCCCTCCAGCGTACCGCGAAGTGTTTCACCCCCGAACCGCATGACTTTGCGGTAGTTGTCCTTGTTATCAAACGGTTGCTCACAGTTTGCGAGGTCATCGATCTTCCGCACCCGCAGCTCCGCCATCAGCTTGCCCAAATACGCTTGCGCGCACTCCGGGTCGAGGTCAAGCACCTTTTCGCAGTACTCATCGGCACTGTCCCAATCGCCGTCCTCCAAGAAGATGAAGGCTCGTTTCAGCAGGGGCGCGGTGTTGGCGGCAGTCTCTTGCACTACCACCGTTTCTTTGGCCGCGGGCTTGTCAACTTCCGTCAGCTTCTTGATGCCGCGGATCAAGTCCTGCATGAAGCCCAGCTTGGACATATCCTGCGCCTGCAAATGGGAAAACTCCTCCGGAAGGTCGTAGGGATCCATATCGCGGTAGGCGGGGATCAGCACCTTCTTCGCACCACCTCGGATCAACGCCAGATAGCGGCTCCATTCGTTTTTCACCCACACGGCGTTGAAGTACTCCGGCTTCGTGCCCAGCACCACCATGACCTTGGCGCTGTTCAGTGCGGCGAATATGTACGGCTCATAAGCTGTGCCCAGCTTGTCCTCCAGCGTGATGCGGGAGAAGAACACCTTGAAGCCCTCCTGTGTCAGCTGGTGGTAGAGATCGGTAGCCAGTACACTATCCGGTGTGCGGCGGCCGTTGGCGTCCGTCTCCTTATAGCAGATGAACACGTCGAACGGCTCTTCTTTCTGGGAAATCTCCAGAATGCCCTTCTGAATTTCGTTGATTGCTTTAGCCTCGGCCTCGTAGACCACCCGCTGGGCGGCGTCGGCGTACTGGATGGCGGCCTTGTAGTCCTCATCATCGAAAATGGAGGTGTACTGGGCGCGGTTCACCGTAGGCACGCGCTTGTGCGTGGCCGGATCCTCCACGTACTCAATACCATAGCGGCACAGTACCAGTGACCAGTACGCCTCAGCGTCGGTCTTGTCCTCGTTGAGAATCTGCTCATAGATGCCTGCCGCCTTGTCGAAGTCGTTGTTGCGCCGGAAGTGGTTGGCGCGGTCGTAGAGGTTGGCGCGCCGGTCGTCGTCCAGCTTAGGCAGCGTCTGCGTGGTGCCGCAGTATTCACATACGGCTACGGATTCACCGGGATCGATTTGCAGCTCTCCGCCGCACATTTTACATTTGAAGATGGACATTTCTCTTTCTCCCTTTCTATTACTTATTCAGCTTGCACAGTCGGTTTCGCTCCGTCAGGGTGGCGGCGGCACGGCGGCAGAGGACGGCGGCACTGTCCAAATCGCCATCGGTGAGACTGCGCTGCAATTCGTCCAAACAGGCACATAGAGACATCTCCACATCCGCCAGCGCGTCGCTGCTGACAGGATCGCTGAAGCGGAAGTCCTCCGCCAGCTTTTGCAGTGCGGCTCGCAGCTCCGGTGCGTCGCACTGGTTTACCAGCGCGTTGGCCTTTGACTGCATGGCGCGCATGGCAGAGACATCCTTTTTCAGATGCACGTCCTGCCGCTCCACCTCGTCGCGCATCATGTCGGCGGCAATGCAGCCCACCGCCGCGGCCGCCAGCGTGACGGCAAAGAGAATCACGCCAACCCATGTGGGTACCCACTTGGCCAGCGCCATGACCAGCAAGCCCAGCACAAGCTGCACCGCCAGATACACCACGCCGAGGCGGGCGATGGGGAAGCCGTAGAACTTACTGCGGACACTCTCGCCGTTGCGGAATGAAATTTTGAAAATGTAGAGCTGTGCGAGAAATGCGATAAGGGTAAACACAACGCTCAGCCAGTAGGCCCCGTTTTTCACAAAGGGTACGGCCAGCACGATGACAAGCCATGCCGCCAGTACGATGCCGAGAATAACCAGCCCGCGCACGCTATTCTTGTTTTTCATATCCATGCTCCTCCTTTATGTAAGCCCACCGGCTCATTCGCCCCGCTTCTTGCCGCAGTTGGGACAGAAGCTGCTCTTGATGTTCGTCTGACCGCAATCACAGTCCCAGCCCGCGTCCGGCGCGGGCTTTTTCGCGCCGCAATCCGGGCAGAAATTGCTGGTGATGTTGGCCGCACCGCAGCTGGGACAAGTCCATCCGTTCTGCGGAACAGGCTTTTTCGCGCCGCAGTCGGGGCAGAAGTTGGAGGTGATGTTCGTCCGTCCACAGGCGCAGCTCCAACCACCCGCGGGGGCGGCTGCATCAGGAGCAGGCGGGGTGATCCCGCTGAAAACGGGGTTCAGGGCGTCCTTGGTCATGTTGACCACGCCGCCCATGGCGCCCAGCGCCACACCCAATCCGGCAATGTCGCCCAGACCGCTGCCGCCGCCGTTGGAGCCCATCTCGCCCAAGCCCGCAGCGTAGGCCTTCTGCACCTCGGATTGCAGCACATCCTTCTGCGTGTAGCCCTTGGCGCGCATGATCTCCGCCTCGGTAAGGCCTGCCATGCGCTGTGCCTGCGCCTCCGCCTGCGCCTTGATGACCGTCCGCTCCGCCTCCCGGCGTGCTACCTCTGTCTCGGTTGTCTGACGCTCCAGCTCCACCTTGCGCTGGGCGGCGGTAATGGCGGCCTTGCTCTCCTCCTGCGCGGTGCGGTAGGCTGCCTCGCTCTGCGCCTGCACGGTCTTGACCGCCGCCTCCGCCTGATAGGTGCGGGTCTGGAGCATGACGGTGTGCAGCTCCCGGATGCGCTTGAAGTTGGGGTCATCCTCCGGCAGCACGATGTGGGTCACATAGAACTGCGGGATGGTCAGGCCGTACTCCTCGAACCCCGGCAAGATCTTCTGTCGCAGGTCGGCGGAGATGTCGTCCACCCGCTCGTCGATCTCCAGCAGGTCGATCTGCTGATTTTTGATGATGGCGGGCAGGTTGCTGCGTACCGCGTTGACGATCAGCGGGCGGAAGGCGTTCTGCACGGACTTGGTAAAGCCCGCCTGATCGCCCCACGCAATGCCGCTCATGGTGCCGACCAGCTTCAGCAGCAGCTTACGGGCGTCGGACACCTGCAAATTCAGCTCGCCGGAGGCTCCGATCTCCAGCGGCACGCTGGTCAGCGGGTCGATGAACCGCACCTTGTCCGGCGTGCCCCACTTGATGGCCATCTGCACCGTCTTGTTGATGAAGTAGACCTCGCTGTGGAAAGTCCCCTCGGTGTCGGTGGGCAGCTTATAGAGCTTTTCCAGCAGGGGCAGCTGCTGTGTCTCCAGCGTGTAGCGTCCCGGCCCGAACAGATCCAGCGCCTGTCCGTCCCGGAAGAAGATGGCCTCCTGACTTTCGTGGACGATGAGCTGCGAGCCGAAGTTGAAGTCCTCAATGGGGTGCTTCCACACCAGTGTCTCATTGTCGCCCTCATACTTGATGATACTGGCAAGGCCATCCTTGCGGATGCTCTCCTGCATGATCTGCGCGGGAACATCGTTGTCGTAGTCGCAAACAGGGCAGACGAAGTGCACCGCCGCCTTGGATGTACGCAGCCGCACGCCGCACTGGCCGCAGGAGAACTCCACCATCTGGTTCTGCTCGTCCATGGTGTTGATGGGCTCGTGGCAGACGGGACACCGAGCCTTGTCACCGGCAGTCTGGTCAAAGATCACCGTGTTGCCGCAGTGGGGGCACTGCCGCGACGCCATCTTATCCGTGCGGACGTTGATGGTATATCCGCAGGCGCAGTCGATCTTTTTCCGGGCAAAGAACCCGGTCTTACCCTCGGCAAACTTGCCGCAGTTGGGACATTCTATTACAAATTTAGCCATGATAGATCTCCTCCTGTGCTTGTTTTACACATTTTCGAATATCGTCGATTGCAGCTTCGTAAAACGCTTTGTAATTAGGACGTTGTGCCCGAAATCCCAAATCTTCTGTTTGGACACCGTATGTATCGAGCATTGACAGTTTGAGTTCCTTTCCAAAAGATGGCTCGTAGAATACAACTTTTCCATGGCGTGCGTTTTCACGCTTTTTTCGATTCAACAGCCACCACATATCCATTTCAGAGAAATCGTACCCAAAGCCGAGTACATATACGTCCCCCATGATGAATGCATCAATCCATGAGTCCGTAATTGGCGGCAAATACTTCTCTTGCCGTATTTTTTGTTGATTTCCACGCTTATCAAGTTCTGCCATGTATTTTCCTAATAGCTTACCGTAGTAGTAATGCCCCAATACCACACTCTGAGGCTTACGCATTTCTCCGTGGATATGCCACACTTTATTGATAAAATCCCCGTAAGGCAGTTGATTATATGTGTGAAGCAGATATCTCGTCTCAGCATTTTTGCAGGCACCTGTGTGTGCCGTTAACTTTTTACAGTACCTACCATCCCGATCCACTAAAGGACAGGCTACTCGCTCAATTTCATAACTGTAGTTTGTTGTAAGGATATGGTCAAACCCTATTCCTAACAGCTGCTCAATCGGAGCTCTGATCTCATCTATAGATTTAACTCCATAGAATGAATCCGGTTTTTCTTTCAATTTCTCATCAATAGAATCATCTGTAGCAATAACAGCTTGTAAAGGAAACGGCGCGTCACAAATGGCGTTTGAAGTTATCCTTTTGTTTACCCAAATGCTCTCAATTAGCTCATTCCAGCTTGCACCTTGATATGCTTTGTTTAACCCATTCCCAAGCAGAAGTACCTGTGGGATTTTGATTTGCCTTTCTTCCATTACATTTATACCGCTTTCCATATATTTTGCTGTTTAATAGTCCTTTTCCCGATGGCACTGAACGCATTTCTTTGTAAAGAGTCCTTTGAATTCGCCGCCGCAATGCTGGCAGCGACCAGCGGTACGCCATTGGGTGCGTATTTCAGCGTGTTTTTCAGCTGCTATGCGGACATCATTTGCACGCTTTTCGGCGGCAAGGCGTCCCTCTGTACGCCGCTTCTCTTCGGCTTCCAGGTCATCAGCCTGCTTGAGATACTTGGCGCACAACTCATCGGCATCGCGCCAGCCTGGAATACCGGCAAGCCACTTTGCAGCCTCTCGTAAGGTGTTGAAGGAGTTTGGGGCTTCTTGCACAATGGTATCCGCCGTATTGTAGATGGTATCCTTACGGCATACTTCTGCACTCTCCAAGCATTGCTGATGTAACTCGCTGGCATTGCGATAGGTTAGAATCCTAGAAAACAATTCTGCTGCCCGCTCATAATCCGCCGTATTCTTTGCTGTACTCATGCGCTGCTGAGCCGAGGTATAGATTACATTTTCCGCCCGCTCCAAGCAGGTATCTCTCAGTTTATCAGCGTTGCGGTAGTTAGGGATCATAGCAAATGTTTCCGCCGCCCGTTTATAATCCACTTCGTTGAGTGCTGTATCCATGCGCTGCCGGGCGGTAGTGTAGAGACCGTTGAGCCGGTTTTCCTCGTTCCGCTGTTTGATGTGGGCGGTATAACCCTCCAGCGTGCCGCGAAGCACCTCATCACCAAACCGCAGCACCTTTTGGTAGTTGTTGTTATCATCAAACGGCTGCTCCTGATTCGCCAATTCTCCCTGTCTGCGGGTATGCAGCTCCGCCATCAGTTTGTAGAGATATGCCGTGCCGTTTTTCGGTTCCATGTCCAGCACCTTTTCACAGTATGCATCCGCATTGTCCCAATCACCATCGGCAAGGAACATTTCAGCGCGTTCCAGCAGCGAAGTGACCGTTGGATTTACCGTGGGAGCAGGAGCTGCCGTTGTGTCCGCCGCAGGCGCAGCACCCGCACCTTTCCCCATGATCTTATCCACGCCGCGCAGAAGATCCTGCATCGCCCCCACCTTGCCCATGTCCTGCGCCTGGAGCTTGGCGAACTCCTTGGGCATATCATAGGCGTCGATACCCTTGTAGCAGGGGATCAGGTGCTTGCTCTTGTCCTTGGTCATCAGCTGCAAAAAGCGGCTCCACTCGTTTTTCACCCACACGGCGTTGTAATACTCATAGTCCGTGCCGAAGGCCAGCATGATCTTGGCACTGTGCAGCGCGGCAAAGATGTACGGCTCATACTCCGTGCCCAGCTTGTCCTCCAGTGAAATGCGGCTGAAAAACACCCGGTAGCCCTTTTCCGTCAATGCGTCGTACACATCCTGCGCGATGACGCTGTCCACGGTGCGCTGTCCATCCTCGGCAGTCTCCTTGTAGCAGATGAAAATATCGTAGGGCGGCTCTTTGCCGGACACCTCCACGATGCCACGGCGCAGCTCCTCGATGGCCTTGGCCTCGTCACGATAGACACGCCGCGCCACGGCGTCGGCGTTCTCCAGCGCCTGCTCGAAGTCGCTGTCTTCCATCACGCTGTCAAAGCTGGAGCGGTGGCAGGTGGGAATCTTCTTTCCTGTGGCGGGATCATCCACATACTCAATGCCGTAGCGGCACAGCACAAGACCCCAGTAGGCCTCGGCCTCCGTGGGGAAGTCCGCCACAATGCTCTCGTACACACCGGCAGCCTTGTCGAACTCGCAGGCAAGGCGCAGCCGATTGGCGCGGGCGAACAGTGTCAGCTTTTTCTCATTGTCAGCAGCGGGCACGGTCTGCTGCGAGCCGCAGTATTCGCACACGGCAACGCTGCTGCCCTCGACCAAATTCAAATCTCCACCGCACATCTTGCATTTGATAACAGACATTTCTCTTTCTCCTTCTCGTTTATTCCTGCGGACGGTCGTTCCCGTCCTGTCGCTCCGATACCTCCATGTGTTCCAACGCGAACTCAAAGCACTTCACCATGATCTCATTGCGGGTGCAGCCCACATACTTGGCGATAGCGTCAATGTCGCGAATCATATCCTTGGGCAGACGCATGGAGATCACAGCAGACTCCTCCGTATACTTTTTCGGCTGAATGATCAGTTTTGGCACAGCCATAGCAACACCTCCCAGGTGGTCAAAATTACACGTATTGATCATACTACGATTGTATTCTGTTGGCAATATGCACGGAGCATAGGGTGGCGGATAATGGGAAGATTCGGCGAATGATACATAAAATCCTCTCTAATTTGTGCATATTTAACGCCATGCATCTGGAATCGAATGGACGATAAGAAAGAACGGCACGAAGGGGTAGCCTTCGTGCCGTTCGCAGTTTTGCATTTTCTGATTTGCGTTTGTTCTTACATTTTGTCTCTGTTTACAAAATCTTCCCTAATAGCCTTCAGAGCGTCTTTCTCGGAGAGCTTTCCTGCAAGGTACGCATCCCGTGCTTCCGCTGCATTTTCCAACCACTCATAATACTCCGCATAGCTCAGATCCCTTTTGGATGCCTTTTTGTTTGGGTCCAGCGCACGCTCATAGCGCTTGTACATTCGCTGCTTTGCACGGTCAAATTCCTCCACGACCTTTTTATTCTGCGCCTGCAGCTTATGCTTCAATGCAGGGCCCAAGTCCTTGCATGTTTTATCGTCCTTCAGCATTCTGTCGCAATACAAGGTTTTCTTGGCGGTCTTTGGAATGAAGTATCTGCCGCAGCATTCACACAATGCTACGCGCGGTTCGGCAGCGATAAAGTGGAGTACCAGAAACGTGTAGTAGTCAGCCGCAGAACGGAACAGATACTCTGGGGTATGCAGATTTGAAAAGCTGGAAATCTGTGTGAATTCTACCTCCTGCAAGCTCCGGTATTTCTTGTCCAGATCGACGGGGACATGGAAGCGCATATCCCGCAGGATATTGTTCACAGAGAATTGTGTAAGCATTACCGCGGACAATTCCGAAATGATTTTCTCCACGGCAGTCACGGGGTATGTGTCGCTCCCGTCAGCAGCGGGGATTCGGTCTTCCATGATGGTTCTCGTAAGCGTTCCATATAGGGGATCGTCTTCTTCAAACTCCTCGATCAAATCCTGCACCGTATCCTGTATGAACTCAAATACGCGCATATCGACGGTATCCTTCCCGTCTCCGTCCTGCGTGACCAGATATGCAGCGGACAGCCGGATGCGATCTACGATAAAGGCATAGAAATCAAAAATGAGTTCAGAGAACAGGATGACCTCGTCATTCAGCGTTGTCGCATCCAATTCTGTCTCGCCGGATATGGAAACCAACGTGCGTTTCAGACTTCCGTCGTCGCCCAGCGTGACATACAGGCCGAGTTTTCTCTCCATTGGCATACCTTCCCGTTTTGTCCACAAGTGATCTTTCCCCGCAGCGGAGGAAGATCACTTTTTCATGTATAGCGTCCTGCATTCATTATACCATGAACACACTGGGTCGTACAGAAAAAACTTTAGATTGGAGATGATATGCATGACGCATCAACAACTGCAAACCATCGACGCGGACACGCTGCTGTCCACTACATTGCCGCCCACACGGTTCATCA
>ERZ779865.2633-NODE-2633-length-11043-cov-8.643793_pt1 | contig 11043 bp, 3 predicted proteins | sample MGYA00433088_ERZ779865 | MGnify/ENA primary metagenome ERZ779865 (study PRJEB29588, sample SAMEA2151703) | human gut metagenome | biome: human gut; feature: human-associated habitat; material: faeces | place: Denmark | collected 2008/2010 ... | reverse complement strand
ATAAGCTGGCAGCGGACATTACGGTTACCGAGCCGTATGCCAACGACTTTTCCGGCACCTTTGACGGCAACGGCCACACCGTGACGCTGAATATCACCGATTCCACAGCCGATGTCGGCCTGTTCAAAACACTCTCGGGCGGCGCCGTGGTGAAGAATGTGATCACCGCAGGCAGTATTTCCAGTAAAGGAAACAATGTGGGTGGTATCGCAGGAAGTGCGGACACAGATGCCGGCGATGTGACCATCGAAAACTGCAAGAACACGGCTGCCATCACGGGAAAAGAAGAAGTTGGTGGCATTTTAGGCCGTTGTTCGGGCAGTGCCCATAGTGTTACGGTCACAGGCTGCATAAATACAGGAACAATAAACGGTACTAACCGAAAGGTGGGCGGCATCTGCGGCAACCTTGAAGGCACCCATGTCATTCGCAACTGCTATAATACAGGCGGTATTTCCGTTAGCAAGTCTGGAATTGCCGGTATTCTCGGAAGAGGATCCAAGGGTGTTTTAATTGAGAACTGCTACTCTGTCGGGAATAGCGGTGCTTATGCTCTGCTGGGAACAACGTCTACCACTTATACTGCCTGCCAAGTCAAGAATTGCTATGCTTTGGAGGGCTCTGCCCAAGCATTTGTGGTTAGTGGCGTTAATGCTGATAGTGCTTCCGACTTCAAAACTGAAACCGAGATGAAATCCCCCGCGTTTGCGGCTTTGTTGGGGGATGGCTTCATGGTCAAGAGCGGGGACTATCCCGCCCTCAGTTGGGAGACCCCCACCGCGGCGGTATCCTTTACCATTCAGCCCGAGAATGCTGTGCTTACGATAAACGGCGGCACTTATACCGGTTCTACCACCGTGGCGCTGCCTGCCGCCGATGCACCGTATTCCTATACCGTGTCCTGCCCCGGCTACACGCAGCAGACCGGCAGCGTGACCGTGACGAACAAGGACAATCCCGTGGCGACTCCCGCCAGCGTTACCGTTACGCTGGCGGAGGATGCTGCACAGTGGGTCACCGTGACCTTCACCGTGACCCCGGAGAATGCCACGCTCACCCTCAAGGACGGCGAGACGCAGGTTGCGCCCACCGAGGGAACGACCTATCAGCTGCTGAAGGGTCACGCCTATACTTACACCGCCGAGACGACCGAGGAGGGCTATGAGCCCGCCGTCGGCACCGTGACGCCCACCGAGAACAGCACCCAAACCGTGGCGCTGAAAAAGGTGCGGAGCATCACGCTCAAGGGCAGCTATAAGACCGAATACGAGCAGCGGGACGAGTTGGACACCAGCGGTCTGACCGTCACCGTGACCTACACCGATGGTACGACCAGGGATATTACCGAGGGCTTCACTGTTACAGGGTTTGATTCCACCAATGCGATGGAGAGCCAGACGCTGACCGTGACTTATAGGGGTGCGACGGCCCCCTATACCATCAAGATCAACGAGAAGCTGTTCCCCAGCACCGTGTTCAACAGTTTGAAGGGCTACGCCACGGTGGAGTACAGCCACAATTCCAGCTACACGGGCGAGGACGGCAAGGAGTTTGTGGATGAAGATGGTACGCTGGTATCAAATAACAAAAAACGAAAAACGCTTCGGTCACTATTACAATTACATTTCTTGAAGATATAAAGACATCGGAGTTGACTTTCGACTATCGCATCAGTTCCGAAAGTTCAGATAAAGTTACGATAAAAAAGAACAGTGAACAGTTGCTATCTAAAGGAGGGACTGTTGACTGGACGAATCAAACGATAGAAGTAAAAGCAGGCGACGAAGTTACGATCACATATGCGAAGGACTACTCTGTGGATACCGGCAGTGATTGCGTTTGGTTGAAAAACTTCACCGTTTCCCCGCTGTACACGCTGACCATAGCGCCGGACCAGACGGACGCGACGGTCACTCTGAAAGATAAGGAAGGCAAAACCGTCTCCGGCAGCAATGGCGTATTCGCCGTAAAAGCCGCGGCGGACTACACCTACACCGTCACCAAAAAGGGCTATGAGCCCGCCACCGGCAAGGTGACCATGAGCGCCGAAAATCAAACGGTCAATGTTACCCTTGTCAAACTGCCGGTCATTACCCTTACCGTGTCTCCCGCGGATGCCACGGTAAAACTGACGAAAAACGGCAGCACGGTATCTCATGACGCCAAGAACGGCGGTGAGTACAAGTATATCGCTGCCAAGAATACGGCCTACACCTACACCGTCAGCAAGTTTGGCTATGAGACGGCCACCGGCACGATCAAAGTTGAGACCGGCGATGTGAACAAGACCGTCACCCTGACAGAAGCGGCCAAGTATTCTGTGACCTTCCAAATCACCAAGCCGGAGGGTGTGAACGCCGAACCGACCATCACCGTCAATTCCGGCAGTATCACCGCCTACACGGGCGACGGCACGAACTGCACTCTCCCCGCCGGGGAATATACCTACACGGCCAAGTTGGATGGCTGCGATACCTTGCTTGGGAGTTTTGTGGTCAAGGCTGCCAAGACCATAGGCCTGGAGTTCGTCAAGTCGCTGACCTTTGACGATTTCTTTGCCGGCCTGGACGGTATCACCGCCACCCATGGCACCAGCGGGTTTAAGCCCGTCAAGGACGCTGCCGGAAACTATTTGGAGAGTAATAGAAATTATTCCGGCACGACCTCCTTGACCCTGACGGCGACAGAGTCCCGCTTGGTGTCCTTCCGGTATCTTGCAAAGGGAAATAAAGCCGAGGATTACTGGGAGAGCGATTCTGCCTTTAGCGTCAAAAAAGGTACAAGCACTCTGCTGACAGCCTATGAGGAGAACGGTTGGAAAACCTTTAGCACGGTGTTGAACACGGGTGAAAAACTCACCTTGTCTTTCAGTGAAAGTGGCAGCAGTTACTATGTCCGGCTCAAGGATTTTGCCGCCGCCGCAGCCCACACCCTCACCCTTAAAACTCCCGACGGTGCAACGGTGGTGCTGAAGGACCGTAGCGGCGCGGAGATCACCGGCAGCAACGGCGCATACACCGTTGCTGCGGGTACCTACACCTATACCGTCAGCAAGTTCGGCTACGAGACCAAGACGGGGAACATCACCGTTAGCGCCGATGTGAACGAGACCGTCACGCTGAGCGAAATTGCCACCCGTACCCTGACCTTTGCCGTAACTCCGGCGGACGCCACGGTGACCGTAACCCACCCCGTGGGCGGCACGATCGCAGCAGACGAGAACGGCGCATACATCGTCTACGCCGGCGAGACCTATGCTTATACCGTCGCCAAGGCGGACTATATCACGGTCAGCGGCAGCTTTACCGCTGCCAAAAACGACACCATCACGGTAACACTGACCTATGCCGGTGCGGGCTGGGACGGCACGACCAAGACCGCGCCCAAAACAGAAAACGGTGTCTATCAGATCGGCACCGCCGCGGAACTGGCATGGTTTGCCGATGCGGTCAACAACGGTCAGACCACCATCAGCGGCAAACTCACCGCCAACATCAACCTCAACGGCAAGCCCTGGACGGCCATCGGCACCAGCAGCAATAAGTTCGCCGGCACCCTGGACGGCGATAATTACACCGTTAGTGGACTCGTTACAACCGGCCTTGTGGGGGAACTTGCAGAGGGCGGCGTAGTTGAAAATCTGCGTGTGAATTGCGCGATTGTCAGTACCTCGTCGCTTTTGGGAGGTGTTGCCAATTCCAGTGCAGGAACGATACGGAACTGCATGGTCAGTGGTAGTATCACGTTCTCCAGCGGGGGCTATAATGGCGCATCGGCAATCGGTGGCATTGCTGGACGGACTACCGGCAACGGTGTGATTAGTGGTTGCGTTAGTAGGGCTGTCGTCAAGGATGCTTACGATAATAGTACATATGGTACATCCGCACCTTTGGGAGGCATTGCCGGATATGCATACGGTGTTGTCGAGAACTGCTATTTTACCGGTACTCTCGCGGTAAAAAAGACGCAGCCGAATAAGATTATCAATCAAAAACGCGGCGGCCTTGTAGGCGAACTGAACGCTAATGCAGAGCTCAAGGGTTCCTATGTGGCAGGAGAGTTCGCAATAGCAGATGAGAGTAAGTTCGGTGCGGTGGTAGGCAAGGTGAACTCCGGCGCCACCATCACCAACTGCGCTTATCTGGACACCGTCGCACCACAGGCCGCGGCGGATGGCACCACCAGCGGTATGACTGCCCATACCGCGGACTATATGCGCTCCGCGGAGTTCGCCGTGGACATGGGCATGAATCAGGATGACGGTACCCTCAACGGCGGTTTCCCCGTTCTGCCCTGGCAGGGCGGCACCGTGCTCTCCGCCGACGACCTGCGGGCCGTCAGCCAGGCCCAGCAGAGCCTGTCCCTGCGGGGTATGAGCGCCGCCGACGCCGCCAAGAAAGCCAAGGCCGACTGGTACGCCGAGAATGTGCTGGGACTCTATGACCTTACGGACTATAACGATAAGGCCGACCTCTGCAAGGAATACGGCATCGAAGAGCCCGGCGAAGCGGTCACGGACCTGCACGACTACTTCCTGACCGCCCTGCAAAAGCACTTCTATAAGGAACTGGGGCTCGATGCCGAGAATGCAGACCTTCTGAAGGCCGATGCCACCGGCGTCTACCAGATCAAGGGCATCGAGGCCGTCACAGTCATGCTGGACGATATGGAGAGCGACGAAAAGGTGCCTTGCGACTGCACCACCAGCCTGATACTGCCGTCCACCGTACAGGTAACGGTGAACGGCGCGGAAAAGACTGTTGCCATTGACTGGAAAAGCGACAACGGCCTGGTGACCGTGAAGGACGATGGGACTGCCGCCATCACCGCGCCTGCCGGCGGCAAGGCTACTGTCACCCTCAAGGCCACGCTGACCTCCGGCAGCGAGAGCAAGGTCAAGACCTTTACCCTCTGCCTGTGGTCCAAAGCGGCGGAGCAACAGCAGACACTGGACGACATCGTCGCCGTGATCACCGCACGCAATGCGGCGGTGCGGCCTTTGCAGGGGGTGGGCCTCTACAACGACACCACCGACGCCAACGGCAAGGGTGTTGAAAAAGCCTTCCGCCGCCTGCTGGAGGAGATGGGCTATGCGGATGTGGCAGACAAGGCTGTCATTACCTATACGGACGGCAGCGCTAAAGCCAGCGGTTTTGACGGTGCGGCACATGAGTACATCACCGCGAACGGCGATGTCAAGTTCTTTGACGGCGCTGTCCAGCTGAAGGAGGCGTATTACGCCGGCCTGGAGTTCAAAGTCGCCTACGGCGGTGTGGAGAAGACTATCACCACCCGCGCGATCGTGGGCCGCAGCTTTGACGATGTGCAGGCACAGCTGACGGAAGCTGCCAAAACGCTGACCTGGGAGATGATCCGCGGCGAGAACACCAACGAAGCGGAGACGAACACCACCGGCGCCTGGGATCGCCACGCCGTGGTTGGCGGCATTACCTCCAATTTGACGCTGCCCTACAGCATCTCCGGCCGCTACGATATGCAGGTCCAGTGGGCTGTTGTGGATGTCGCGGAAGACTCCAACTGCCTGTATATCAGCAGCGATAAAGACAGCGCCTCCGGCGTGGGCAACATTGTCCGCCCCGTGCGGCCTGCCGAGGGTGAGCTGCCCGAGGATGCCGGCAAGGAAACTTTGATCGCCCGCGTGACCTATACCGACTTTGACGACGATCCGTATATAAAGGAGCATATCACGGGGCAGAACGGTGTGGAGGTCTACGCCGACGTGTTCTTTGACATCACGGTAGCGCCCTTTGACATCGACGCCACCAACGAGATGCAGATGGCCCTGAAGGACAAGTATCAGTCTCTGCTGGTGGACTTCGTGGACAAAACGACGAAGCCCGATCTCAGGAAAGTCGATGCCGATTTGCAGATGCCCCGGCCCTATCTGCTGCAGCAGGAGGGCATCATGACCGACAGCTATAACCAGAAGGTCACGATGGTGAGCCTCACCCCGGACGTGCTGGGTTTCAACGGTTATCACGCCATGGTCTACCGCCCGCTGCCCGGTGAGGAAGCGGCAGAGGCCAGATACGTGGTCACTATCACCACCCGCAGCTCCGGCCAGCTGCTGGCCCGTCAGGAGTTCAGCTTCACCATTCAGCCTTTTACCCAGCAGGAGTTGGATGGCGCTGCCGTCTTTATGACCAAGGCGCTGACCGGGGATGTCTACTGGAACGGTATCAAGAACGAGAATACGGATAAGACCAATGTCACCTCCGACCTGTACCCCTTCGCAGAGATCTGCAAAAACAAGGACGGCACGCTGGAATACGTCCGCGGCACGGTGAATATGACCTTCGACGGCATCGAGGCCGACGATATCCCCGGCTGGCTCGATACGGAGAAGTACCGCTGCTTCCGATCCTCCCGACCCTCCGTCATCGAGAATGAGCTCCTGCGTGTGCACCGGCCGGAGTACAATACGACAGTTACGCTGGACAGCGTCCTGACCTACACCAAGTACGCCCAGTACTGGGAGAAATTCGGCCTGAACGGCACTGAGGAGACAAAGGAGAAGTACAAGCTCTTCGAGCAGTTCTACAAGCAGCCGGTCAGCGTTGATCTGAGGGTCACGGGCCTGACGGGAAAAGATGATCCCAACGAGAACGCGATGATCACCGTCACCGTCCAGGTGGACGACTACAGCGAAAACGGCCACAGCTTTACCGGGACCAACTACACCTTTACCGGGAAGGCCAGCAATGACTGGACGGCCTGGGATGCCGTCAAGGCCTGCCTGGACAATGCCAAGTACGAATATACCGGCAGCGGTGCGTATCTCAAGAGCATTACGGACACAAAGGGCCAAACGCTGGGCGAGAAGGATGACGGCAAGTCCTCCGGCTGGATGTTCGGCGTCACGCCGGCCCAGGGCAAGGAGACGCTGCCCAACACCACGCTGGATGCGACCTTTATCCATGACGGCGACACGGTGCGCCTGTTCTTCACGAACAAGTATATCCCCGTGGACCCCGATGAGCCTGTGGATCCCGGCACGGAGGTCCCCAACTTTGACAAGGTGTACGCCGACACCAAGAAGTACATCCAGAACAACGTGCCCGCACCCGTTGTGGCCAGTGACCGCGGCGAGTGGGCGGTGCTGGGCTTGGCCCGCGCCGGCGTGGAGCTGTCCGATGCATACATCCAGGCCTACTACGGCAAGGTCGTGGCCTATGTGCAGAAGAATATGGGCGCGGACGGCGTTCTTGCCGATCCCGAGAGCCATAACCCCACCGTCACCGACAACGAGCGCATCATCCTGGCCCTTACCGCCATTGGTAAGGACCCCGCCAACGTGGGCGGCAAAAACCTGCTGGCGGCGCTGCAGGACCGGAATATCATGCAGGTCACCAATACCAGTGACACGGATATCAACGGTCTGGTATTCGGCCTGCTGGCCCTCAACAGCGGCAACTATACCCAGGACAGCTACTGGCTGGTACAGGCCATCCTGACCCAGCAGAATGAGAATGGCAGCTGGAGCGCCAGCGCCGACAGAAAACCCGTCGGCGACGTGGACATGACCGCCATGGCGCTGCAGGCGCTGGCACCCTACTACAACGAGGGCGGCGATACCACGGTGAACGCCGCCGTCGATAAAGCGCTGCAATGGCTGTCCGCTAAGTACAAGGGCACGGGCTATACCAGCGCGGAGAGCTGCGCTCAGGTGGTGGTGGCCCTGTCCGCTCTGCAGCTGAACGCCAACAGCGACAGCAGCTTTGTCAAGACCGTAGATGGTGCGCCCACCAGCGTGCTGGGCGATCTGCTGCGGTATTACCTCGGCGAGGGTCAGGGCTTTAAGCATACGGCCTCGGGCAAGACGGCTGACCAGAAGGCCACCGAGCAGGCCCTCTATGCCATGGCAGCCTATGAGCGCTATTGCCGGAGGACCAAAGCCCTCTACGATATGACCGACGCCGTCTGCGCCCACAGCTTCGGCGATTGGCAGGTAGTCTCCCCGGCCACCTGCACGGCGGACGGCTCCCGCCAGCGCGTCTGCACGCGCTGCGGCGCGGTGGAGGTTCAGACGCTTCCTGCCGCAGGCCACAAGTTCGGTGAGTGGACGACCACCAAGGAACCCACCTGCACCGAGACCGGCACGGAGAAGCGTACCTGCTCCGTCTGCTCCAAGGAGGAGACCCGCGTCATCGCTGCGTTGGGCCACACCCCCGGCACGAAGGTGTCTGTGGACAAAAATGACCATTGGAATATCTGCGAAGTCTGCCATCAGCCGGTGAACAAGACCGAACATACCTATGTAAACGGCATCCAGTGCGTCTGCGGCGTCCGTAAGGGCGCGGAAGGCGACGCGGATACCACCATAAAGCGTGTGGTGGTGTCCGACGAGATCACGTTTGCGCTGGAAGACAATGACAAGCTAAATACGCCGGACAAGGTCAAGGCCGAACTGCAGCTGCAGATCACATTGAAAAACAGCAAGAGCAATAAGGACAACACCGTTTTCATGGATGTGTCGCTGCTCGTATTCGAGAACAACGGGTGGCGTCCTGCCACCAAGGAGGACCTGACAGCCGGCAAGATCACAGTTTTGCTGCCCTACCCGGAGGCCGTGGCCGCCAAGTACGGCCAGTATAACTTCACCGTGGCGCACATGGTCGCCATGGCGGACTGCGGCCTGGATGTGGGCACCGTGGAGTTCCCCGCTGTCACCAAAACCGCCAGCGGCCTGCTGGTGACGCTGACCGGCCTGTCTCCTGTGGCCATCAGCTGGACGGAGTCCACCAACCACTATTACTACAACCCCACCGCGACGCCGGACAAGACCGACTCTGCCAACACGGCGGACGACAGTCAGATGGTGCTGTGGCTGGGCAGCGCGGTCCTGGCGGCGGCAGCCGTTGTGGTGCTGACCCGGAAGAAGCGCGTTTCCAAGTAACAACAGAACAGCCGACGCAGGGGCGCGAAAGCGCCTCTGCGTATGGCGCTTTTGTGAGGAATGAGAGATATGAAGAAAAACCACCGATTTTGGCTGTTGGCGCTGGCGCTGTCCCTGCTGCTGACCTGCGCCGCCTGCGGAAAAAAGACCGTATCGTACGCCCCCGGCAACATTCCCACGGCAAAGCAGGAGCAGACCGCGGACACCAGGAAGAACGACACAGCTGAAACGGGCACCACCAAGGCTGACGGCAAGCAGGACGCGGCAAAGACTGAGGATAAGACCGCGGACGATAAGAAGCCTGACAAGCAGAAGTCGGCTGATGATGCCAAAAAGGCCGAGGAGGACGCCAAAAAGCAGGAGGATACCAAAAAGCAGGAGGAAGCCAAGCGCCTGGAGGAGCAGAAGCGGCTGGAAGAAGAGAAGAAACAGCAGGAACAGAAGCAGCCTTCTGCGCCGGACCCGGACCCTGCGCCTGCACCTGACCCTGCGCCGGCGGCGTCCGTATCGCTGTACATTTCCTGTGCCACGGTGCTCAATAATATGGACAAGTGCTCCGACGGCGTGAAGGATATTATTCCCGCCGACGGCGTGATCTTGTCCACCACGGTGACCATCACCGAGGGGGAGTCTGTCATGTCCGTACTGAAGCGGGCCTGCGGTGACGCGGGTATCCCGGTGAGCTCCAGCAGCAACTATGTCAGGGGCATCAACGGCCTGTTCGAAAAAAATGTGGGCAGGAGCTCCGGCTGGATGTACTGCGTGGGGGGAACCTTCCCCAGCTATGGCGCGGACAGCTATACGCTCTCCGGCGGCGAGAACATCCAGTGGCTCTACACCTGTAATATGGGTGCAGACGTGGGCAATACCTACATGGGCTGACAAAAGGGCGGCTTTTGCCGCCCTTTTTCCGCACGCAGGATTGACGTATCCCCTGGCGGCAGGGTATAATCAAAAGGTTAAGACATCATGTATGCAGGAGGTGATCCCATGGACGATACGCTGCGCACTTGCCATCCGGCGGTGAGCTTTGCCTATTTCGCCCTGGTCATCGCCTGCGCGATGCTGCTGATGCACCCGGTGTGCCTGGTTCTGTCGACGCTGGGCGGCGGGTGGTATGTTGCCCGTCTGCTGGGCGGCAAGGGCCTGCGCCGCCACCTGCTGTGGCTGCTGCCCATGGCCCTCCTGGCGGCGGCCCTGAACCCGGCCTTTGTCCACCAGGGCGTCACCATTCTGGCTTATCTGCCCTCCGGCAATCCCCTGACGCTGGAGAGCCTGCTCTACGGTCTGGCCGCCGGCGCCATGCTCAGCGCCGTGGCGCTGTGGTTCGTCTGCGTCACCGATGTCATCACCTCGGACAAGGTGGTGTACCTCTTTGGCCGCGTCATCCCGGCGCTGTCCCTGCTGCTGAGCATGATCCTCCGCTTTGTGCCCCGCTTTGTCCGGCGGCTCCGTGCCGTGGCGCAGGCCCAGCGGCATCTGGGCCGTGATACCCAGACCGGCGCCCCGGTCCAGCGCGTCAGAAGCGCCCTTCGTGTGTTCTCCATCGTTGTTACCTGGAGCCTGGAAAGCGGGCTCATTACCGCCGATAGTATGCGCTGCAGGGGCTATGGCCTGCCGGGGAGGACCTCCTTCTCCCTCTACCGCTTTGACCGGCGTGACGGTGCCGTCGCCCTCTGGCTGGCCTTCTGCGGCCTGTATCTGCTGGGCGGCGGTCTGGCCGGCGGCCTGCGCTTTCAGTATTATCCCATGCTGATCAGCGGCCCCGTCACACCGCTGACGGTCAGCTTTTTCGCCGTTTACGGCCTGCTCTGCTTTACGCCGGTGCTGCTGGACGCCCTGTCCCGGCGCCGCTATCTCGTCCGGAAAGGAGGGACGCCCCATGCCTGAACTGCTGCGTTTGGAGCATTTTGGCTTCACCTACCCCCAGCAGCCCTGCCCCGCGCTGGCGGATGTGTCCCTCACGGTCCGTCAGGGCGAGTTCTGGGTCCTCTGCGGCGCCTCCGGCTGCGGCAAGACCACGCTTCTCCGCCAGCTGAAGCCCGCCCTGCGCCCCCACGGTGCGGCCGAGGGCCGTATCCTCTTCGACGGTCAGCCGCTGGATGATCTGCCGCCCCATCGGCAGG
>ERZ779865.2631-NODE-2631-length-11047-cov-4.780477_pt1 | contig 11047 bp, 13 predicted proteins | sample MGYA00433088_ERZ779865 | MGnify/ENA primary metagenome ERZ779865 (study PRJEB29588, sample SAMEA2151703) | human gut metagenome | biome: human gut; feature: human-associated habitat; material: faeces | place: Denmark | collected 2008/2010 ... | reverse complement strand
ATGTAGTGTGGGTCGGCAGCCAGATTGTTCATCAGGTTGACGTTGTAGGGGAGGGCTGAACGGATGATGCAGCCTTCGTAGGCGGTGGCAGAATAGAAATAGGTCTTGCCGGTGGTTTCGGAGATGCGCCGTAAGTCGTAGCCCTTGCCGTCTTTCAGCGCTTTCTGCACTTCGGGGCGTTTGATGTGGTTGTCCAGTTCATGGCTGTCGTTCTGGGAGCTGTCGAACAATACGTTGCCATGAAGGTCTACCACAGTGACGCGCAATTCCTTGTTCACATGCTTGGAGATGTAGCTGTCCAGCATGGAAGTCCATAGGCTGTCGGGGAGGTAGCGAAGCTCCTGGTGCAGTCTGTCGTTATAATCTTGCAGCTGCATGTCCAGCAGCTCCACTTTGTATTCCTTTTCCCGCTGATACTGGTAGGCGATGAAGCAGGCGGCGAATACGAGGAACAACGAGATGACCGAAAGGAAAAGCTTCCGGCTGAAGGACAGAAAGTGTCTGTCGTTATTCGGCTTCGAAACAATAACCATATCCCAAGCGTGTTACGATACATTTGCCATAAACTCCGATTTTCTTGCGCAGACGTGTGATGTTCACGTCGATGGTGCGGTCCAGCACATATACTTCGTCGCTCCAGATGCGGTTCAGTATATCCTCGCGCGAGAATACGCGTCCTTTATTCTGCAAAAGCAGCAATAAGATTTCAAACTCTTTTTTGGTGAGCGGTGCCTCTTCACCGTCAATGCAGACTTTCTTCTTGATGACGTTCAGCACCAGCGTCTTGTAGACAATCTGTTCCGGTGCATGCTCTGTCTCTCCTTGTTGGGTGCGTCTCAGTACGGCTTTGACACGTGCCGCCACTTCGCGCAGCGAGAAGGGTTTGGATATGTAGTCGTCCGCTCCCAGGTTGAAGCCAGTCACGGTGTCATTTTCCGTATCTTTGGCGGTAATGAAGATGATGGGTATCTGGGCCGTCTTCTTGTCCTTCTTCAGCATACTTGCCATTTTGAAGCCGGAAATTTCTCCCATCATCACGTCCAGCAGTAGTAGGTTGTAGCTGCCAATGTCCATTCTCAGAGCTTCTTCGGCAGAGTTCGCCGTGTCCACTTCGTAGCCTTCGTTTTCGAGGTTGAACTTCAGAATTTCACATAAGTCTTCTTCATCATCCACTACTAAAATTCTCAAGATTCCGCTCCTTTATTTTCGTCTCCCACGGTGACATAATCCCGCAGCTCCGCAAATTTCTTCTCTCCGATGCCGGAAACCTCCATCAGCGCCTCCGGGTTTTCAAGCAGCTTTGCGAACGCTCCCGAAAGATCCATACTCCCCTCTTTATCCACCGCTCAAGCCTCCGTTTTTCAAGGTTCCGGCGATTTTTTCAAGGACCTGCGGATCCAATCCGGCAATCAATTCCTGCAATTCCCGGTCGCTTGCCGCATGGAGCTTCTTTTTCAGTTTATCCGCATTGGCAATGGCCGCTTTTGCCTGCTTCTGGCTGCCGCCCGCTGCGCTGACCACTGCATAGATCAGTGCCGCCAATTGGTCATCCGGCAGTTGCGCCGCTTTTTCCAACATTTTTCTGTCAATTTCCATTTGTCGACCTCCCTTTCCTTTTCTACTTTCATTCTATGCGGCATCTTCCGAGAAGTGTACACTTACACCGCATTTGAAGAAGCATTCCTGCGTATGGACCGGTTCCCGGTTTCCCGCCGACAACCGGCCTGTCCGTAAAACACTTTGCGCCTCCAAAAAAGGGACTGTCTTTGAAAAACAAAGACAGTCCCTTTCTTTCAGTGGCCACAAAATATTCAACTCCCGTTCGGCGGCGAGCCGTCCTTGTGAAGAACCGGGCTCAAACAAAGGAATCCTCTGTGCAGAGAGGCTTTTTGGGAAAGACGCTCCGGGACAAAACGCCCTTGCCGGATGCACGGGGAATATTCAGAAGTGCCCGTCAAATAAATTCCTGGAGCGGTCAAACCGGTCGGCAAAGCTGCAGGTGCGGCAGAACGGATGGATATAAGGGCCGGAGGAAATAAAATTCCTCCGCATTCTCTCTGCAAGCTCGGAGGAAAGAATCTGTTCCAGGGTCTCTTTCTTCAGATTTCCCAAGGCCATTTTTCCCTGTCCGTCCAAACAACAGGGCACCACCGTGCCGTCCCAGAGGACGGCAATCTGACGGGACAAGGCCTGACATCTGCCGCCTTGACGAAGGATCCTGCCCCCTTCCGAGGGCCAGACAAAGCGCCGGTCATATTCTAAATATACCTTTGGCAAAAGCCTGTAGCCCCTCTTGTTTTCGGCCCAAGGGGCCGGGAAAGCCTCCCGCAACAGCGCAAGTATCCGGTCATTCCGGCGGTTTTCCCCCTTCTCCCGGCCATCCTCATTCCAAAGCCGCAAGATCACAATGATTCCCTTTTGTCCGGCACTGAGGGCAAAGTCAAAACAATTTCTGAAATAGACCCTTTCCCTCTCTTCCAAAGAATCCGGCGGCTCCTCCGGACGGTTCGCCTCCAGACTGTGCAGAGAAATCTGCACCTTGTATAAGCTTTCGGAAGCGAGAAGCTGTTCTCCCTTTTCCGCAAACAGCGTGCCGTTGGTGGTCAGCACCGTGCGCAGGCCTGACTGTTGGTTATACTCCAGTATTTCAGAAAGCCTCGGGTGCAGAGTCGGCTCCCCCATCACATGAAGGTAAAGACAATCTGTGTGCCGGGATATGCGGTCGGCAAAAAGACGGTAGTCCTCCAAGGAAACAAACCCCTTCTTCCTTCCGGAGCCGGGACAGAAGGAACAGGAAAGATTGCAGACATTGGTAATCTCAATATACGCACGATCAAGCACTGGACACCGATTTCCCGGCATATTGCCGCAGAATTTTCTTTCTCAAATGGAGAAACAGAATGAACTGTGCCATCACCGTGATGACCCAGGAAACCGGATAGGAATAAAAGAGAATATTACTTTATTACATGGTTATCATTATACACAACTTGACCCTAAAGATAAAAAGGTGTTTACAAAAAAAATAGGAATAGGCACTTTACTGGTTAGTATTGGTATTCTTGTTATGCCGATTATCAATTTAATCTCTCATTCTGAATTAGGCTATTACATAGGTCTTATTTTGATTGTTGTAGGAGTGTTTTATATCATATTCATCATTGTAAAATACAACGGAAAACTTATTAGCTTTAAAAAGTAGAATTGAGGTATGAATATGATAGGACTGAACAAAAGAGATATAAAAAAGGCATTGAAAGCTGGTGCAAAAGCTGGCGGTGTATCATTGGCTGATGTTCGGGCGGATATTGAAGCTACGATTGATGAAGCTATGAATAGCACCGACCCAGAGGTGCAGGCAAATTTCAAAAAGTATTTTGGGAATAAACGCCCTACACCAGAAGAATATATTTATATCATTACGAAAAAGACAAAGGCAAAATTATAATAAAAGGGTCGTGGAAATGCTTCACAAAATTGTGATCTGCATTATCACGGCTCTTTTACTCTCTGTTTACTTTCAAAACTGTAAGTGTAATTGAATACTGCCCTTGCTATAATTTAATTGTATTCCAAAACAAATAAATGTGGCAGGAAGAAAGGAGCGATTTTTAATGGAACACATTTTAAATTTAGAGCAAGTAAAAAAATACTACGGGGGTAACTCTGGAAATATCACAAAGGCAGTAGACGGTATTTCTATGTATGTAGATAAGGGCGAATTTGTCGCAATCATGGGAGCTAGTGGTTCTGGAAAGACTACCCTATTAAACTGTATCTCTACGATTGATACTGTAACCAGCGGACACATTACAGTCAATAATCAAGATATTACCAAAATCAAGGATAAAGATTTTGCTGATTTCAGACGTGAAAATTTAGGGTTCATTTTTCAAGATTTCAACCTTTTAGATACTTTAACGATTGGAGAAAACATTTCTTTATCATTGGTTATCAACAAACAGAACCCTACTGATATTGAGAAAAGAGTTCATGCTATCGCCGATAAATTGGGTATTCGTGATATTTTATCGAAATTTCCTTATGAAGTTTCTGGCGGACAAAAACAGCGTTGTGCTTGTGCTAGAGCCTTAATCAATGAACCGAAACTGATTTTAGCTGATGAACCGACGGGAGCTTTGGACTCAAAAGCTTCCAGATTATTACTGGAAACAATGTCTGAAATCAACAAGAAAATGCAGGCTACTATTTTAATGGTAACACATGACCCGTTTAGTGCGTCTTTCTGTGAACGTATTTTGTTCTTGAAAGACGGTAAAATATTCAATGAAATTTTCAGAGGGGAAAAAAGCAGAAAAGATTTCTTCAATGAAATACTGGATATATTAACCTTGCTCGGAGGTGAAGTGGGAAATGTTAGGTAAGTTAGCGTATAGAAATACAAAAAGAAATATTAAAGATTATTTGATTTATCTGATAACCGTTACTGCATCCTTTTCTCTTATATTTGCTTTTAATTTGGTGGCAAATTCTGATGAAATTGTAAAGTTATGTTCCAGTATGGATGCATTTAAGAATTCATTGTTCGCTGTAAATATTCTTATTATTTTTGTGATATGCTTTTTGATCAACTATACAACGAAATTTATGTTTGAAAAAAGAAGTAAAGAATTAGGAACATATATGCTTCTTGGCATTAAGAAAAAAGAAATTGCCCACTTAGTTGTAATTGAAAACATACTGTTGGGAATTTTAGCAATTGTATTAGCTATTCCTATTGGCTTTTTATTCAGCCAGTTTGTGTCGTTAGTAATTGTAAACTTACTGGGTATTCCAAAAACTCTCTTTATTTCTTTGAATTTCGTTTCTATTGGACTATTGATAATTTATTTTTTAACTATTTATGTTTTGGTTTTACTTAATCTATTAAGAAGAATAAGTAAAATGACGATACGTGATTTTCTTTACTTTGATAAACAAAATGAAAAGAAAATGTTCCGTGACAGTAAAAAAAGAAATGTCATTTTTGTTTTAAGTATTATTCTTGGTGTGATTTCTCTTTTTCTCTGGAATTCACGTTGTACTATGGATAATTTTAATAAGCAAGAAACACTTACTTATTTGATGGTAAGCGTAATCATGTTGATTATCAGCATTTATGGTATATCTACAACTTGTGCAGATATGTTCTTGACTGTTTTGTTAAAGAATAAAAAAATGAAATATCAAAATGACAATCTGTTTGTAGCAAGAACATTTGCTTCTAAAGCAAGAACAATGAGCTTCACATTTGGTACATTGTCTATGTTGATTTTAACTTCACTGCTGGCTCTGAATTATTCTAGTATCAACAAAGCTTCGTATGATATCAGCGTGAATTTAAATGCACCATATGATATACAACTCTTTGATGATAAGCAGGTATTTGATGAATATATTCGAGTAATTGAAGAAGAATATACGATTGATAATACCATTGAGTACGACATTTATAAAGAGCCGAATCATCAGGTACAAAAATTCTTCCAATCAGAATATTATGATTTTGACCCAGTCTTGAAGTTAAGTGATTATAATAGGTTACTAGAATTAAGAAAGATGCCGTTGCTTTCTTTAAATGATAACGAATACTATATAGTTACAAATAGCAAGTTTGCATATGAGGTTGAAGATAACAAAGACATTGAAACCATAACAGTAGCAAATAAAAATTTGAAATTAAAAGGATATGACACTAAGTCTTATTGGAACTCTATAACTAATACTGGCAGATTTGTTGTTGTACTTCCAGATAAATATGTTCAAGGACTTGAAGTATCAGAAAATCATTTGATTATAGATACAAAAGAAGATACAGACGCAGAATTAGAAAATAAGATAAAAGAAGATATGCAACATCAATTAGTAAAGGTTGATGAAAATGGAGAAATAAATGATGAGTCGTATAGAGTAAACGTAAGAGGTGCAGAAATAGAACAACAAAAAGCAATGGTTGCAATAGTAGCCAGTCTGTTTATGTACATTGCATTTATTTTGATTTCCGCAGTAGGAACAATTTTGGCAGTTCAATCATTGAGCGACTCTACTAAATACAAATATCGCTACCTGACCTTGCGAAGATTAGGAATAAATGATAAGTCGCTATTTAAGACAATCAGAAAACAATTATTGATATTATTTTGTGTCCCTGCAATATCAGCAATATTGTGTTCTTTTGTGATGATGTCGTCATTGAATAATGTGTATCAACAAATTTTGGGAGATAAACACCTTTATCTAATGTACTTTGGCTTGAATTTAATTATCTTCTTCCTAATTTATAGTATTTACTGGATAGCAACGTATATCGGTTTCAAACGAAATATCAATGAGGAGAGTTAGATTTTTCTAGCTCTCCTGCTGTGGAATTATTATAATGGTAAATCAAGGGGGTGTTGAAATGAGAATAGCGATTATCGAAGATGATGAAATCACTCGTTTGGAGCTTTCTAAACTATTGAACACACAAGGATATGAAACAGTTTTATTGACTGACTTTGGAAATCTGACAGAGGAATTAAAGCAATATTCCATAGAACTGGTTCTGCTTGATATTAACCTGCCGTATGAGAATGGCTACGAAGTATGCAGGAAAATAAAACAAGTCATGCCAGTACCGATTATCTTTGTAACAAGCAGAGATACAAATGCTGACGAATTGAAAAGTATTCAAGTGGGCGGAATTGACTTCATCACAAAGCCGTATGACACGCTTATTCTTCTTGAGAAGATCAAGCGTGCATTGCAGTTGTCAAACCCGAGTAATTTCCGTGAGCTTGTCAAAAAAGATTGTACCCTTGATTTACATTTATCCATTTTGAAGTATCAAGAGCAAAGCATTGAACTGACAAGAAATGAATTTCGTATTTTGTACTACTTCTTTATGAACGAAGATAAAGTTATTAGCAAAGAAGAACTATTGGAAAAGCTGTGGAATGACAAATATTATATAGACGAAAATGTATTATTGGTTAATATGACCCGTCTAAAAAAGAAAATGAAAGAAATCGGTATTGTTCATTTATTGGAAAATATACGAGGAAAGGGTTGGAAACTGTGAGTTTTTTTACATTCTTAGAAGAAAAAATAACAGAGATATTGTTTCAGCTTTTCTTTCTTGCCGTAGTAGCATTTCTCTTGATTTTCTACGGTGTAGATACGCTGTTTGTTGTATCGCTGGTAATTCTGTTCATCAGCATACAAGGGCTTTTTCAATGGTGTTTGTATCGGAAGAAACGTAACGCTTCACAACATATTATTGATTTAGTAGACGGACTGGAAGAAACCTATTATATTGCAGACGTTTTACCAAAGCCAAAAGAATTTCAAAATAAAGCCTATTGCTACGCACTAAAAAAAGCCTGCAAATCTATGAATGATGAAATCGGCAAAATCACAGAGGAAAAGCAGGACTATCAAGAATATGTGGAAAGTTTCGTCCATGAAATTAAAATACCGATAGGAGCATTGTCTTTGACGTTTGACAATACAAAAAATTACACATTAAAAAAAGAAACAGACAAAATATTTCAGTTAGTGGAACAAATGCTCTACTATGCAAGAAGCGAAAATACGGAAAAGGACTATTTTGTAAAACAGTTGCAGTTAGACGAAGTGATACATAATGTCATTCTGAAATTCCGTCATTCGCTTATGGAAAGAAAAGCAATTATCAATATCCATGACATAGAAAATGTCATTTATACTGATGAAAAATGGCTGACATTCATTCTATCTCAAATCGTGCAAAATGCGATTAAGTATTTTGATAAGCAAGAAAATAAGCTGACGATATACAGTCAAGACAATGGTACAAATATATTACTTGTGGTTGAAGATAATGGTTGTGGAATAAAAGCGTCTGATTTATCCCGTGTATTTGAAAAAGGTTTTACGGGTTCAAATAGAAACAAGGCAAATGCAACGGGTATGGGACTGTATCTATCGAAAAAATTATGCGATAGGTTGGGCTTGAAATTGGATATTGCTTCTACGGAAAAAGAATATACAAGACTGACCATTACATTTCCAAAAGGAACAGTTCATAATTTTTCAGAGTAATTTGAAAACCATGCCAACATTGATACGGTGCTTTAAGGGGGCTTGCATTATGGAAAGCTTTAAGTACAATTCTTTGCAATCAAATTCCACCTAATAGCACACTATTAAAAATTGAATATGTTTTAGCTTTAAAGGCTCGTACAGACTATATGTTTTGTGCGGGCTTTTTTCATACCCGAAAAAAATTTAAAAATTTTTCAAAAGAGGTCATTAAATCACACCTTTCATTCCCTATATGGTGCGGAAAGAGGGATAAACACTTTTCAAATCATAGTGGAAAGGGGGTGAGATTGATGAAACCGTCTGACTTCCAGAAAACAGTTCAATGTCGCTTTGAAAGTTGTTTGAAGAAAGTTGTCCGTCATATTGTAAAGGACTACCAACAAGGATTGAAACGACGAAAAGATAAAGAAATTCCATTCTGTGAACTTCCAGAAATTTTCGTTGAAAATTTTGCTGTGTGGGATGACTACGAAACAGATTATACAATCTTTTCAGTATGTGGCATTGATATTCGTGTCCTTGATGATGAGCTGGCAGAAGCCTTGAAAAAACTTCCAGAAAGAAAGAGAAATACTCTGTTAATGTATTACTTCTTGGAAATGACAGAAAGTGAAATTGCCAACTTACAAAAGATTACGCAAAGCGGTGTATTTAGAAACCGACATCATGCTTTGGAAACTATGAAAAAAATACTAAAGGAGAAGCAGTAAAATGAAGCAAACATTTAAGAAGCCGTCCTACTATTTGCTTTCGCAAGCAATGGACGGGGACGAAAAAGCGATTGAAAAAATACTGGCATTTTATGACCCGTACATATCAAAGTGCTGTTTGCGCCCACTCTATGATGAATACGGCAATGTCTATATTGTTGTAGATATGGAGTTAAAGGGACTTATCCGAGAAGCACTTATCAAAATGATTTTAGGGTTTGATATTGCCTTAGAAATCGAAGAAGAATAAGCAGTTTTTAGCAGAGCATGGTTTAATGTTCCCCTCTTTCCTGCTCTGCCCTGCTTTTACATGAAAGCAACACGCTTTCGCCACAGCTCTTTGACAACTGAATAAAGCAGACAGATACGTTTGTGAGATAGCGAGCCACGGGGACTGTACGCCACGACCTTTCCAAAAGAAAGCGAGCGACTCACGCAGTGATCCGAGAGCGACTGTTGGAAAAGTCGTTTTGCCATGACCTATCCTCACAGAATAATGATACGTCCGCATGGTGCGGTTCTGCCCACAAGAATGGGAATAGTTGAGATACTAATGGAGCTTTCCAAAGCCGTCTGTCTGCTTATGTAACTTATAAATAGACACACAGTAAAGGGGGTGTTACATTATGTTAAATACTGATGTGTTAAATGATGTGATGTTCCAGCGAGGTAAGGTGTTGGAATATGAATAAAACGAAGATAAGAGCAACGGAACAGCCGATTGCTGTTGATATAGAGGGACTGTCTGCTAGGTTATCTTGTGGTCGTGCTACTGCAAGAAAGATTGGCGAGCAGGCAGGAGCAAAAATTGTGATAGGTCGCAGGGTTCTTTATTCCATAGAAAAAGTCAAGAAATACTTGTTATATTTGGAAGAATAGAGCGATTTTCTATTTATGTTCTCTGGCGTGTGTAGTATAATAAGAAAGGACAAAGCACGCTGTGAGAACAAGAAAAGAGGCTTTTTCAGAAAGGAATGGTTCTCATGGCAATTAGTAGAAAAGACCCAAAAGGAAGAAAATTAAGAGAGGGCGAAAACTGGCGTAATGATGGAAGATACAGTTATCGTTATACAGATGTAAGAACAGGCAAGAGATTGACAGTCTATGCACAAGATTTACCAGAGCTTCGAGAAAAAGAGAAGCAGATTGCAAAAGATATGGAAGATAATATATTGACAGACGGAGCAATCAAAAAAATGACGCTTAACACGTTGTTTGAGCGTTATATGGCAACTCGTGAGCTGGCTGATACTACAAGAGTTAGTTATGTTCGTGCTTGGGAAAACAGAGTAAAAGACGAGATTGGAAATATTAAAGTTGTTCAGCTTTTACCCTCACATATTAAAGCGTATTATGCGAAACTTTCCAAAGCTGGATATGCTTATTCTACAATCAAGTATATTCACAACCTGCTTTATCCTGCATTAGAAATGGCTGTTGATGATGATATTATCCGAAAGAACCCTGCAAAAAGTTCCATTAGTGATTATGGAAAACCAGCAGAGGAAAAAGAAGCCTTAACAGTTTCTCAACAAGAAAAGTTTATGGAGTTTGTAAAACAGAGCAATGTCTATAACACATATTATCCTATGTTTACCATAATGATTGGTACGGGGTTAAGATGTGGGGAGCTTATTGGTCTTACATGGAAAGATATAAACATCAAGGCAAAAACGGTTAATGTAGACCACCAGCTCATTTATAAGAATTTAGGCGACGGTTGCAAGTTCCATATCTCAACACCAAAAACGTCGTCGGGTATTCGTATTATACCTATGACACAAGAAGTTGCAAAAGCCTTTGAGGAACAAAGAAAAATCAATTTTATGCTTGCAAAGGATAAGAGCATTGAGGTGGACGGGTGTTCGGGGTTTGTCTTTACAGCAAAATCGGGCAGACCGCTTATGCCGAATGGCGTAAATAGTGTTTTATACAACATTGTAGACGCATATAACAAAACCGAAGTAGAGAGAGCAAAAAAAGAGCATAGGAAAGCAGAGCTGTTACCAAAGTTTTCAGCTCATGTAATGCGTCACACAGCTTGTACCAGAATGGCAGAGTGCCGTATGGACGTAAAAGTTCTTCAATATATTATGGGACACGCTCATATAGATGTAACAATGGAAGTGTATAACCATATTGGAGAGCTGACAAGGATTGAAAATGAGATTGCAAGACTAGATAGTATGGTGTTAAATGCTTGACACCACAAAAAGAGAAATTGGTGTCAAATTGGTGTCAAAACAGAAAAAATCACAATTTCAAAAGAAATA
>ERZ779865.2630-NODE-2630-length-11048-cov-54.113163_pt1 | contig 11048 bp, 7 predicted proteins | sample MGYA00433088_ERZ779865 | MGnify/ENA primary metagenome ERZ779865 (study PRJEB29588, sample SAMEA2151703) | human gut metagenome | biome: human gut; feature: human-associated habitat; material: faeces | place: Denmark | collected 2008/2010 ... | reverse complement strand
TTGCTTGGACATAAACTCCGTGCTCAGCCCCAAAGCATCTCCTACAGCTTGCCCGAAGATTGTGCCGAGGAACCTTTCTTTTATAGTTTCATTTTCCATTTTTTCTATTCATACAACCAACAAATCGTAAAGTCATCCATATCTGGCAATAGTACTGTACCGATTACACAACTTCACTTTTTTAACGACAACAGCTATTCCTCCAGCCATATACGCCATGGTATCTGCATCACCACCAAGCGAGATTGCATTACGGATAGCCGAAGTATAACTATCAGCTTCTAGATATGAGATGATTTGGCATAAAAGCCACATGGACTTACTCGCATGGCAGAGCCATTGCCATAGCTGTTGTAAGGTTTCGTTTTTTCTACTAATAATCCACCGCAAGAGATTTCGTGCTTTTTATATGTATTTTGGTGCCACTTATATGAGAACAAAGGCAAACTTCATACCCTGGATGACTGCTGCCCATGCACAACCATCAAAGATTCAATCCTTGTGAAGGAGGAAGAAATGGATGCTTACATCAAAATCCCTTAAGATGACTTTATCGGGAAATGAGAAGAGTTCAACTCTCTTCTATTTCCGGCTATTTTTACAAAATACGGCGGCAGAACATCTTTGAAATGTTAAAAACAAATGAAGTAACAAAGAATTACTTTATTTTCTTCGTTTGTTTCAGCATATTTTTCTATCTTTGTAGTCAAGAAAGACAATTCTTATAAAGAATAACCTAATGGTTTTCCTCTAAACTCAGAACATGATATTAGAAGATAACACCAAACAGCCTTTAACGGCTGACGCTTCATTGTATAATGGGCAGCCTACCGACACAGGCTCATCGTGTCCAAGTGCAAGACTTACCTCTTGTACGCCCTCCATCTTAAATAACAAAGGTGGGGTGTCGGTAGAGAATGTGTCTGAAGCACACAGGCAATGGTTTGTTCTGTGAGTTTCGTATGGACGTATTATCAAGGCAAAAGCATTTGTAGAAGCTAAAGGATTTGAATGTTATGTTCCTATGCGATACAAAGAAGTGAAGAAACATGACAAGAAACGAATCATTACAGAACCACTTCTTCCCTCATTTCTATTTGTTCACGTCACAGCAGAACAAGTAGAAACTTTGATTCACGACAATAAAGTTGTGACAAATGAAAGAAGAGCCTTGCTCAGCTACTACTTTGACCACACAATCCATCGTCAAGACAATTCTTATTGCAATCCACCGCTCACAATCCAAAATGAAGCCATGAACAACTTTATCCGCCTCACTTCTATCAAGAATCCTCACATCATCCCAATCACTTCCGACAACATCCAGTTCAAACTGGGTGATAACGTAGTTGTGACGGAAGGTAAATTCAAGGGTATTCATGGCAGAGTGGCAAGGATTGCTGGGCAGCAAAGAGTTGTCGTGGAATTATTTGAGGGCTATTTGGTCGCAACCGCTTATATACCCAAAGATGCTATAAAGATAATCAAAGATTAATAATACATAAAACAATATCAGCTAATGGAAAAAGATTTTTTAACCTGCATTATAAAAGGAGACAATAACCCTCCTAGTGGGAAAATTGTTTTCGATTCATCAGACCATGTCCGCTTCCAAAATGGGCGAGATGTCTCCGGGCATAACTACAATTGTCATCGTAGAATAACAATTGAAAAGAATATTGAAGATGCTGAAGGATACACTGTAACAATGTACAATATGGATGGTATGCATCCATTATGGCAGAACAATATTCAAATGTCCCCAAAACGAATGAAAATCGTAAATAAGCAAGAGAATATTATTGAATTCAGAGGTTATGGTTATGACGAAAATGCTTTAGCAATCGGAGCTCCTATGGAAGCAGCCTCATTTGCAAATTATGGTTTAGTTATTATGATCGAGGACAATAGTATTGTTCGAGCGCAATTAAATATGTACGATCGAAATATAAGCATTGTTTATTTTAAGTAAAATAAAAATGGATATAGAAAGAACTTTCGACGATAACGTCTATACAAATGTCGATGACGATTCTGTATTTCCACTTTTTGTGCGATATTCAGAAAAGTGCGTTAACTTCAATAACAAGAACAACGCAGCGAACTTTGACGATATGGTTGCACAGATTAAAGGTGTACATGAGTGTTGCTTTATTCATAGACATCAAAAAACAAAAGACGGTAAGTTATTAGATGAACTTGCAGTGAAAATTGATGAGATTAATTTCTCTTTAACTGCAAAAGTGGCTCGCGATGGATTTTCATTGATTAATCCATTACTGTCAGAGAAAAATATTGTTCTACCTGAAGAAAATGAGTTCATAAAGAGAAGATGCGAGATAAAATTTGTAGATCAAAACGATAGTGAACTTCGTTTAATAAGCGGAACTGGATCATATTGGCTAAATCACATAACTGAAATCTCGGATTTTTTCACGAAATGCCTTACTTTGCCTATTCCCCCAATTGAAATACATATTGAAGAAGACAAAGAGATGTGGCAAGCATACTTGGAGGGTTTAAATGCACTTCTTGATGCAAAACGCGATTTGATCAAAATTGAGAAGGTCACTAAACAAAAAAATGGCATAGTGCGACTTGATTTTGATATGGATAGCTATATTCAGAACTTTAAAGAAAAAATTGAAGATGAGCTTCAGGGAAAATGTGAAATTGAGCCAACAGTAGAATTAGAGGATGGCGATTGTACTATTTCTTTTGATCGCTATCAGATATTACCTGATGATACAATTGATGCAATAAGGAGTATTGGAAAAGAATATTGTTATTCGGCCGAAGAGCATGTGACAAATTACGTACATGGCTCATTGGAAGTATTGTCTGATTCTGAAGAGCTTGCGTCTATTGTAGCAAATATAGAACAAGAATTGAAAAATTTTGGTTCTTCGTTTGAAAAGAAAGGTGATAATGAATTTGTGGCATCAACTGATCGCGAAATAGACTTTTTGAATCGTATTGTAGAAAACCTCTGCAAGGGAATTGCAGAAGTTCGAAATACAACACAGATACATGTTGGTTTGCGCCCATCTGCTAATTCTTTTGACATAAATTTGTTAAGAGCAGATTTATCCTTTGATTGTAAGATAGAGCCTATGGGAAATTTTTACATATTGACGTCACATAAACCTCTCACTACTCAAGAAGAAATATTCAAAGCTCTTTCTTTTGTTAGTTGTAAAGCTATCCTAAAACCACAACATTTTAATCCAGAAATTACAATTGATTCAGCCACTACTAAAAACGAATCCTATTGCTGGATATTTAATGATATTGTACAAATACAGCATTTTAACTTATTGTATGGCAATGTCAAACGCAATTATCCAGACCAAAGAGTAAGTAGTGTCTATCAATATGCATTTAGGCCTATCGTTGATAAGAAGGTTCTGGCAGACTTGAAATATAACAATTACGAAAACAAGTCCATTTTTGTTGATGTTCCACGATCAAGTATTGTATTGCATCCAAAAACCGAAGAAGAATACAATACGCTTAAAACCACGATACAAGCACAATTGGGCGAAGATGTAGAAGCTGTATTCCCAAAATACTCGCCTTCTGCTTCTATTATTTTCTTATGCGATGATATGGAATTTAGAAAATCATTGTTTGAGAAAGTAGGTATTGAGCTTGCTGAAAATCGAGAAAATTTCACCTTGTACAAGTTGAAAAAGGATGCAACACGTTTAGATTTCGAATTCAATTTTACTACAATTGAAGAACGAGATCGTATTATTGCTATTATCAGCAATTGCATTTCTGGAGTACATGGTATAAAGTTAAATTTTGAGAACAATAACGATAAAGGTGTTACGATATGGAGTCTTATAGAAGATAAATCTTTGAAGCAAGATTTAGAACAAAAACTCCAATCTGAGTATAGAGAAGAAACCGTCAATTATATTGATGGTAAGAAATATGACAGTTTGTCAAAAGTAGATGAAGAAGATTTCGCAAATAGCCGTTTTCGTTCAAAAGAACGTATGGTCAAATCAAATCAAAAATTCTTCCTGAAGACACAAAGTCAGAGATTAGGAAAATGTAATAGAAGAGGGCTAAATTATGCACTTATACAACTAAACACAGAAACTGAAGACGGTTTCGTATCTGGAGATTTCCATATATCTAAAGGAGATTATATCCAATTCCCTGCTATGGGAGAGGCAATGGAATTACTTCGTCAGAGCAGAGCGATGAATCGTATTCTTCGCCCTGCGACGAAATATAATCATAAACCTATTAACGAAAACCTTCAAAATTTTATTTTTGACCCCAAGTATGCAGGAGAAACTATTGTTAGCATCTCTGATGCTGTAGAAGATATTAAGAAGAACTGCATATCCAAACCTGTCCCTAATGATAGGCAGATAGAAGCTGTAGCAAAATCTGTTCTTGCTAACGACTTGGCATTAATACAAGGTCCTCCTGGAACTGGTAAAACTACCGTTATTGCAGAAATAATTTGGCAATCTATCAGACGCAATCCTGATTGTAAAATCTTGCTGACATCCCAAACCAATCTTGCTGTAGACAATGCATTGGAAAGACTTCAAGGACAGCCAGGTATTCGTCCTATTCGCATAGGAAGACCAGAGAAACTTGAACCGGAAGGTCGCCGTTTCTCAATGCCAATCATTAACACTTGGTCAGCAGGAAAAGATACTTATGTTACAGAAGACAAAAAGGAATATGACACAAATGATAATGCATCAAAGATATGGATAGATCGAATTTGTACTGCAATTTCTAATGATCCTAAATACTCTGAAGCAGTAAGAGCTTGGAAAGAAGAATTATGTGCAAACGATTTACAGTCTCGCAGTAATTTCAATCAACTATATAAGAAGAATGTAAACCTTGTTGCTGCAACATGTAGCATCTGTGGTTCACCAGATTTCATGCGTACTTATTGTGACCTATTTGGCGGAACGATGAATGATGACATGTTCTTTGATGTAGTCATTATGGATGAAGCTTCAAAAGCAACTCCTCTTGAAATGGCTGTACCACTAGTTCTTGGCAAGAAAATCATCGTAATTGGTGACCATAAACAGTTGCCTCCAATGTTGGACGAAAACACAATTGACTCATCTTTGGAGAAGATAGGACAAAAAGACTTAGCTGAAAGACTTCGCAAAGCAGAATCTCAATTCAAGAGGCTTTTCGAATCAGCAGCCAAGGTTCGCAAGACTATAGTCTCAACCCTCGACACGCAGTATCGTATGCATGAAGACATCATGAATACTATCAAACAATTCTACGAAGAAGAGTTGACTGCCACTGGTGGTTTGAAATGTGGCATTTTACAATCTATGAATGATCCTGATTTGAGCAATAAAGGTAGTAGATGGCACGGCCTAAGCCTAGAGCCAATCTTAAAACCTGAGCACCATGCAATTTGGATAGACGTAACCACTCCAGAAACCAGATTAAATCCTGGTTACAAAAATGAGGGTGAGTTAAAGGCTATTGATATGGTCTTAAAGGCATTGCAGCAATCAGAAGGATTTGATGAATTTATGGAAGCGCAAAAGAAACCTGAAGATAAAGAAATAGGCATCATTACTTTCTATAGTGCTCAAAGTCGTGAAATTAAGAAAAAATATAAAGATTGTGACTACAGAATGGATGTCGTCGACCGTTTCCAAGGTATGGAGCGAAACATAGTTATCGTTTCAACAGTTCGAAGCAATGCGAAAAACAACATTGGCTTTGCAAAAGAAATAGAACGTATAAATGTAGCATTCTCACGTGCTCGCCGTTTGCTTATTGTTGTTGGAAACAAACGCCAATTTGAAAGCAACAGTAACTATGCGGCATCGATTCAAAGCATGAAAACATTTACAGTTGAACAATTAAGAGCAGCTTTGCGATGAAAAATAAGAAACAAAAAAATAACAAAAAACAGCAAAATGCTATCGCTGAAAGTTTAGATACAAAGATAGCTAAAGCTGTTTACGCCGAAAAAAAGATTTCGGAAAGAATAGTTGGATATTTTCCATACGAATTTCAATTTGTTAAGGCTACATATTTTGGTACAACCCAACGTCCAGCAAAAATATCTGCAATCGAGAAAGGCATAGTTGGAATCCTGTTGATTGACGGACATTCATCATTTGGCACAATTGGACAAATTCTTGGTCTGGATGTTGTAAATGATAAGGCTGAAAAGTCTATACTTTCTAAGGCATTGGATGGACTTCGTTCATTTAATGCTATAGAGGGTGATGATGACTTTATTGTTCTTACAGAAGCAGGAAAAGTGTATGCTGACAAAGGTGAAAGACCAGATACATACCAAAAGACTTTTGACATCTTTGTAGATACGAATCATACAGGTTGGAAGACTATAAAGAATGCATTGTCTGCGGTTAATGACCATATTTCATTTATAAATACGAAATGTGAAAACATATCATTAAACATAGATGAAATAAGAGAATATGCGGCAGTTCAGGCGCAAGACGTACATTATCCACAAGAACGATATTTGTTGGAAAGTGCCGAATGGAAAGATGGACATAAAGGCTATTATAAAATGTATGTTTGCTTTGTACAAGGAGTAAGTACAGGTGTTGTTAGAGCCTTTGCTTTTGATGAGAACACCAATAGCCTTAACCCTATTGTTGCAGAATACATTAATAGCGACGCAACATTAGCTTCTCAATTGCTGGAACAATGTATTAAGTTAGAGTGTGAAATGAATTTTGACACTCAAATTCTTGATGATGAAGCCGCAAAAGAAGCTAAGGCTGAAGTATCGCAAGATATTATTGAAGCAGAAAAACGTCTCGCTGCCGAAGATACCGCTGCCGAAGAAACAGACGAAGAGTCTATAGAAAAGTCAAACATCGATGTACCTAACAATGAAGTCGAATTGTCTCCAGTAAAAAAAACAAAACCTGTTAAGCAAACAAAATCCACATCGGAGGCTAAAGATAGACTTCACAAAAAAGCTTTATATGACTCTGTGTCATTTGAAGTTGAATTGCAGAAAATTTTCAAAGAAGACAATCCCGATGAGATATGGCTTATGAGCCCATGGATTAAAGGAGTTGAAAATAAGAAAAATTCCGTTTTTATTGATGAAAGAGGACCTGCAATTGAAACTTTCTTGCAAGATGAAAAAAAGAGAGTTTTTGTTTCTTATTCTGCACCTAGTCAAACAAAGTCAGGAAAACTTAAGACGGACGAAGAGGGTAATGTAATAAAGAATATAGATGATGATGTTCTTAATTTAATTGAAAAGTTAGAAAAAGAATATCCTAATTTCTTCTTTGTGGAATTGCCTGAATATCATTTCAAAAATGTAATCGAAGTAAAAGGAGATCAAAAGATACTTTTCTCTGGTAGCTTTAATGTGTTATCATTCTCCGTTTCAGAACATCAAACACATGTTAGACGTGAAGAAATGGCTTTGGCTAACCCTTCTATTGCCAAAAGCAAATATGTAAGCTTCCAAGTGGAATTTGCAGAGAAATATGCAGAACGTATAAAGCAAGAAATTGAGGAATTGAATATAGAGAATGTTGATAGTTACGTAAATGAGAGAATGAATTATTTCCTTAACATTGATAACTCTGACATAAAGAAGTTATATCTTCCAATAGTAGAATTGTTAGAAGAAAAGAAATTCTTATGTGTGCTCACCTCAATACGTAAACGCTTAACAGCGATAGGCCAGCAACTTGTTACTCTTGCCAATACTACAGGAGTTACGGGCAAGAAAAAAAACGAGTTGAAAAGAGAACTAAAAGTAATAGAGAAAGACATGAATGTTAATTCTATTGATGATCCTTCATTAACAGAACTTCTCTCCAATAATAGACAGTTACTAGAGCATGTTAAAGAACAAAAGATTTTCCCTGGGAAAAAGGAGAATTTTATGGCGAACCAACAGCAGCGACAAGCAGCTTCCAAGTCTTTAGTTTCTGTGCAACATAGCGATATTTTGAATGAAGAACCTAAAGCAACAAAGGAAGGATTGTCTTTGTATCTTGCCAGAATAAGTCAGGCTTTTATGAAAAAAGAAATAAAGAAAACCCCTATGAATGAGAAATTACTTGCTCTTGTTCAAGATTCAGAGCTTGTAAACTTGATGGATATGCTTACAGCTATGACTTCTCGCTACAAAGACAATGCTTTTGATTTGTCTATTGGCGTAAATGGATATTTATTTAGATATCCAACTCTTTTCAATCATAAGGATGAGTTCGCTGAAAAGCAGAAAAGGACACAACAACACCTTACTCAAGTTAATCAATCGAATATACAAACCGTTGTAAAGCAGTTATCATAATATGTCAAGATTTGAATCATCAAGATTTGTTCGTAATCCTCAGGTCATGCACGTGGACGTTTTAAAGTCAGCGTGCGATGCTCTAGGATGGCAATATTCCATTCAAAATAACATCCTAACTGTATCGGATGCCAAACAAGATTCCCGACTTTATGGAGAATTTGCTCTAAAGTTAAACCTAACGACTAACGAGGTTACATATAATACGTATTATATGCCTAATGCCTCAGAAAAAGTAGCAGAACTTCAAGAACAATTTTACGCACTAAATGCTGTTTATTCTAAAAACTCTTTGATACAAGAGTTTAAAAAGAAAGGGTTTAATTACAAAGAGAACGATCATTTTACTCCAAACTCAGAAGAAGTATATTGTTTCTTTATGGTTGGGCGTTCAAAAGACAAGAATGAGCCGGAACCTGTAGCCCAAATCAAGTTCACAATCCTAAAAGATGGTACTATTGTAACAGATTCCGATTATTTACCAAATGATGTAAATGAACGTGCTCACGATGCGATGGATGTTCTAGAACAACTATTAGGGAACAAACGCGTAATGACAAAAAAAACAATTCCGGCAAAGTACGCGGGAAGACTTAAACCGCGTAGAATTACGACACAAACTATTGAGCAAAAATAGATATGGAATCGATTTATACAAAAATAAAGGATATGCTTTCTGCTTATTATCCTGTATTCTATCTAAATAGTTTTGAATACGATAGAACAAAACAAAAAATAGAAGGTATCGCTGAACTTTTACGTTCAGAAGATAAAAAAGTACGCATTTATAATTGGAACTGTGTAGAAGGTCTGATGGAAAAATCTCCTAACGGAAGTAAATATCTAGGAGAAGAATATGATGAGCCAGAAATGGTTCTAAAGTACATATATAATAACGAAACTAAAGATAGTAAAGACATCTTTATTCTTGAAGACCTCAACTACAACATAGAGGAAGATAAAATCAAGTATTATATACGAAAGATAGCAGAACATGCTAAATATACAAATACTCATGCTATCATTTTGTCTGCAATATATAAGTTGCCAACCGAATTAGAAAAGTATGTAACAGTACTTAATATACCTCTTCCAGACAGAACAGATATGGAACGAACTTTAGCTGTTATAGAAAGACAAACTAAGAAAAATCTATCTGTTGAAATGCGAAACAAAATGGTAGATGCGGCTTTAGGAATGACCTCAATGGAAGCTGATTTAGCTTTTTGTTTGGCAGCTGTAAAAGACGGGCTTGGTGATAATGCGCCTTATACAGTTTCTGCGGAAAAGGAACAAATTATACGTAAGTCTGGTATCTTAGATTTCTTTCCCAAAAATGAAAGTTTGAAAGATGTCGGCGGTATGGATGTTCTTAAAGACTGGCTATTCAAGAGACAAAAGGCATATGAGAAAAAAGCTAGAGATTTTGGACTTCAGGAACCAAAAGGTTTATTGTTGTTGGGTGTTCCTGGTTGCGGAAAAAGCCTTACCGCCAAAAGTATTGCGTCTTTCTGGAATATGCCATTGTTAAGATTGGATATTGGAAAGGTTTATCAAGGATTGGTTGGTAGTAGTGAGGACAATATAAGAAAAGCAATAGCGACTGCTGAGGCTGTAGCACCTTGTGTCCTTTGGATAGATGAAATTGAAAAGGGACTTAATGGAGTACAATCTAGCGGTTCAACGGATGGAGGCGTAACATCAAGGATCTTTTCAACAATATTGACTTGGATGCAAGAAAAGGCATCCCCGGTGTTTGTCGTAGCTACCGCAAACAATATTAATCTTCTGCCACCAGAATTATTGCGAAAGGGACGTTTCGATGAGATATTCTTTGTGGATCTTCCAAGCCAAAAAGAACGAGAAAACATTTTCTCAATACATTTGGAAAAGAAAGGTCAAAATCCTTCTCAATACCCAATGGAGATGCTTGGCAAAAAAACGGAAGGTTTCAATGGCGCAGAAATAGAAGAATGCATCAAAGAGGCTATGTTTGCTGCCTATGTAGAAGCTCCTGACAATCCTAAGTTACAGGCTAAACACTTGGTGGATGCTATTTCAAAAACAGTTCCTCTGTCAACAACGATGAAGGAGCAAATATCAGCACTGAGGAATTGGGCTTCAACGAGAGCTAAGAATGCTTCAAATGAAACTTCAATCGAAAAAAAGAAAGAGATGCCAATTCTCTTGACTCGCCCAGAATTGGATTTGGAAAGGTCGTTTGACTTAAACAATTCTAAGGAAACTAAATAACGGTAACAAATTTGGCGTTGATTAAAGCGTTGTCCCACCTTTTACCATTCCGAACAGAGAAGTGAAATACGCTGATGCCGATGGTACTGCAAATGTGGGAGAGTAGGTAGAGCCAGCCCGGAAGCGAACAGAGATGATAAAGTGTGATGCTTTATTTTATTCAAAAAAGTCATTATGGATAAAATTAAAATTATTCTATTTAATGGTGACTTGTAGTTGAATCAGTCCAAAAACAAAGAAGCTGATTCGAAAAAGTCATCTCCTTTTTGGGAAGCGTTTTAGGCTCAACTTGGAAAGCGTGTCGCTGACCTAGCATGGATAGCAGCCTTAATGGGACTAATAATGTTTCTCTAATAAGACTTCCTGAGCATGAGGGTAAAAGGCGTAAGCATCCAACCCCTATTTTGGCGGTTTGGACAATAAGTGCTACCTTTGCGCCATGTTAAACATTAAATGTTATAAGTATGGCAATAAG
>ERZ779865.2629-NODE-2629-length-11053-cov-5.148118_pt1 | contig 11053 bp, 17 predicted proteins | sample MGYA00433088_ERZ779865 | MGnify/ENA primary metagenome ERZ779865 (study PRJEB29588, sample SAMEA2151703) | human gut metagenome | biome: human gut; feature: human-associated habitat; material: faeces | place: Denmark | collected 2008/2010 ... | reverse complement strand
CTCCATAAACAAACCGGAGCGTGCGCCGGATAATCCGGCTCTCGCTCCAGCCACGGATAAATCCTGGCACGGGCTGCCGCCAATAACCACATTGACGGGCTCAACGAGGCTGCCGTTTATCTTTGTTATATCGCCGTAGTGTTTCAATGCTTTACCTCCTTAAATACAGCACCGCATTGGTTGCACACTATTGGCCCGTTACCCTCACGGATAAGCACAGGGTGCTTACATTCCGGCAGTTTTACATCTTTGTCAATGTAAAAGCAGTATTGCAGCTCAAGCTGTGCACCGGGGCTTGTTTCATAGCCCGGCAGGAAAGCAACCACATCTGCGGTGTCAATCATTGCAAAGCAAATGCGCATATAGTCTGCCTTTTGCATACCCTCCGGCATCCAGGAGGGGTTAAGCACGGTGTAACCCTTTTTTTTGTACGCCTCTGCGGCGGCATTAAACTTTGTTTTATAATCGGGATCGCCGGTGATTTTTCCGGCTATGTATATTTTAGTTGCCATACTTGTTTACCTCGTTTCCCCAGACATCCCAGCCCGGTGTTGTGTTCCTTGCAAAAAGCTCTATGTAAGAGTGATCCCCCCCCCATCAGCTCTCGGATCTTATCTCGTGTAATATCCGGCTTTTGGGAATGGGCACGCAGCGGTGCAAAAATAAGTTGGCTTACGCTGTTGCTTGCCCTGTGGGGCTTACCCTTAACGGCTATAAGGCACGGCTCCGTATTTCCCCTGGTCCAACGCCCAAGGCCGAAAAAGTAACCGTTGCCACTGCGGTTTTGTTTTACCCACTGAAAGCCGATGCTTTTATACTTAAAGCCCCACGCCTCAATTACTTTTAATGCCTCTTTGAGCATAGGGTAAGTTGCCCAAAGGAAAAGCACGCAGTTATCAGCCGCCAGATCCTGCACCGGCAGGCTGCATATATCCTCAATACGCATTGTGGGGTAGTGGTCGGCAGCATTGCCGTTGCATCGCTTGTCCTGGTAGCTCCACGGCGGATCTGCGTATATAACGCTGTATTTTTTATTTGGAAAAGGTATCATTGTTTGCCTCCTTAGAAAAACGATCCTCAAGCTCAAACACGCCCCTGGGCTGCCCTTTATAGTAGCCTTTCATTGGTCGCTCAAGCACAAATTGCAGGTAACGCAGCCTTTGCCAATATTCGGGCAAAAAGTTGTATATGCTCCGCAATTCCTTGAGGTTCTTATTACAACAGCACCAGCAGGAAACACGATCCAAAATATCATAAAGGCGTATTTTTTCTGCCTCGCTGTCGGTGTCCTCATACCAGTAAAAATGGTGATCGTAACAATATTGGAGGCACTCTGCCTCTGTCATATTCCAAAGCGTTGCAAGTGGTGCGATTTTGTAAGGCTCCAACCGTTCAAGCCTTTGCTGCTCATCTGCTGCAATTCCTATATACACGGTTGCATTTTTGCTTTTTGCGTAACGGTCAAGTGCTTTGAGTTTTTCAGTTGTACCCCAGCGGCATAAGCCACCGCACCATCCATAACCTTTGCAATCTCTGCCTTTTACCGGCTTATCAAGCATTGTGTATAAAAACGGTTTTGCCGGTTTTAATTCGGTGTATGTAATGCCTCTTACTTTCAGCATACCAAGGGCAGCGTTACGCACATTGTATATAGCTTGAAATTCCATCCCGGTATCAAAGAAAACAACCTCGTTAAGCGGTTTGTTTTCGTATATCAGCCGGAGGAGCATTGCCAAACTGTCCTTGCCCCAGCTTACAGAGGCCATATAATAAGCCATTTTTACCGCCTCCATATCGGTGAAATATAGGTAAACAGCTTTTCTGTTACCTTGAATTGGTTGCCCTTGTTTCTGTCGAGGGTGCGGGTAAAGGGCTTTTCCCACACGCACACAAAGTCCGGCGGGGCAGTCTGCTCACTTATGTAAACGGTGTGCCCGGTATCGGCAAGCAAACGCATTGCCTGCCAAAACTCTGTGCTGTTGAATTTCTCGTTATTGTAACCGGTGGTATTGTCATACGGAGGATCCGCATATACAACCGCCCCCGGCGGTATAGGTACTCGCTTATAATCACCGCAGAATATCTCGGCGCCGCCGAGCGTTGCCATATCTTTAAGCAGTGATCGCTTGCTCTGTGCGGCATAATTCGTGCCGCCCTTATTTCGTGCATATCCTCCAAACCATTTGCCGCCAAAGCTGCACCCAAAGCCCACAAAACCTGCAAGCACCGGATCTGCATCTTTATCGGCTCTTATGGCCTGGTACTGTTCCTCTGTTATCGTTTCCGGCAATTCATAACCCGCCTGCACACCTCTTAATAAAGCGATCAAATACTTGTGCTTGTCATTCAGTATAATGCGGTCATAGCCGGTAACTTTGCTTTCAACGGAGCAGCTACCACAGAAAAGGCTAACAAAGCAAGCCCCCCCGTAGCGTTGAGGATCTGCGCCAAAGGTGTTGCTATACGGCTCTTGCCGCCTTGGTATCTCATTGAACGCTCCCCCCCCCGTTAAGGGTGTTATTTATAATTTCGGCTATGTAACGGGCTATGCGGCTTTTGCCTCCCATATACTGCATAGCCGAGCCTCCTTTTTATTTTTCACAAATTGATAATAGGGCTTTTAACCCACGGGCGTTTTGATAGCCCATTATTTTTCCTGTGCCGGCCCAAAACTGTATGAGCTGGTTGTCTGATTTTCGCCAGCAATGAAAGTGCCTTGTGTTTTGATTTTTTAGCTCGTATTTAATGCCTCGCTGTTCTAACATCTTTGCAGCATAGGCAATACGATCTGGTGTTTTTGCAACCCTTTTACGGTGTTGTTCCTTGCAATACTCCTTGTAGTAGTCAAATACCTCGCGCATATCGCCCATAGCCGAGCCCTCCCTTAATTATTGTTTGTTAATTCACAGGCCATCTCAAAGCCCAATCTAAAACACTCTATACCCCAGGCATCAATGAGGGCAAAGGGCGTTTTATCCTGCGGGGGGGGGCTGTACCCGTTCATAATCGGGATCGTTTATTCTATCAGTTGCCCCTCTATAAAGAGTGCAAAGTGCAGCGTATTCCTCCGGATCCCGTTCTTTCAATGTTGCCATATCGGCATACCTCCTTGCATTTAATCTTTCTTAAAGAATTTACCAACCCAACCATCGGCGCCAAGGGGCAAGCCCGGAGCCCACGGAACAGGGCGGCTCATTATTTCAACCGTTTTTGCAAGCATTGCCTCGTTGTCTGCAAACGGTCTTATATCAATTACCACCTCATCGTGTATGTGGAATATAACCGGCAGCCCTGCTGCCTCCAGGTGTTCAATAGCCTGTGCCAGACAATCACGGGCGATGGCTTGCACACAATTCTCCACGAGCTTGCCGCCGTAGGTTTCGATGCGTTTCCATTTCTTTGTGGTCTGGTCCATACCCATATACGATATTGAGGGGTTGCCCCATTGGTTTACGCCTATTTGCGGGGCATTGTAAAACAGTTTTCTGCCGCTTGGCAGCGTTATTGTCATATAGTCGGTGCCTTGGGTTGCATCCCATTCGTGGGCAAGTATAATGCTGCTTACGCCCACGCTGCCGCCTTGGGTAATAACCTGCACGGCGGCGGCATCCACCTTATACCACAGATCCCTTATGCGTTTGTTGGCATCACGCCAACGGCTCACAATATCGGGCAGATCCTCCTCCGGTATGCCCATATCAAGTGCACCCATATTGATAAGTGCGCCGGTGCTGCCCTGGTAGCCGAGGGCAAGCTCTGCAACCTTACCTTTTTGCCGGAGGGCATATTCGGGGTTGCCCTTTTTTATAAGGTCAATGGGCACGCCGAACATCTGCGAGGCTGATGCCTCATATATTTTGCCGTGGGTGCGGAAAACCTCAAGCCTCCACTCCTCACCGGCAAGCCAGGAAATAACACGGGCCTCAATGGCCGAAAAGTCGGCATCAATCAGCACATTACCGGGTGCGGCAATAAATGCGGTGCGTATCAGCTGTGAAAGCGTGTCCGGCACGCTGCCGTAAATACACTTTAAGGCATCCAGCTTACGCCCTTTTACAAGGTCACGGGCAAGCTCCAACGGCTCTGTATAGGTACGGGGTAGGTTTTGCACCTGCACCAAACGCCCTGCCCAGCGGCCTGTGCGGTTGGCACCGTAAAATTGTAAAAGCCCACGCACACGCCCATCCTGGCACACGGCCTGCTCAATAGCATCATACTTTTTGGTGCTTGTCTTGCCGAGCTCCTGCCGGATCTCAAGCATACGCTGTACCTCCGGGCTGTTATCGTCACGGGCAAGCATTTTGGCAACGGTGTCCTTGCGGAGCCCGTTTATTTCCTCGCCGGTTTCGCTTTCAAGCCAAGATGCAAGCTGCTTTACGCTGTTTGGGTTGTTTAACCCGGATATTTTCACAGCCTCGGTTGTAAGGGTGTTGCGGACCGTTGCCCCAAGTTCAAGGGCGCCCTCAACCATCCCCATATCAATAGCAACGCCTCGGCTGTTTATAATAAGATCCGTTTCCCATTCCTTTTGCACAAAGTCTGGCACGGGTACCGCCGAAAGCCTGCGCTCAATTTCCATTTCGGTCACAACATCCTGGCGGTTATACTCTTTGAATAACTCCCAACGCTCCGGCGCGTGGTACGGGTAGTTCCGTGTTCTGCCGCCGTTTGCCTTTGATGGGGCACACGGTACGCAGAAATAGCGTATAAGGGCTTTGCCGGTATTCAGCTTGCGTTTATCCTCCGGCAAGCCCAACGCTCTGCCTGTGGCATCCAAGCCTGCCGTATAGCCTGCATACAAGCCGTGGAACATTGTGCAACGCCACTGCGCCGGTGGCAGCTGCCTGCCCATATACCGGGACAGGCAGCCCCACTCAAAGGGCGCATTGTATGCGTGTTTTAAGCACTGCGGATCAAGCAACGCCTCGGCAACCCACTTGGGGAGTGTTTCGCCCTGGGCAAAATCACAGCACACCGGCTCCGCACTGTTAAGGGAGTAGGCAAAGAGGAGGATCTCAAAGTCGGGGCTTTGTATGTACTTTTGGGCACCGGCTTTTTGTATCGGCACGCTTGAAAATGTTTCAAGGTCAATACTTAAATGATCCATACTCTTTTACCTCCTTTTCGTAAATTTATTTGGCTTGCTTTCCCAGCTTTATAGCACGCCAGCCCCAATGAGCGCATTTGCTGTATCGTTGAGTTTCTTTGGGCGGGTGTCAGAAACACCGCTTAAACCCAGCACCTCGCTCCTTTAATTTCAGTGGTTTTGTCTGCCAGGGCATCAAAGGTGCAAGTATTACCAGGGCTGCCCTGTGATCGGGTTTACCGCCGGACGGCTCTGCGGCTGTGCGGGTGCCGCCTGGGGCTGTTGCGGTGCAGTGTACGCCTGCTGGGGCACAGCAGGGTTATACTGCGGCTGGAAAGCCGGAGCAGCGGGCTGTGCCTGCGGATAACCGGGAACGGCGGCCGGCTGTGCAGTAAAGCTCTGGCCGAGCCCCTCAAAGTCGCTGGCTGCGGATGCACCACCGGCAAGAGCCTCACCGTCACGGGTTTTAAGTACATTGCCGAGGCCGCAGCCCACGCCCTTGCTGCCTGCTGTGTCATAGGTGAAAAAGTTAATAGTTACACGGGCGTACATACCGCTGTAAATATCCGAGGGGGCAAGCTCACAATCGAGGTTGTCAATGCCAACAACCTGCGGCTTACTCTTGGTGCTGGCGGTCAATACCCAATGCCCTTTGCACTCATCGCCAAACGGCAAGCCGGACGGACGGAGCCCGTCACCATCGTGCACAATCTGCTTGGGTGTGGGGTGTGCGCCACCCCATTTCTTGCTTACGCCGTCCTCATATGCCGCCTTAATAGAGGCGTTGATGTTGGCAATGGTTGCGGCATCGGTTTTGGGGATAAGCAGCGTAACGCTGTACTTGGGCTCACCGCCCTGCTGGGGTGCTCTGGGGGTGGTAAGGTTGACATAGGAAAGCCTAACCTCGCCGGTTAATACCTTGGTTGCAATGTTCTGGTACATAATTCTTAAACTCCTTTATTACATTAAATTTCATTCGGTGCATTGTTTGCATTTGGTGCCTTGGTTGTTTCCATAAATTGCTTGAGCCCTACCTCTACCAAGCCGAGGTACTCAAGCACTTGTTTGAGGGTTTCGGTGTCGCTTGCTTTAATAATGGCAGGATCACCGGCAAACGCCTCTACAATTTCGTGTGCAGCTTTGCTAACCTTTTTGCCCTGCTGAACGATACGCACGCCGAGCTTTATTTCCTCCGGTGCGTTGCTTTCAAGCATTATTTCGGCTAACATATCTGCCAGCATACCGCTGGCCTGGTTGCGGGCTTTCATTTCCTCAAGTCCACGGGGGGGTTACTTTCGTTAAACATTGTTGTTTGCCTCCTTATTTTTATAAGTTGTGGTACAGTTCTCTGTATGCACCGTCAACAATTTTTTGAATTTTCGCCCTGTCAAGGCGTGCCTCGTGCGTAAGGTCCTTTAATTCACTTAACGCAGCGAGGGCACCCTGGCAGAGAGCGAGGTAGCCATCGGCTGTTTTTTCGGCATCCTGCCGTGCCTCCTCTGTGTACTTTGCATCCTCTGTAATTTCCTCTATGTAGTCGGAAATAAACCGGGCTGCATCGTCACCGAGCTTTTCACGAACAAGACGATCAATAAAAACATCCTTTTCGGTCAGCACAACCTCCATTGTGCCATCAAGCAAATAAACCGTTTCAGCCATCGTTTACCACCTCCGCAAAGTCTGCGGCAGCAGGGTTGTAAGCCTCCCGTTTATCCGTAAGCAATGCAAGGGTGGGTTTTCCGATGGGCTTTACCACAAAGCTGCCGAGCTTGTCCGCAAATTCGGTTTTGCCCATAAGTTTCTCAAGCTCCGTAAGTGTTTTGGGCTTGAGGTCATACAAGAGTGATTTATCATACCCGGCAGCCATAGCGGCGTTAAGGGCAGCCTCCGTGTCCGTAAAGGTGCGGTTGCTCCTACCTGCAACGGCTTTCCAGCCGGGAATTGTACCACCTTTGAGAATAGTACCGAGGGCATATTCCTCAAGATCCTTGTACCACTTTACAAGCTCCTGGCCCCTTACAAGCAGATCGCCAATTTCGGCATCTGTAAGCACGCCCTGCCCAAAGAGGGGCGGCTTTTCAGCGTTCTGCGGTACGCAGTCCTTAAATTCCTCAAGTGCGGTGTTTTGGTCTGCACGGGCTTTGCATTTCGCTTTGCCTCGGCAAAAGCGGCAATGCTCACCGGGGCAAAATGCCCCAAGCCCCATATAAGCCTTTGCGGCAATAGGTTTAATGCTTTCACCCCAAGCAAGCAGATCCTCAACCGTTATGGTTTCGCTGCTTGGCTCCGTCTGGATGCGGGGCTGGTCTATCGTCATACAAACCTTTTTGATACTGCCGCCATAAACGGGCTTGTACCGTTTTAAGGCACCAAGGGCATACAAACGCATTTGCGGGTTGTTTTCAGCCGATACGGGCACGCCCTTACCGTGCTTATAGTCGGTAATGCTCAAGGTATCACCGCCGATCATAATGCAATCGCAGGTACCAAAGCCCTCCGGTACATATTCGGCAAAATCAACCTGCACCTCGGCGGCCACATTCGGCTTTGCGTTATACTGCATAGCCCTTTCAGTAAGGTGCTCCAGGTACAGATCCGAGGTCTTGTCCATCTCGTCCTGGTAAAGTGGGTTTTCTTTCAGCTTTTTAAGCCTTGAGGTGTAAGTGCGTGGCTTAATCTGCGTGGTAAAATGTTTAATAACTTTCAGCTCACAAATAGCGTGAGCCAGGCGGCCCTCCTCCGCATATTCCGATGTGTTTTCCGGGAATTGCTCCTCAAAGCGAGGGGCGGCGGTGCAATGCAGCCAACGGGCTGCGGAGGATGCCGACAGCAGAGCGTGTTTTTCCGGTGTTGGCATTGTTATCCCTCCTTAAATCGCAGCGCCCAGGGCTCTTAATTCATTTGCAACGGCGCCGTAGCTTTCGGGTGCAAGTTCTGTAAGGCTTACCACGCCAAACTTACCGAGCAGCTGCATAAGCTGATCCATTTTTCCGGCATCAATAAGCGCCGAGCCTGCGGTTGCAATCATATCAAGCGTGTACTGCGGTGCAGAGGTCGGAACGGCGGGAGCCGGTGCTACATTAGCCGCAGGTGCTGCGGCGGGGGCAGGCGCGGCAACAGGGACCGTGGGGGCAATCGGGGTTGCCGTCTGGGCAGGTGTCGCACTCAAAAGTGCACCAGGTGCCTGTGCGGGTGTCGCTACCGGTGCAGGGGTAGGGTTTACCGGCGCCGTAGGTGTTGCGGGCTGTGTGTTACCGCCAACGCCCATATTGATGGTGCCTACATTGTCAATGTGCTTGTTGTCTGCACCAAACTGGTTACAAACGGTGTGCGGGTTTTTGCCGTCAAGTGCGGCGGCAATGTTGTTGAGCACCGCCATAAGGTCTGTGGCAGCCGTGATCGTTACTTTCATTTCTAACATTGGTGTTAGCCTCCTTGGTTATGTAAATTTTATTTGTTTGACAATCGCATTTTTCGCCGGGATCAAGGTTTGCACCACAATCCGGGCAGGTGTGATAATAAGCCATTACTGCTGTACCTCCAGCACTCCGAGCCACTTTTCGTATAGCTCCATAATGGCCCTTGAGTACGATGTGCTATATACACCGGCATCCCAAAGCCTTTTTGCTCCGGTGCGGCCGCAGTTATATGCCATAACCGCCAGCCCCTCATCACCGTAACGGGTTAGGTTTTCACCGAGGAGCATTACGCCGGCCTCAATGTTTCCCTCATAGGTAAGGGGATCAATGCCTTTGTTACGCAGGTACTCAAAATTACAGCGGTTAATCTGCATAATGCCGTGATCGTCTGTCCTGCTTTCGGCATCCGGGTTAAAGCCGCTTTCTTTTTCTGCCACGGCCAAAGCCAGGGCAAAAGGTACATCGTACTTTTGGCAGCTTTCATACATTACTTTTTGCAAGTCATAATCAAGCGACAGCCCCGGCACACCTTTTGGGGTTTCGGCGGTGCTTGTGAGCTCAATTACTTTTGCTGTGGGCTCGTCCGCACGGATCTTGGCAGCAATCTGTGTGCTTTTCGTTATGTCAGCTTGTCCGGCAAGTGTGTGGCTTGTAAGGTGATACCCAAAGAGCGTGCCAAGGGCAAATATTACAAGCACAATGCCGATAATTACGAGCCACGCAATACGGTTGTTACGCTGTCTTATTTTTCGTTTCCGTATGGCGGCAAGCTCACGCTCTTTGGCTCTCTGTTGTTCGGGTGTCATTGTTCGCCATCCTCCTTTTCGGCCGTTTCCTCAAGGCTGTTTAACAGCATCACGAGGGAGGTATACCTTTCTTGCTTTGGAAAACGCCGCCCGGTTTCATAAGAGCGCAAAACCTCAACACTTATGCCGCTTACTTTTCCGAGCTCTTGCAGACTTATGCCTGTTTTGGCTTTTACCCGTGTAATTCTTTCGGCAATGTCGGAGGTGTCCGGTCTTACGGATGCACCGGTTGCAATCTGGGGAATATCCCAACCGCCTTTTGATAAAAGTGCAAGCACGATGCCCAGCCGTTCACTCTTGCAAGTGGCAATAAGCCTGGCAGCCGAAAGGTAATCATCCGGGGAAAGTAACCTCATCGGTGCAACGGTGTCATCGTTTTTCAAAGCCATACCGGCTGAATACACGCCCGTTTTGCGTATCATAGGCAAAACGCTTGATGTAACCCACCGCTTAAACTCTTTTGCGGATGGCAGCTTGCTTGTAAGTATCAAGCTGTATAAACCGCTTTCGTTTATAAGTACCGGCTTTGTTTCTCTGCCGTTGGTGTCGCAAATTGCTACCCCCATTAGCTTGTCCTCGCTGTCAACCCTCTTTGCCAGGGCATCCCTTGTGTTGGCGTAGCCCAAAATGCTTGCCACATCCCTGCCTACAAAATAGGGGATGTTTTCAATGGTAATTGAGCGTATTTCGCCAAACTCCGCATTGCTGAATGTTTGCAGCTCATTCATTTTGTTTTACGCCTCCTTGTCTTTTGCCTCGCCTTTTAAGGCTTTCCAGCATTGTTTTTTGTGCAAGCTCCGCATCGTACCCGGCACGGCCGTTGGCATCAATCTCTCCTGTGCTGCCTCGGTTAAGTTCCCGGTAAATCGTACTGATATGCACGCCGAGTGTGTCCGCAATATCCGGCAGGGCTGCACCTGCGTTGTACTGTTCCTCAAAATGTTTCCTATCCTCATAGGTAAAATATTTGCAAGTGATAAGGTTTCCCTCCTTTCCGTTTTTCGGCCAAAAAAAATAATGTGCGAAAGGCAATAACCTTACGCACATTTAGGTGTGTTGTTGAGGCTTTTACCTTTCGCACATATTATAAAACTCTTTTTAATTCGGTTTTTGCGATTTCCTATTGACAAAATCCAAACATTGAGATATAATAATAGTAATGATTACGATTATCTTTATCAAAACCGAAAGGAATATATAAATGAAAACAACGAAATACAGCAGACAGCGTGAAACTCTTTTGCGCGTGCTTTGTGCGACGAAGAGCCACCCGTCCGCCGATGCCATATACGGTGAGGTCAGAAAAGAGATTCCGAATATAAGCCTCGGTACGGTTTACAGAAACCTTGCCCGCCTTGCGGAGGACGGGGTTATAATGAAGCTCGACGTGGGCGACGGAACGGAGCATTACGACGGAAATACCGTGCTCCATTCGCATTTTGCCTGCGAAAAATGTGGATGTATAGAAGACGTCTGCGAAGGAGATTCTATTGCAGAGAGCGTAAAACGCTCGGCTGAGGAGATCACGGGCGGCAGGATAAGAACATATTCGCTCGTTTACCTCGGCACATGCCGCGATTGCCTTAAAAAAGAGAGCGAAAACGACAATGACTCCGACCGAAATGCGACTGAAAAATAAATAAAAATTTTTTGAAAAAACACTTGACAAATAAAAATTTTATGATATAATAATAACAGTAACGATTATCATTATCGAAATTAAATAAATTTTTGGAGGAAAT
>ERZ779865.2625-NODE-2625-length-11063-cov-11.171148_pt1 | contig 11063 bp, 7 predicted proteins | sample MGYA00433088_ERZ779865 | MGnify/ENA primary metagenome ERZ779865 (study PRJEB29588, sample SAMEA2151703) | human gut metagenome | biome: human gut; feature: human-associated habitat; material: faeces | place: Denmark | collected 2008/2010 ... | reverse complement strand
AGGCGGTCGGACGTGCGCAGCGCCGCCGCGATGGCCGCGCCGGTGGGCGTCACGAATTCCCCTCTGACGTCCATGATCTGCAGGTCCAGCCCGTAGTCCTCGGCGATGTGCGCCACCGCCGGCACCGGAACGGGAAGCACGCCGTGCTGACAGCGCACCGTCCCCGTGCCCTCGCACAGATGAGGGATGATTACGTCGGTGATGCCCAGATTATCGAAGCAGACCGCGGCGGCAATGATGTCCACGATGGAATCCACCGCGCCCACTTCATGGAAATGCACCTCTTCCAGCGGCAGGCGATGCGCCTTCGATTCCGCTTCCGCCACGATACGGAAGATGCGCTTCGCAATGGCCCGGGCATGGTCGGTCATATCCGTGCCGTCAATGATGGCCTCCACATCGGCCAGATGGCGGTGCCCATGATGATGCCCCTCTTCATGATGGTGATGATGACCGCAGCAGCCACCCTCTTCTCCGTGATGGTGATGCCCACAGCAGCCACCTTCTTCTTCCCCATGATGGTGTCCGCACTTACAGGCCTCGCCGTCCTCATGGTGGTGAAGGCCGCAGCAACCGCCCTCTTCTTCGCCATGATGGTGACCGCACCCGCAGGCCTTGCCTTCCCCATGGTGATGGAGGCTGCAGCAGCCGCCCTCTTCTTCATCGTGGCAGCCGCATCCGCAGGCTTCCCCTTCCTCGTGATGATGGTGATGCCCGCAGCAACCATCTTCCCCATGGTGGTGGCCGCACCCGCAGGTCTCACCTTCCCCATGATGGTGATGACCACAGCAACCATCTTCGCCGTGGTGGTGACCGCACCCACAGCCTTCGCCTTCCTCTCCGTGGTGGTGATCACAGCAGACGGCGCTCTGCACTGATTCCGCCGCTGCCGGTCCGTACAGATAGGCCATATCGTGGTCGTGATTGTCCTCATCGAGAATGACGTCAAAATCCACGCAGTCGATGCCGTTCTTTTTCACGCGGCCCACATCCACCGCGAAGCCCTCCGCGGGAATGGAGTCGAAGGTATGAGCCAGCACCTCCAGATCCGCCCCGAGATCGATCAGTGCGCCGACGAACATGTCGCCGCTGATGCCGGACGTCCCCTCGATATACAATACTTTCTTTTCTGCCATCAGATATGTCCCCTTTCCGCGAGCCGATTGATCTGTGTCGCCACGTAGCCCGCGCCGAATCCGTTGTCGATATTGACCGTGGTGATGCCATTGGCACAGGAATTGAGCATGGTGAGCAGGGCCGACAGGCCGTGGAAGCTCGCCCCGTATCCCACCGACGTGGGCACGGCGATCACCGGATTTCTCACCAGCCCGCCGATGACACTGGCCAGTGCGCCCTCCATACCGGCCACGGCGATCACGCAGTTTGCGCTGGCGATGGCCTCCTCCTTCGCCAGGAGCCGGTGGATGCCCGACACGCCCACGTCGTAGATGCGCTCCACCCGGGTGCCGAAATATTCCGCCGTCTGCGCCGCTTCCTCCGCCACGGGGATGTCCGACGTGCCGGCCGTGCAGACCGCCACCCGTCCCACATGGGGCTTGTCCGCCTTTTCCTTCTTCAGGATGCGCGAGATCGGGTCATAGGAAATATCGGGGATCTTCTCCCGCACCAGCTCATACTGATGCGCCGAGGCCCGCGTGCCGAAAACCTCGCCGTTCGCCTCATAAAGCTTCTCGTAGATCGCCGCCAGATAGGCGTCAGGCTTGCCGGCGCAGAAGATCACCTCTTCAAAGCCGGACCGCGCTTTCCGGCCCGTATCCAGCTTTGCGTAGCCCAGCTCGCGGTACATTTTCTCCTGCCGCCGCTCCTGAAAATACGCTTCCCCTTCCTCGACGGAAAGCGCTCCGTCCCGGATCTTTTCCAGCAATTCCCGTGTATTCATTCCGTCTCCTTCCGGACTGCTTCATCCATACTGCCCATGCGGTACCCCATGAGATCCATCGTCACATAGCGGAAGCCCAGCGCCCGCAGCACCGCTGCCGTTTCCTTCCGGAGCGCAAAAAGCCGCTCCAGATCCGCCTCCGGCACCTCGATCCGCGCCAGATCGCCGTGCATGCGCACCCGGAACTGGGCGAAGCCGTGCTGCCAGAGGAAATCCTCGGCGGCTTCCGTCATGCGGAGCTTCTCTTCCGTGATCCGCTCCCCGTAGGGAAAGCGCGTAGCCATGCACGCAAAGGCAGGCTTGCTCCACACCGGGAGCCCCTCCGCCTTCGCCAGCGCGCGGATGTCCGCCTTCCGGAGCTCTGTCAGCCGGAGCGGGCTCACGATGCCCAGCTCGGCAATGGCCCGCATCCCCGGCCGGTAGTGGTCCGCATCATCCCGGTTCGTTCCGTCCAGGACATGCGTGAATCCCTCCGCCCCGGCATAGGCCTGGAGCTTTTCAAAAAGGAAGCGCTTGCACAGATAGCACCGGTCCGGCGGATTGTCCGCAAAGCCCTGCACGCGGAACTGGTCCAGCAGAAGCACCTCGTGACGGATGCCCCGTTCCTTGCAGAATTCCTTCGCCTCCGTCAGCTCCCGCTCCGGGACCGACGCCAGCTGCATCGTCACCGCCAGCACGTTGTCCCGGCCAAGCACCTTCAGCGCCTCATGAAGCAGCAGCGCCGAATCCACGCCGCCGGAAAACGCCACCGCAGCCCGGCCCAGCACCCGCAGCTGCGCTTCCAGCGCCTCCTTCTTTTGGGCCAGCTCCTCCATGGCTGCGCCTCCCTTCCTCCTTTGATGGTCTATCCTATCATGGTAAGCTCACTCGAAGTCAAGGCTCACCGGTCCAGAAACGCCGCCACCTCCGGCTTCTTCCGCAGCGCCTTCACGTCCTCCTCCGTGGGATAGACCGGCGCGTCGCGGCGGGCGTTCACCAGACAGAAAAAGCCCAGAGGCTCTCCCTCGTCCGCCTTGAACTGATGCCACGTCCACGGCGGGATGGTGATGAGATCCCCCTCATGAACCTCGCGGACCTCATCGCCCAGAAGCGCATGGCCCTGTCCGCGGAAGATCACCACCATATGCATGTGCTCGTGATGCTCAAAGGACGACCATCCGCCGGGTTCCACCTGAAAATACCGGAACTGCACCGGCAGATCCCCCTCATTTTCAAAGAGCACCTGCTTCGTCACATGGCGGAACACCTCGTGATTCTCCTTATATTCATGAGGCTCCACACCGTCCCAGCGATACGCTGCTTTATCGAACTTTCTGTACATGCTGACCTCCTGTGTATCATCATATTTCCTTATTATACCTGTTTCCCCGGAGAATGACGAATAGACCGCTATTCCATAAAAAACACCGCCTCAATAAGAAGCGGTGCCTTGCATTAGCGAAAATCAAAGGGATTCATATGTAGGCTCCAAATCCTTTCACTAAGAAATTCTGTCCCTGGATAATACAGAATAATGACAACATCTGGTTTCTTTTTCATAATAAAATTTCGAATACTACCAGTAAAATGACGAAGATCAACTATATCTACTTCAGAAACTGCCATGGCTAAAAACGGAGCTACTACTCGGCCAAAAGAATCTTTAATCAATAATATTTTCTTTTGAATCGCCATTGGATTATGATTTGTAATTTGTATATAAGGTTGATCTCCATAGCAATATGCACCGTAGGACTCTTTTTCATAGTAATCCCCCTCACGAACTTGATTCATGTCATATAGAATAGAAAAATCTCCTGTCACATCAATATCTAAGGATGGGATAATACATGTAAAGTTGGTATCATTTTTGGGATAAAGCAAATCAATATTTTCCGGTTCGGCTCTAGATAATGTCAACGCACGCCCATGTGATCCCAAAAAATTATCATAGTAAGTTTCAATATTATAATTATTCAAAGAGACTATTTGCTGATCATATGAAAAATCTAGAGGAAATATTTCACACAATTTTTCCAAAATCAAACCACTTGACCATAATCCAGCTTCTGGAGTCCAATGATGATCCGTCTTAAAAAATAGTTTTAAATTATCTAATCCAGTTTTCTCTACCTGTTCTCTAATATCCAATACCTGAACACCACTGCCCCGCAATCCATTGACAATTTCATCCGCATCTGCATTAGCGAAACTTTCTAACTCCGGATGAATACATTCCATCTCCCGGCCAATTTTAAAAGGGGCTTGTACAAATAAAAAAGGAATATTCCTTGAGCTACAAAATTGTTGAAAATTAACAATCGATTTAATTTTTCCCTGTTCATTGACTCGATAGAATATTTGCGCATAATATCCATCATAAATTTCTTTAACAAGTAAATCTTCTTGTCGACATATATTCCACCCAATCTCTCTATCGCAATTCGCTTTTAATTCAACAAGAGTACGATATCCCCATAAATTTTTTCGAATCCATCCTGTCAGTCGTTCTTCTGGTTTCGAACTATTATTTAATTTCTGTTCCATTTTTTCCTGAAAGGAAACTTCTTCCTCCTGTTCAAACGGATATAATTTCTTCCAGTCAATGGCAACCTTTCGAGATTCAGTCCGGTTATCTTTTCCCTCCATCACAAAATTCGTTATTGCATTGGAAATCCCACAATATTTCACAATGACTTTGGCAACAAAAGCTTTACCCATTATGGCAAAAGCTATTACATAAAGCAAAACAATACAACATGCAATGATGCGATCTTTCCAGCATAATTTCATCATAGGAATACCCCTTAAAAGTTGAAATAAATGAATGGATTATAGGATGAGCCTGTCACTGCAACAACCAAAAGCAGAAACAACCCCAATACATATACAGGTTCTACAAACTGTGTAAAAATTTCTACATCTTTCCATTTATTTCGTATCCATTCATAAGAGGGAACAGATAAAATCACTGCTGCAAATAAAATAATTTTAATATTATCAAAGTAATACCAGAATACACCATCGATCCAGCCGCTTGTGCCAATCCCCCACATAGCTCCGATGAACTGGAACCCGGCCGTGCAGTCATACGATCGGAACATGACCCATGCCATGGTCACCATGATCAGCGTATACACATGGGAAAACGGCCCCATTTTCTGTACCATACCTGTCAGCTTTTCAAACAGAAGCAGCACAAAATAAAAGAGCCCCCACAGAATAAATGTCCAGTTGGCACCATGCCAAATGCCGGTCAATGCCCATACAATGAACAGATTGCCTATCCACCGTGATCTTGTGACACGATTTCCTCCAAGCGGAATATACACATAATCCCGGAACCACGAGCTCAGTGAAATATGCCACCGCCGCCAGAAATCTGTTACGCTGTTTGCTGCGTAGGGATACCGGAAATTTTCCGGGAAATGGAAACCGAACATCCGTCCCAGCCCGATGGCCATATCCGAATATCCTGAAAAGTCAAAATAGATCTGCAGCGTGTAGGCAACCGCGCCAAGCCATGCCGTTGCCACAGTTATTCCTGTAAACACCCCCCCATCTGAAGGGAAAATACTGTCCGCAATCTGTGCCATATAATTGGCAATCAGTACCTTTTTTGCAAGACCATATATGAACCGCTGCATGCCGTCAATAAAGTCCCGCACATTTTCCCGGCGGTCCATGATTTCCTTTTCAATCTGGTCATACCGGATAATCGGCCCGGCAATCAATGCGGGAAACATAGAAATGTACAACCCCACATTGAGCAGACTTTTCTGTGCCCGGGCCTTGCCATAATATATATCGAACAAATAGGACATCAGCTGAAATGTATAAAAAGAAATTCCCACAGGCAGTACCAGGTGAATCATAGGAATCTCCGTATGCAGCAGGAGCCCCAGTTGATCTGCAACGAATCCCAAATATTTAAAAACAAAAAGGACCACAATATTATAAGTGATTCCTCCTGCCAAAATTTTCTTCTTTTGGGTTGGTGCCGCTGCCTGCAATACCAAACCGAATTTCCACGTGACGCAAATCGAAAGGAGCATGAGCAGCACAAAAATCGGTTCGCCGCAGGCATAAAAAAGAACGCTCCCGCCAAACAGGACCCGATTGCGTGCCGCTCTGGACTTACAGAACGGATTGTAATATGCTGCCAGCATCAGAGGCAAAAATAAAAACAAAAATGCCGTTGAAGAAAATACCATCTTACCCGCCTCAAAACGTACAACTGCCAAATTGTTAATACATGATGCTGCTATCTTAGCGTATACTTATTTTCCGTGTCAATTCACAACTGTATTATCTACACAAAAAGAGCAGGTTTCCCTGCTCTTCTGCCTCAAAGCGTTTCGGCGATGCGCTTCAGATAGGCCGCAAAGCCCGGTCCCAGATCGGAGCGGCGAAGGGCGTATTCCACCGTCGCCTCGAGGAAGCCCTCCTTGCTGCCCACGTCGTACCGGCGTCCTTCAAAGGCGCAGGCATAGACGTTTTCATTGTGAGCCATCACGCGGAGCGCGTCCGTGAGCTGCACCTCGCCGCCCTTGCCGGGCTTCGTTTCCTCCAGAATGGAAAAGACGTCCGGTGTGATGACGTACCGCCCCAGCACGGCCATGCGGCTCGGCGCCTCGGACACGGCGGGCTTTTCCACCATATCCTCCACCTTCATGATGCGGGCATTGTCCGTGGGGATTCCCTTCACGATGCCGTAGGAGGACACCGCCTCCGGCGCCACCTCCTGGCAGCCGAGGACCGTCGCCCCGGTCTGGCGGTACACGTCGATCAGCTGGGCCAGCGCGGGCTCGCCCTCATGGTAGACCACATCGTCCCCGAGAATGACCGCAAACGGCTCATCATCCACAAAGGTCTTTGCACAGAGGATGGCGTCGCCCAGGCCGTTCATGTGCTTCTGCCGGATGTAATGGACGGTGATATTGGAAATCTTCTGGATCTCCTTCAGAAGTTCCATCTTGCCGTGCTCATACAAATGGGATTCCAGCTCCGGCGAGGAATCAAAATGGTCCTCGATAGCCCGCTTCGCATGGCCGCTGATAATGAGGATCTCATCGATGCCGCTGGCCAGAATTTCCTCCACGATGTACTGGATGGTGGGCTTGTCCACGATGGGAAGCATTTCCTTCGGCATGGCCTTCGTGGCCGGCAGGAACCGCGTGCCGAACCCGGCGGCGGGGATGACTGCTTTTCTGATGTGTTTCATAGTAACTCCTTTTCCGGGCATGCCCGGTTTGTCATTGCTCTCAATATACCGCATTTCCTGCGCTGAGGCAATGAATTTCCGATTTATAGTAAATCAAATGTACAGGCAATAAAAAATCCGCCGGACGCCCGACGGATCTCTTGTGGTGACCCCAGAGGGATTCGAACCCCCGACACCTTGATTCGTAGTCAAGTGCTCTATCCAGACTGAGCTATGGAGCCATATTGGCAGGGGCAGAGGGACTCAAACCCCCAACCTACAGTTTTGGAGACTGTTGCTCTATCAATTGCGCTATGCCCCTGCGCCTCGGTCACATTCATCACATGTGACTTGTATATAATAGCAGAGTTCCTCCGGTTTGGCAAGGGCTTTTGCGCGGATTTCTGAAAAATTTTTACAAAATCCTGAAAAAGGATGCTGCAGGGAACCGGCCGCCTCATTTCCCCACGCAGAAATTGCTGAAAATGGACGCGATGAGCTCGTCGTCCATGGTATCGCCGGTGATCTCCCCGAGGGCGTTCCAGCTTTCCGTGAGGTCCACGGCGATGCAGTCTGCGGGCATGCCGAGGCCGCACGAGGACAGGGCGCGGTTCACCGCGAGGAGCGCTTTCCGAACGAGCTCCACGTGGCGCAGGTTCGTCAGGAACAGCTCCCGCCCGGATTCTGCATTCTGTTCCTCCGTGAGCTTCCGCAGCGCCTCCTCCAGCTCATCGATGCCGCTGCCGTACTGCGCGGAGAGGGAAATGACCGGCACGGCGCCGGCAAGGGCCTGTACGTCCTGCGCAGTGATCTCCTGCGGCAGATCGTATTTATTCAGGATGACGATGGCCTGCCGGTCCCGGATGGAGGCCAGCAGCTGCCGGTCCTCTTCGGCGAGCGGCCGGGAGCCGTCCAGCACGGCGAGAATGAGGTCCGCCCGCTGCATGGACTGCCGCGCCCGTTCGATGCCGATCTTTTCCAGCTGTTCCGCCTGCTTTTCATTGATGAGATCGTTGATGTCCACGATGACTTCACCGCTGACGGGGTCCACGATGCGTTCGCAGGAGGTGCGGCCATAGATGCGGGAGGAGAGGGACGCCACTTCTTCATCGCCGTCATAGATGGCATGAACGGTGATGCCGTTGCTGGTGCCGCAGTCTTCCGCATGGACGATGACGTCCTGGGCCACGTCCACCAGCTTGCGGGTCATGTAGCCGGAGTCAGCCGTCTTCAAGGCGGTGTCAGCCAGACCCTTGCGGGCGCCGTGGGTGGAGATGAAGTATTCCAGCACGGAGAGGCCTTCTCGGAAGTTGGCCGTGATAGGGCGTTCGATAATTTCACCGCTGGGCTTGGCCATCAAACCGCGCATACCGGCCAGCTGTTTCATTTGCGCCTTGGAACCGCGCGCGCCGGAATCAGCCATCATGAACACGGAGTTCATATAACCGTGGTCAATCTTGGAAATGCCTTTCATCATCTCCTCGGTCAGCTTATAGTCGCACGCCGCCCAGATATCGATAACCTTGTTGTATTTTTCGCCGCTCGTAATCAGGCCGTTCTGATACTGCTGTTCAAATTCCTTAACCTGTTTTTCGGTCTCGGCAACCAGTTCCTTCTTGGCTTCCGGCACGATAAGGTCGTCCTTGCCGAACGAAATACCGGCCTTGCACGCATTTTCAAAACCGAGCGTCATAATCTTGTCAACCATGATGCAGGTTTCTTTTTGCCCGCAGTAACGGTAAACCGTATCAATGATTTCGCCGATTTCCTTCTTGCGCAGCAGGCGGTTTACCAGAGAAATCGAGATTTTCTCATTGTCCGGCAGAATGTCGGAAATAATGATACGTCCCGGCGTTGTTTCCAGCAGCCCGTAAACGCGCTCGCCCTTGTCGTTGACATAGTGCATGCGGCATTTGATTTTCGCATGCAGGTCGACCGCTTTCGCGTTCAGTGCCAGCATAACCTCGTTAACGTCGGAATAAACGCTGCCCTCGCCGGTAACGCCGTCCGCCTGATACGACAGATAGTAAATACCCAGAACCATGTCTTGCGACGGCACGATAATCGGCTTGCCCGATGCCGGCGCCAGAATGTTGTTGGTGGACATCATCAGCACGCGCGCTTCCAGCTGTGCTTCAATCGACAGCGGAACGTGAACCGCCATTTGGTCGCCGTCGAAGTCGGCGTTAAACGCGGTACAAACCAGCGGGTGCAGGTGGATGGCCTTGCCTTCGACCAGAACCGGCTCAAACGCCTGAATACCCAGACGGTGCAGTGTCGGTGCGCGGTTTAAGAGTACCGGGTGCTCGCGAATAACTTCTTCCAGGATGTCCCAGACTTCGACCCGTTCTTTCTCAACCATGCGTTTTGCCGCCTTAATCGTCGTCGCCAAACCATACAGTTCCAATTTTGCATAAACAAACGGCTTAAACAGTTCGAGCGCCATTTTCTTCGGCAGGCCGCACTGGTGCAGTTTGAGCTGCGGGCCGACCGTAATAACCGAACGTCCGGAGTAGTCAACACGTTTACCCAACAGGTTCTGACGGAAACGGCCCTGCTTGCCCTTCAGCAGATCGGAAAGGCTCTTCAGTGCGCGGTTGTTGGGGCCGGTGACCGGACGGCCGCGGCGGCCGTTGTCGATCAGGCTGTCCACAGCCTCCTGCAGCATACGCTTCTCGTTGCGCACGATGATGTCCGGAGCACCCAGCTCCAGCAGACGGCGCAGACGGTTGTTGCGGTTGATGACGCGGCGGTACAGGTCGTTCAGATCGGAGGTGGCAAAGCGGCCGCCATCCAGCTGGACCATGGGGCGCAGGTCAGGCGGCAGCACAGGCAGCACATCCATGACCATCCACTCGGGGCGGTTGCCGGAGATGCGGAAAGCCTCGACAACTTCCAGACGCTTGAGGATACGCACACGCTTCTGGCCGGAGGACTTTTCTACCTCGGCGGTCAGCTCAGCGCTCAGCTGATCCAGATCGATCTCCTTCAGCAGGGTCTGGACAGCCTCGGCGCCCATAGCAGCCTCGAACTCGTCGCCGTAGCGATCGCGCATTTCGCGGTATTCCTTCTCGGTCAGCAGCTGCTTCTTGTCCAGCGGGGTCAGACCGGGATCGGTGACGATATAGCTTGCAAAGTACAGCACCTTTTCCAGCAGGCGGGGGCTGATGTCCAGCATCAGGCCGATGCGGCTGGGGATGCCCTTGAAGTACCAGATGTGGCTCACAGGAGCGGCCAGCTCAATGTGACCCATACGCTCACGGCGAACCTTGGCCTTGGTGACCTCGACGCCGCAACGATCACACACCTTGCCCTTGTAACGGATACGCTTGTACTTACCGCAGTGGCACTCCCAGTCCTTGGTAGGTCCAAAAATGCGCTCGCAGTACAGGCCGTCACGCTCCGGCTTCAGGGTGCGGTAGTTGATGGTTTCGGGCTTTTTGACCTCGCCGTAGCTCCAAGCGCGGATCTGCTCCGGGGAGGCAAGGCCGATTTTAATGGAATCGAAAACGTTGTTTTCCATGAAACGAACCCTTTCTTAATCTCTAGTTGTCTCGATGATACAGGCGGCTTTTCTTTTCTCAGATCACAGCGTCCTCTCCCCTGCCGCAGCACGCGGGACAGGGGCAGAAAGACCTGTGTTTATTCATCTGGATCAGAAATCCACTTCGTCGGAAGAAGCCGGAGCCTCGGCACCGGAGTTATCGTCCTCCAGCACGGAAGGATCATCGAAACCGGCATCGGCGTCCTTAATGTTGTAATCGTTGAGCAGCTCGCTCTCCTGCACGACGGTCTCAGTGCCGGCCACATCGCGCATGTCGAAGCCGGTCTCCTCGTCGTCGAAGTTCTGGCGCATGTCGATCTCGTTGCCGTCCTTGTCCTGGACCACGACGTCCAGACCCAGGGACTGCAGCTCCTTCAGCATGACGCGGAAGGACTCGGGGATGCCGGGCTGCGGGATGGGCTCGCCCTTGACGATGG